>BNJU01004707.1_pt1 | contig 104356 bp, 157 predicted proteins | sample 8539281 | NCBI WGS metagenome assembly BNJU01 (sample SAMD00202456, study PRJDB9452) | human saliva metagenome | isolation source: human saliva | place: Japan | reverse complement strand
TTTTCGTCAAATTCAAACACTAATGGCGGGAAATTAGGGATTTCGACACCCATAATTTCATCATCACTCAAACCTTTAATATGTTTCACAAGCGCACGAATTGAGTTTCCGTGAGCACCAACAAATACATTTTACCGCTTTTCAAAGCTGGTGCAATTTGATCTTCCCAAAATGGTAAAGCTCGTTCTAAAGTTACTTTTTAGGTTTTCAGCATCTGGAATAACTGAATCATCCAGCAAAAGCATACCGACGATCATTATGCGCAGAATACTCATCATCTCGTGGCATTTCTGGAGGTAAAAGTATCATATGAACGGCGCCAAATATGAACTTGCTCATCACCATATTTTTCGGCCGCTTCAGCTTTGTTTTTTACCGGTCAAACCACCGTAATGTCGCTCATTCAAACGCCAAGATTTTTGAACCGGAACCCGTAACTGATCAGAATGCTCTAGTGCTAAATTAGTCGTCTTAACAGCACGCTTCAAAACTGATGTAAAAGCAACATCGAACTCAATCCAGCATCTTTAATTAATTTTTCCAGCATCAATGGCCTGCTGAACGCCTTTTTCACTTAAATCAACATCAGCCCAACCAGTAAAAAGATTTGCCTTATTCCATTCACTTTCACCGTGTCGAGCAAAAACTAATTTAGCCATTTCTTCTCCTTTTCAGAATCTATTTTTACATTAACAATTTTATCACTTTAAAAGCATTCCTTCAAAGGCTTATTTGACATTGACTTAATACCTAAAAATATGTTAAAATTTCTTTTAATCGATTGATAGTTCCTTTAAAAAGTTTTTTAATTTTTAACTATTTTTCGAAATTATTTAAAAGGAGGCTCTAACATGAGAAAAGAGCAACAAAAATTAACCGCGGAAGAAATTCAGGAAACTAAAGATATTCTAGAGGAAAATCCAGAAAATACCCAATTTCAAGAAAATATTTGGAGAAGGCACGATCAAAGCTCTAGAAAATTCTATAAGAACTGGCATTTCACTCCCAGATAATATTATTTCGAAAAATACACACTTTAACGATTCGATTTGGCATAAAACCCCGTCGTAAAAAAATATCAGCCCCTAAAACTAAAGCGCCGAAAGCGAAGGTCGGCTATAAAAAAATGAGACCAAGAATGAAAGCTGAATACATCAAAATGGTCAATAACCTGAAAGAAACAGTTAAGAATAGAAACCGAGATATCGGTCAAAAAAATATAACTATTTCTGAATTACGGCAAGAAAAATCATCTAGAAGAAGAAAATCGCGAACTTTCAGCAACTGTAAATCGTCAAGAAAGCTGAAATTCGCGACGCTCAATCATAGTCTAAATTATTTACAAAAAATCGTTGAGATCCTGAGAAATTGCTTGAAACTTACACAAAAAATAATCCAAGAAAAATGCTACGAATGAAGCATCTAAAGAGTCTGGAGCACTCATCGAAGATCTTCAGCAAAAAAATACCGCTTTAACTGAAAGAGTAAACAACTTAGAAAAGAAAATGAAGAATTGACGAATATTCAAGATTCAACTTTTTGAAAATCAGAAAAGTTTTCACGAATGAAGATATTACCGAAATGCGAAAAGCTAAATATTTTCGTAATTAGAAATAACATGCGAAAAAGGTAGTTCAAGTCTAATTCAGAAAAAGCTTCTTAATGATTTTGGCGATAAATCTGAGATCTTTCAACGAAATCGACAACATCCAGCAAGCGCGCGAAAAGATTAAAGCTGCACTGGCGGGAGTCGGTTTCGATTATGTTGTTTTTATATCGACGGAATATCTCACAGTATTTCAAACGGATTTAATATTTATAACGAACCTCAAATAATTGTCATTAAAAAGATCAACAAAATTTAAATTCTATCAAATCTAAAATTCTTGAGCGAAAATCGAACATTAACGGTTTAATAAGCCCTTTTGGGCTTTTTATTTTTCATTTAAAAAGCGCCAGATAAACTAGCGCCCTAAACAATATTTGCTTAGAAAAAAATTTTAAATTGTCGAACCGTTCATATGTTTTAACTCGTGCAGAGATTTTCCTTATGGCGACCTTTAACCATTGGTCGGGCCTGAGGATTTCCCAAATAACCACAAGTTCGTTTTTACTACATCACAAGTTCTTGGATCAGCGTTTCCGCAATTTGGACATTTTGAAACCTTTTTCAGTAGGCTCAAAATCACCTTCAAAACCACACTTGTAACATCTATCGATTGTGTATTCGTTCCCTAAATAACCAACCCGGTCATAAGCATAATCCCAAACAGCTTCAAGTGCCTTCGGGTTTTGTTGCAAAACTGGATATTCACAATAATGAATAAATCCCACCTGTCGCACCAGCCTTGACGTAATCTTTTTCGAAATCAAGTTTTTCGAAAGGAGTTGGATTTTTTCGAACATCATAGTGGAAAGAGTTTGTATAATACTCTTTGTCTGTAATATTCTCAATTACACCAAACTTCTCTTTGTCCAAACGACAAAAACGGTCAGTTAAGCTTTCGCTCGGGAGTTGAATAAACACTGAAATGATAGCCAAATTCATTAGACCAGTCTTCACAGAGTTCTTTCATTTTTCGAACGATAGAAATTGTAAATTCTTTAGCCTCTGGGTTAGTTTCCCACGAACCGCCATAAAAAACTGTACCGACTTCGTAAAGACCAATATATCCAAACGAAACTGTTGCGCGACGATTTTTGAAAACTTCATCAACTGAATCTTCTGGAGCTAAACGTTTGCCAAAAGCTCCATATTGATACAAAATTGGTGCATTAGTAGGAGTTGCTTCTTTTGTACGATTAATTCGAAAAACAAGCGCATCCTTAACAATTTTGGTGCGTTCATCAAAAATTCTCCAGAATTTCTCGAAATTACCACCAGATTCAATTGCAATTCGCGGCAAGTTTAAAGTAACTACACCCAAATTCATTCGGCCAGAATTTACTTCTTTGCCATTTTCGTCTTTCCAACCTTGAAGGAAAGAACGACAACCCATTGGAACCTTAAATGAGCCTGTTAGCTCAATAATCTTGTCATAAGAAAGCACATCCGGATACATTCGTTTTGTCGCACATTCCAAGGCAAGCTGCTTAATATCATAGTTTGGATCTTCAGAATAAAGATTCACACCACGTTTAAGGTAAATACCAGCTTTGGAAAAAAATTGCTGTTCGATGCGACGCACCCAAACCTTTAATACGAGTTTTCAAAAATAGCTTTTTTTGGATTTCGCGTTCAAGCTCAGTTCGACCAAGCCCAAAACCGAAAGTCACAAACGGTGTTTGACCGTTTGAAGTAAAAAGCGTATTAACTTCATATTCAAGCGATTGCATTGCATCATAGATATCTTTATGCAGTCTTTTCCCAAGCATACTCTTCTTGTTTGCGACTGTCTTCAATCCATTTTTGGCATCTTTTAAGATGCTCGTAATTAAGTTTTTGCGTAAGGCGCAGAAGTTCGTCAACTCGATCTGCAGAACATCCGCCATATTGGTTTGATGCAACGTTTGCAATGATTTGTGTCATTTGTGCTGCTGCTGTTTGAATTGATTTCGGACTCTCAATGTCAGCATTACCCATTCGAAAACCGTTTTTAAGCATACCTTTAAAATCAATCAAGCAACAATTAGTCATTGATTCATAGGGCTATAGTCAAGTCATGGAAATGAATATCACCCTTTTGATGTGCATTCGAAACATGTTTTGGAAGCATCCGTAAACCAATCGCTTTACCCGTCACACCAGCCGTCAAATCACGTCTCGTCGCAAAAACTCCGCTATCTTTGTTTGCATTTTCGTTGACAGTTGTAGCTTCTTTCGAGATTAGTCGATCGATCGTTTTATCAATTGATTCAGCGTTTTCACGTTCTTCTTTTGCGTTCTTCGCGCCAATTTTTGTAATGATGATACACTTTATCTTCTTTTAAACCCCTAAAGTCGCTTCAACTTCATCTTGAATTTCTTCAATAGCAAACTCATCTTGACCGTTATCGATTTTCTTTTTAGATTTTCAATAACTAAATTACTAATCTCAAAGCGCTTTCGAAATTGAGTCTTCATTTTCGCCATATACAGAAATATAGGCTTTTTGAAGTGCGCGATAAATGCGTTCAGCATCAAAGTAAAACTTCACGACCATCGCGTTTCAGAAACCTTCACATTCTTGAATAGGCTAGATTCTGCTTGCATTTTTGCAATTCTTCTTTGTTAAATAGTTCAATTTGTACCATTTTTATTTCACCACGTTTTTTTCTATTCTAAGTAAATATTTTTAAAGTTCTTCTGTTCGACTTATATAATTATAGTGCTTTTGTTTTAAAAAAATCAAGAAAAAAACGCTATATTTAGCGTGTATTATTTACAACAAAAACCGCTTCTTTCGAAACAGTTTATTCTTCTGTTGTGCGTTGCCATTCTCGACAGGCTAAATTTGCTACTACTAAATACAATAAAAGTAAAAAGTATTCCTCGCCATAGATTATATCTCACCAATTGAGAAATAGCTCCCGGATAGTCCATAAGTGCTTGAGTTCGCAATAAACGCAGACCCCAAATAAAGCGAGATCTTTTTCTAAACTTCGCAATACCAGTTGCCTTCACTAAAATCGCTAAAGCTTATTACTATTTCCAGTAATAATCTTATTATTAAAATTGGACCAGAATCATTTTTCGATAGCTAAGAAAGAAAAACAATTCCATCTCTTTTTTCCGGTAACCTGCCTAACGATTAGCAAAATCGCATTCAGCACAATGATAGAAGAAAGGAAAATTAGTAGTTTTCTATTTATCCTTTCTCTGCCAACAGAATTGAACAGAATTAAAAACAATTGCAAATAGTATAATAATTATTTTTTTGCAACATAAGTACTTCACCTCCGATATAGTGATTAATACATTATACAATTTTAAAATTAAAAAATGTCAAATCAAAAAGCCTATTGGCAAAAAGAAACTTATAATTCCCGCATATTAATGATACTGCATAAAAATTCTTCGGTTATCTTGACGCTTTTCGAAAAAATAAACTACCCAAAAAAACCAACAAAAAGACCAAGTGGAATACTTACAGCTTCATGGGTTTTTATCCAAAAATAACGAAATTAATGCACACAAAATCAATTTAAATAAAAAAATATCATATCATTTTCTGGGTTCTTTTCAAAACCTCGACGGCTCAATTTTGTTCGATTTCTGGCATAAGTTCGTGCATTTTGTTTTTTTTGACTCATATTGTTTATGATTATATCATATTTTTCTATAAAAATAAACTTAAAAAAACGAGCCAAATTTACTGAGCTCGATTTTTACATACTACATTTTGATTTCTGCATCAACACCAGCTGGAAGGCTAAGGTTTTTGCAAAGAATCGATAGTTTTTGGTGTAGCATTGCTGATATCAATCAAAGCGTTTATGTACACGCATTTCATAAAGCTTCACCACCCATTTTGTAAACGTGTGGGCTTTTTCACAACTGTAAAAGTGCTTCGACGTGTTGGTAGTGGAACTGGTCCGGCAACAGTTGCTCCAGTTCGAAGCGCAGTATCAACAATTTGTTTTGCACTTTGGTCAATAACTTTTGTGATCGTATGCTTTTGAGCGAATACGAATTGTTAGGCCTTGTTCTGCCATTTTTACTCCTTATTTTTGCGTTTGTAACTTCTTTCGAAACTTTAAGATAATCTCGAACGAATTCTCAAACAATTTTATATTGCTTTTAATATTTTAACATATATTATTATTAAAATCAACAAAAACACCCTTTCGGAGCGCTTTTTGTAAAGTTATAAACTATTATTTGATGATGTTTGTAACAACACCAGCTATCAACAGTTCGTCCACCTTCACGGATAGCAAAGTTCAAACCTTGTTCCATGGCGATAGGTGCTTGCAATTTAACTTTGAAAGTTACGTTGTCACCAGGCATAACCATTTCTTTGTCGGCTGGAAGTTCAACTTCACCAGTAACGTCAGTTGTTCGGAAGTAGAATTGTGGTTTGTAACCCTTTGAGAATGGGATGTGTCGTCCACCTTCATCTTTCTTCAAGATATAAACTTCAGCTTCAAATTCTGTGTGTGGAGTAATTGTGCCAGGAGCAGCAATAACTTGTCCACGTTCAATTTGATCTCGGTCAATACCACGAAGAAGAAGACCAGCGTTGTCACCTGCTTGACCTTGATCAAGAGATTTTTTTGAAGGCTTCGATACCAGTAACAACTGTTTTTTTGTGATGGGCGAAGACCAACAATTTCAACTTCATCGTTAAGTTTAACAACACCTTGTTCGATTCGTCCAGTAGCAACTGTACCACGTCCTTTTGATTGAGAAAACGTCTTCGATAGGCATCAAGAATGGTTTGTCCATATCGCGAACTGGTTCTTCGATGTATGAGTCCATAGCATCAACCAATTCCATAATAGCGTCTTCGTATTTTTCATCACCTTCAAGAGCTTTTAAGAGCTGAACCTTTGATGATTGGAGCGTTGTCGCCATCAAATCCATTTGCTGAAAGAGTTCACGAACGTCCATTTCAATCAATTCAACAAGTTCTTCGTCAGCCATATCCATTTTGTTCAAGAAAACAACAATCTTAGGCACACCAACTTGTTTTTGCCAAAAGAACGTGTTCACGAGTTTGTGGCATAGGACCATCTGTAGCTGCAATAACAAGAACAGCACCATCAACCTGAGCAGCACCAGTAATCATGTTTTTAACATAGTCTGCGTGTCCAGGCATGTCAACGTGAGCATAGTGTCGGTTTTTTTGATTCATATTCTTGGTGAGAAGAAGCAATCGTAATACCACGAGCTTTTTTTCTTCTGGAGCGTTGTCGATTTGATCGTACGCGATTGGTTTGTTAACTTCTGATGGAAGTCGTTTTGCAAGAACTGCTGTGATAGCCGCAGTAAGAGTTGTTTTACCGTGGTCAACGTGTCCCATTGTACCAACGTTTACGTGTGGCTTTGAGCGGTCAAAATCTGCCATTTTTAGATTTTCTCCTTTTTATTAATAATATTATGCGCGTCGCACTGAGTCACTGTTTTAGCAAAACACACGACGCGACGCTACCTATAATTATACCTAATTTGTAATATTTTTGTAAAGAGTTTTTATGAAAATTATTTTGAAGCTTTATAAAGTCCTTCATGTCGCTGATTCTCATAAATCAAAGTTGGAATACTTTTTCGTTTTAATCTCATCGTTCACAATTCGCAAAGTTTTCTTTAACACGATTCGAAATTTCTTCACTTTTTGCCTTTTTCGAAAATTTCTTCGATTTGAGAATCCGAATATCCTGCATCTTTTAGCCAACCTTGCAGAATCTTTTCGGTCTCTTCGGTTTGTAGTTGCAGTTTGGATTTCGCCGTTAAATTTCTCTTGGAATAAAAATTCCTTTTTCATCCTTTTCGATAAAAATCTTCTCAACAATCATCCATTCGGCTGAAATCTTCTCGCCATTTTCAGGTTGAGTACCTCGCACAGCTTCGATATACTTAGCAATAAAATCAGAATTCTTGAATTTTCCAGGAATTGGATACGGTAAAAGATACGTTTTATGCGTCTTAAAAGAAACCGCTATTTTTTTGATTTATAAACGTGCGTCGGCAAACAATACAACCAGGGTCAAAAATATCAACTGCTACGCTTGCGTCTTTCGAAACTTCATTCGAAAATTCACCACGATAAGTTGAATTCTTCACAACATAATCTTGCGCATTCCAACTCGAAACTTCGCAGGCATCGCACTAAAGATTTGTCCCCAATCCGTAAACCATGAAACTATTGGACTTTCTGTATTTCCGCCATCAATTGAGCAAGCCTCGGTTGAATTTAACGCGCAAGAAGCTGGTCGTTGAATATCGCAAGTTCCAAAAACAAATAGCGCTAAAGCCGATTTAATCACCGTTAAAACCGACCAAACGGTAATCAAAACAATCAAAGCCAGCTACCGCTTCAATCGCCCAAGAAACTGGTTTTACCCATTTTTTGTGCTTCACGATTACTTTTCGAAGAATTGAATTTTTAATTTCATCTTTAAAATTCGAATCACAAGCACGCAAAGTTACTCTTCGCGAAAAACAATGCATCGATTTTTTAAACATTTGATTGATTGATTTTGCTTGTTTTTTAAAGCCAAACAACTTCAAAGCAGGCGTAAATAGCCAAATAATCAATAAAATTATAAATGCAGCGATACAAATCATTAACTAAAAATCCTTTCTAAAACTTCTTTCAATTTTGCAACATCAGCTTCAGTATTGTGCAAGCCAATTGAAATTCGCACCAAATGTGGTAGTTTTCGAACTTCTTTCAAATAATAATGCGCGCAAAAAATAACCGCTCCGCACCATAATTCCCTCATCGCTCAAAGCCTGTGCAATTAGATGCGCGTCAAGCTCATCGTGATAAAAGCTAATAACTGGCGCTGGTTTTTTGTTAATTACATGCACACCTTTTTGCGTATTCAAGAACTCAAAAATTTCATCCGCAAACTTATCAATTTGTGAAGTTTTCTTTTGCTTTTTCAGCCAATCAATTGCTGTTTTCAAGGCAATAATTTCACCCCAAGCTTGAAGCCCCGGTTCGAAAAAGCACATGAACATGTTCACCATCTAACACTTCATAAGATTCTTTCGAAACGCCTGAAACCATTCCACCGCCAACAAAAGAAGTTTTTACGAATTTCGCAAAATCTTTTCGAACAACCATAATTCCAAGGCTCGCTGAATACATCTTGTGTGCGCTTGAAACGATCGCATCTGCTGGAATTTTTTGGAGCAATTCATAACTTGAACTTAGTGCCTGTGCCGCATCAATAATCACAAATCCGCCTTGTTTTTTGATTTTCTTCACTAGTTTTTTGATATTTTCAAGTCGTCGCCCATCAATATTCGAAGCTGCATTAGCTACAACCAAAGCTTTCGAAAAATCATTTTCGAGCGAAATCGAACCATCCTCTTCACGTTCAAGCTACAATTCGTTCAATTTGATGTTTTTAGCGAATTCAATCGTTGAAAGAAAAAAACCGAATTATGTTCAATCTCGCTAGTTATCACTTTCGAAACTGGTAGTTCAAGCTGCGAAAAGCAACAAATTTAAACCATAGGTCGTATTAAGCGTAAAGCTCACAAAATAATCTTTTTCTTTTAGCTTTAATAAATCCAAAACTGCTTCACGAGTTTCTTCAATCTTTTCGTCAACTTTTCTACCCCAAGCGTATTTTACACGCTCACCACAAAGTTAAAATTCAAATAGTAATCATTTAAAAGCATCCAAAAACTGGTTGTGGGCGCAAAGATTGGCACGCCGAATCAAAATAATGAGCATTTTCTGGCAAATATTTAAAATCGTCCAAAACTCAAACCTCCTTCTTTAACTTTTACCATTTTAACATAAAAAAACATAGGCGTAAGAAAAAAACCGCCCGTTTTTGAGCGGTTGGTTGTTTTAAAACAAATGCTTTTAGCTCGCAAGCCATTGACGTTTCTTCTTGTTTGTTCGTGCAATGTTGCGATCACGCTTATATTCCTTTTTATTAGGAATATGTTTAGTAGGAAAACCATATTTCTTGTCTTTGTAGTTTGAGCTTTTTACTGCATTAATTTTTCGAGTAGCCCTATCTTCAATTTTGCTTAAGTCGTGGTTTATCCCGTGGATTGTCTTTTTATTTATGCCAGGAATTATTTTTTTATCAATATAGTTTAGGGCATTTCTGAAAGAACTCTAGCAACTTATAGTCATCTTGCGATGGGTTTATTGAATTATTTAATTTGTTTGACAATTCAATAATATTGCCTAAAAAGCTCCTCTCTTAATTGCATAGTCTCTACACAATCTTCAAGCGTTTCACTCGAGAGTCTAGACTCAAGAACTTTAATTGCCTTTTATAACCAGCTCTCGTGCGACCAAGGTTTGTTATTTGTTTAAAATTACGAGTTGCCATAAGCGACAACCTCCTTTAACTAAATCTTATCTAGAACTATTTTGTTTTTAGATAGGTTATAATTTTACCATATATCATAATTTTTGTCAATAAAAACCACCTTTGCGGTGGTTAAAGTCAGGTTTCCCAATCGTAACGAGCATCAACTCGTGCCATTAAAAAGCTCTTCGTTACTTTTTATTGCGCTTCTTAGGCTGTTAATTGTTTTGGCCGCTCTTTCTTTTTGCATCAGTGAGTGTTCTAATCAAATCTTTCCAATGTTTCAAGTTTTCACCGTATTTTGAATACTCATTATCGTCAATTTTGCCGCGCTTATATAGTCCTTTTTGCTTTTTACATTCCTTTCTTGCATATTTTAAACCAGCATTTCTGAAACTTAAATCTTTACAAATACTCTTTTTGTAATTCGTATTCATCATAAAGTTTGCTTTTAAGCGTTATAATTTCATTATCAATATCAGCAACCCTTGAGTAGTCATTATTGATTCGCTCCATAGAAATATTAAATCCAGCCATGGCTTTGCACCTGCTTTCAAAATTACTAAGGTAAAACCTCGTAACTCCTATTTTACAACAAAACGGCTAAAAGTCAAATTATCGCCGCAAAAGTTTACTCAAAATTGTGCGGAACAAATATCTTTTACGATATTCACCAGCATATTCGACCGCCACACCGCGAAAACCAGCTTTAAAAACGCAACAAACTTGCCTTTGGTTCTGCTGTAATACCATAAAAAATTATATTTCGAAGCTCCCGCGCGAATCGCCTCTTTAATCATATAATCTTGCAAAAATGTAGAAGCTGGAATTTTACGATATTCCTGCAAAGAACCGCCTTCAAAATAAACAACTTCATTTTTCGAAAAAATAAACACGCCAGCAGAAATTAATTTTCCTTCAAATTCCACACCCATAAAATGCGCTTGCTCACCAAAACAAGTTTTTAAATTGTGATAATATTCTTCATCCCGCGTGCCAACACCATTTTGGTTTGAACTTTTTAAAAATCGCTACAAAAATCAGCAAATTCATTCTCTTCAACCTTACGAACATTCACACCCTTTTTATTGCTGCTCGCAAATTTCGGCGTGTAGTTTGGTTATAAGTTGAAGCCACGTCATCTTCACTTAGCTCCGTTAGATCTTTCAAATAAACATGCATGTTTACATCCATATCAAACTCGTGCTTAAAGCCAGAGTGATATTTAAAACCAGCTTTTAATAGTGGCTCGCTTAGCCATTTCAAGTTAGTGCTTTCGATAATTTCAAGCTTATCATTGCGAAGTGCACGCACCACTTTTGGTAAAAATCCGATACGAAAATCGCTCCGTGCTCACGCGCAAATTCTTCGCTCTTTACCAAAAAATCCACAAAATCTGCTTGCGAAACGCCATTTTGCTCAACCATCACCAAGTCGAAACGCTTATTTTTGCTAGAAATCAACCCGGCAACTTCGATATTTTCGCCATTTTTTAACGCCACAAAAATAGCATTCTGTGCCACGCTTCTTGCGCATTTCGGCGAATTCTACACTTTGTAACCAGTCAATGTTTTTATCTCGGCAATAGTTTTGGTATTCTTCTTTTAAAAATCTCTACAAGGCTTTTCATATATCCTCTATTTTAACACAAAAACCAATTTTAAAACCAGCACGATAGCTCTTTCGCTATTCAAAGCTGGTTTTAAACATTGCAGCACTTTGAGCGGGTTAAGCGCAAGCGGAATATAAGCTTTTATTGCTTATTTATAATTTTTAGCTATTTTTTTAAATAATTCAAATAAAAATCCTTCTTTTTAACATGCTCAAGTTAAAAACATTTTGAATATGCCCAAATGCTTCTGAAAGCGGCAATCGAGCAGTCTTCCAACCCTGTCCATCCGTTACCCAAAACAAACTCAACATTATCCTTCGAGCTTACAACAAACTGATTAAGTTCAGTAAATTCACCAGCAACCGCCTTAAGTTTACTTCCACCACCGCCATAATAGTTCGTTTCAATGAGCCAAACTTTATGACGCTCCTTAGAATAAACAGCCACATCAAAGCGCCGTTCTGATTTATCAACAGGAACTTCAATATTCCAATTCGACTTTATAAATGAAGCGGTTGCTTGCGCTTTCCATTCTATTTCTTGCTCTTTAGATATTTTAGCAACATGTCGTTCTAAAATATCTTCCATAATTTCTACCGCTACGATTTTTTACGAGCATTACTATCAAGACCAGCCTCAACACCGTAAACATAATCAACTAAAAGAACGTTTTGCTTTATTTTGCAAAAAGTTAAGTAATCCAGATTGATTAATAAAATCAACATAGTCTTTTAATTCTATTGCTATCAATCTTTTTAAAATCAAGTTCTTTAAAAACTCATATTATCGTTGTTATTAATTGATAAAATATTTAATACCTTATCACGGCTAGCAATTAAACTTGGAATAGCTTTTTAATAGACTAGGTTGCTTGGTGAAAAGTTTAAGAGATTCATTATATATATCCTCTTTACCAATAAGATAATTAAAGTATTAAGTTCAAGTTCAAATATCTTAGTTTCACGGTCAACTTTTTCCAGTTAATATAATATTCTGGAGTCCGATTGGTAACAGACAAGGTTGACAAAAACATTAAGCCTTTTGTCAGAATTTAAATTAATATAATCATCAAACTTCATATAAGCTCCTTTACATCTTCATTGTCTAATCTCTTTTTGCTATATTTAGATAATCTTTTTCTGCATCTATTCCGATAAATTTTCTACCCAGCCTCTTAGCAACAACTCCTGTAGTTCCACTACCAACGAACGGATCGAGAATATAGTCTCCTTTTTGAGTTGAAGCTAATATAATACGCTCCAAAAGATATTCAGGTTTCTGAGTGGGATGTGTGCAGCCCACTTTTCTGATAACTTAGTAAGTGAACCCGTCCAGACATCTTTCATTTGCTTACCACCGTTTAATTCTTTCATCAAATTATAATTATAATAGTGTCTAGCTTTTTTTATCATTTTTCGAGCCCAGAGGATAGTTTCAGTAGAATGTGTAAAAATAACGGCAAGACAGGTTTGGAGCAGGTTTGTCTTTTGCCAAGTTATATTATTAAGAATCTTAAAACCTTCCTGTTCTAAAGCCATTCCTACCGAATAAATATTATGAAAACTTCCAGAAACCCATATAGTTCCATTTGGTTTTAAAAATTTTTAGCTAACTTAATCCATTTACGATTAAATTCGTGTTTCTCTTCTAGTGAATAAGCCTTATCCCAATCTCCTTTATCAACCGATACAGCTCGACCACCAGAGTTTGATATACCACCGTTACTTAAAAATATGGAGGATCAGCAAAAATCATATCTATACTTTCAGTCTTCATTTTTGATAAAAATTCAAATGTATCAGCACAAATAAGAATAGATTTATCTTTGTGATAGTATGGTTTAACCATTAAAACTCCTCCTTTCTCATATTTACTGTTTAACATAATTCGTTACAATTATTTCCGATATTTTTCTACGACTTGAAGATTTTGCACCATTTGTTCTAGTTATTTCTACTTTATGAATATGAAATTCCTTATATAGTTCTTGAACCAATGGACTTGACGAGTTAGATAACATTACAAACACACCTTTTTCTGTCTAATTTTTTTAAAAAATATCCCTAAGACGAACTTGTTTTTCATACGAAAAACCTTCATGAGTATAAAAGTAAAAGCACTTGTGTCAGAAAGAGGTATATACGGAGGATCAAAGTAAACAAAATCTCCAGGCTTAACATCTTTTAATAGCATCTTCAAAAATCACAGTTTAAAATTTGAACATTATTTTTGTTTAAATAGTTTGAAATAACTAATATTAAATCCATATCAACAATCTTAGGATTTTTATATCGACCATAAGGTACATTAAATTGATTTTTAGAATTAACACGATATAAACCATTAAAATCTACTCGTAACATATACATAATACGAGCCGCACGTTCAACATTGGTCATTTTATCAATTCTTCCATCTCTATCAGCTGAGCGAAGTTTTAAGTAATATTCTTTGGAGTTATTTTCTTGGTGTTTAGTTAATAATTCAATAAGATTTTGAGGATTTTTCTTTATCTGTTGGTAGCAGTTAATCAATTCGCTATTAAAATCATTAATACAGGCTTTCTCTGGAGCTAAGTCAAAATAAAGCACCACCACCAACAAAAGGTTCAAAATAGTTGTTATATTGGTCTGGCATAAGTGATTTAATTATAGGAAGTAGCTGACGTTTTCCGCCAGTCCATTTTGTAAAAAGGCTGTAAAGTTGAACGGCTTCTTTGCGTTAATTTCATAATGATATTATATCATATTTTTCTATAAAAAAATATTCCCTAAAGAGATAGCTATTTTTATAAATGCTATTATTCCGTAAAACAAAAACTACCTCCCAAAAAGAGGTAGTTTTTAAGTTTTCAAAATTATTATTTAGCATTTCGCTTTTCGATAATTTCTTGTGCAACGTTAGGTGGAACTTCTTCGTATTGCGCAAGCTCCATTGTTGAGGCTGCACGACCTTTACTCATTGAGCGTAGGTCTGAAGTGTAACCAAACATATTTGCAAGAGGCACGAAACCTCGAATAAGTTTTGTTCCACCCATCAAATCATCCATTGAGTCGATTCGACCACGGCGTGAGTTCAAGTCTCCAATCACATCACCCATGAATTCTTCAGGAGTTGTAACTTCAACTTTCATCACAGGTTCAAGAAGAACAGGATTTGCCTTCTTAATACCTTCACGAGTTGAAAGCGCACCAGCCAATTTAAAGGCCAATTCGCTTGAGTCGACATCGTGGTAAGAACCATCGTAAAGTGTAGCTTTAACGTCAACTACTGGGTAACCAGCAATCACACCACCTTCAAGCGTTTCAAGTACACCTTGCTCAACTGGTTTGCGGTATTCTTGTGGCACAACACCACCTTTAATTTCATCAAAGAATTCAAAGCCTTTTCCTGGCTCATTTGGTTCAAAGCGAATCCAAACATCACCATATTGACCACGACCACCAGACTGTTTTGCGTGTTTACCTTGAGCTTCGGCAGTTCCACGAATAGTTTCACGGAAGGCAACTTGTGGCTCACCAATGTTAGCTTCAACATTAAATTCACGTTTCATTCGGTCGATCAAGATGTCAAGGTGAAGCTCACCCATTCCTGACATAATTGTTTGACCAGTTTCTTCGTCTGTGTGAACTCGGAAAGTTGGGTCTTCTTCAGCAAGTCGTTGAAGAGCAATTCCCATTTTTTCTTGGTCGGCTTTAGTTTTTGGCTCAACCGCAATCGAAACTGGTGGTTCAGCAAATTCAATACCTTCAAGAATTACGCCGTGGTTCAAATCACAAAGAGTTGCACCAGTTGTAACATCTTTCAAACCAACAACAGCGGCGATGTCACCAGCAGTAACTTCTGAAATTTCTTCACGCTTATCGGCGTGCATTCGAACGATTCGTCCGATTCGTTCTTTTTTACCAGTCATTGTGTTAAGAACGTATGAACCAGCAGTAATTTTACCACTATAAACACGTACGAATACAAGTTTTCCAACAAATGGGTCAGTTGCAATCTTAAATGCAAGTGCAGAAGTTGGTTCATTTACAGATGGCTTTTCGTTCAATAGGTTCACCAGTTTTAGCATCAGTTCCCTTAATTGAAGCGATATCAAGTGGACTTGGAAGGTAGTCATTGATAAGATCAAGAACCTTTTCCACGATCACACCACGACCGTCACCACCGGTTACCAAGAAGAAGTCACCAGCAAGAACTCGTTTTTCGAAGAGCAGCTTTAAGTTCAGGGAATTGTAATTGATTCTTCACCTTCTTCAAAGAATCGCATCATCAATTCATCATCAGCTTCAACTGCATTTTCAACAAGCAATGAACGTGCATTCTTAGCTTTTTCAAGCATGTCAGCTGGAATTTCGCCAACTTTCAATTGGTGATCGGCATAGTTATCGTAAGTGTAAGCTTTCATGTCGATAAGGTCAACAACACCGTTGATATCTTGCTCGAAACCAATTGGCAAGTGAATTGGGAAAAGCTTGTTTGCTTAGGCGATCATGGATTGATTTGATTGATTTGTAGAAATCACCACCAGTTTGGTTAATTTTGTTAATGAAACAAACGCGTGGCACGCCGTATTTGTCAGCTTGTCGCCAAACAGTTTCAGACTGAGCTTCCACACCCATTTTACCATCAAAAAACAGTAACTGCACCGTCAAGCACGCGAAGTGAACGTTCCACTTCGGCAGTAAAAGTCGATGTGTCCTGGGGTGTCGATAATGTTAATTTTGTGATCTTTCCAGAAACATGTCACAGCGGCGGAAGTAATTGTAATACCTCGCTCTTTCTCCTGTGCCATCCAGTCAGTTGTTGCACCATCACCTTCACCGCGAACAACACCGATTTTGTGCGTCAAACCAGTTCGGTAAAGAATACCTTCTGTTGTTGTAGTTTTACCGGCATCAATGTGCGCAATAATACCAACATTTCGGAAATTTTCCAATGGAGTATTTTTTTATTCATTTGATTCCTCTTAAATTTATTATTTTATTGCTGTTTCACGCTAGTTTTGTTGTTTTTCGAAACCAGCACAAAAACAGCGCTTCGCTATTAATTTTATCATATTTTTTTAAAAAAACTGTAAAGTATAAATAACCAAAGAAAAAAAGCCAGTTCCTCTGGCTTAAAAATTATCTTCGAGCGTGTTCAGGTGTCTTTTCGCTATACCTTTTGGTAGCAATTATTAATGTGATAATAAAAAAATACCAAAAATAAACACGCCAAAATTCCAGTGCGTCAAAATCGTTAAGAATAACGACACACCATAGGCTGCAATAAAGTACAAGGAAACCAACAAAGGCACTTTAGCCTCGTTCAATTCTTTTTCATAAGGATAATTTCCTCCAAATTTTTATTTTCCACCCAAAGCGGAATTTCTATTTTATAATAGCCTATAACAAAAGTCAAGAGCTAAATCGTTTCGCCGTTTCTTGCCCGATTCGCCCATTCATCAGCCATTTCGTTAAACTCATGACCAGCGTGCCCTTTTAGCCATTTTAGCTCTACGTTCGAATTTTTATAAAGCTCATAAAGAGGCTTTACAATGTCGAGATTTTTAATTTCACCAGTTTTCTTTTTCCAGCCGTTTCGCTCCCAAGTTGGCGCCCACTTTGTTAAAACGTTAATCCAGAATTCACTATCTGTTTGAATTTCTGCCTTTTCCCCATTTAAAATTTCGAAAGCCTTTTTTAGAGCCAAACCTTCCATTCGAATATTTGTGCTAGGGTTTTCAGAACCAAGCGCGATTGGTGCGCCATTTTCAATTACAGCAAAGCCACCGGGGCCGGGATTTGGTGAAGCACTACCATCAGTAAAAATAATCCGCACTATTGTTGTCTTCCGTTATCTTGTTGAACAAAGTTTTTGAACAAAAAGGTGTTTGGTTTATATTTTTGATTCATACTATTTTGCAGTTGATTTTGGTAGGCTTTTGCTTTTTCATTTTCCTGAAAGAAATAATTGCTAAAATTAGTCCAACAACACCAAGAACCAACAAAACTACAGGGATAATAAGATTCACAATTGGATAGTCGCCAACAACTGCTGCACCAGGATTTTTTTCATCATAAAAAACTTTAACTTTTTCACCGATTATAGGCTGTTCTTTTTGTGGATCCGCCTTTTACTTCTGTCGTTTCATTGTCTTGAATTGAAAAAGTCAATCGTTGGTATAAATTTATACTCACTTGAATTTTGACTAGCCAGTTCCTTTTTCGAAGCCAACAATTTCACCTTCAATTTGTTTCCAAGTTATTCTTTTGGCAAAACCATCAAATGGTTTCATGCCAAAACATACGCCCGAAGCAATTAAACAAATTGCCAAAATCGTAAAAAATAATTCCTCGATTTCGATAAGCTTTTTGCGCCAACTCTTATTGTTTGATTTGAATTCATCTTTTCTCCTATTTGATTTATGCTATAAGTATACCATTTTTTATTTTTTTAGGCAAATTAAAACACTGGCGATTAAACCAGTGTTTTAGTATTTTTACTCTTCTACAGAAGAATCATTTGTTTCATTCTCAGAATCTAAATCTTCATTGATTTCGAATTTTTCTTCATGAGCTCGAGCACCAGTTCCAACAGGAATCTTGCGTCCGATAATCACGTTTTCTTTCAAAGCCATGAAGTTTATCAACTCGTCCAGAAGTTGCTGCGTTAATCAATACACTTGTTGTGTTTTTGGAACGAAGCAGCCGATAGGAAGCTATCACTAAAGATCGAAACCTTTGTAATTCCAAGAAGTTGTTGCTTGAATTCAGCAGGGTTTTTACCTTGAGCTACAAGAAGTTTGTTTGCTTCAACAACCGCAGCTTTCGAAACTACATCACCAATGATAAATGATGAATCACCAGCGTCTTCAATTTGAACTCGACTAAACATTTGTCGAACGATGATTTCAAGGTGTTTCGAAGCAATATCTTGACCTTGAGCTGCGTAAATTCGCAAGATTTCATTCATAATGTATCGTTGAGTTTCTTCAACACCCTTGTATTTCATCAAATCTCGAAGATTTAACGAACCAATAGTTAGGCGATCACCCGCTCGAACAATATCATTTTTCGAAACAGCAAGAGCCGCAACATTTGGAATCTCATATTTTACAGGATGAGCTTCACTGTCTTCAGTATCTTGAGGTGTAATTTGAACAATATTCATGTTTCCATCTTCCCAGATATCAACTACACCTGAAACTTCTGTCATATAAGCTTGACCTTTAGGAGATCGAGCCTCAAGAAGCTCTTGAACACGAGGCAAACCTTGAGAAATTGCACCAGATCCAGCAACACCAGAGCTGTGGAATGTGTTCAGAGTTAGCTGTGTACCAGGCTCACCAACAGACTGGGCGGCAATCACACCAACTGGTTCTGCTGGCTTAACAAGAAGTCCTGTTGCCATATCGATTCCATAAGATTTTTGTGGAATTCCCGCAAGATCTGGAGTTGAAAGCACGCTTTGAATTTTAACTTCTTTAATGTTTTCATCTTTTTCGATCGCATCAGCAATTTCTCGTGTGATAAGCTTATCTGCTTCAATATAGCCAGGAACGGCTTCGGCAGTAAATCGACCATAGAGACGATCACTGAACGGAATCATTGTTTCTTGACTTTCAGAACGATAAATTGCAAATCCAGGATCAACTTCAGATGGGTTATCTGCTACAGAGAAGACATCTTGAGCGACATCGACAAGACGACGTGTTAGATATCCAGAGTCGGCAGTCTTAAGCGCAGTCGAGATTAATCCCTGACGCGCACCACGAGTAGCCACGAAAGCTTCAAGTGAGCTCATTCCGTGTGTGTAATTTGAGCGAATTGGAAGCTCAATTTCACGGTTTGTTGCGTCCACCATAATTCCAGTCAAAGCCGGCAGCAAGACGAATGTTTGTTGCGCTACCACGAGAACCAGATACAGCCATCAATCCAACTGGTGAATCAGCACCTTGATGTTCAACTCGCTCAGAAATCTCATCAGAAACTTCATCAATAACTTTATGCCAGTTTTCAATAATCAAGTTGTATCGCTCTTGGTCTGTTAACAAACCTTGATCGTATTGTTCTTGAATTAATGTTGTTTTTGCATCACCGTTAGCGATAATTTCTGGAATCTTTTTCACTTTCGTAAACTGTGTAGTCTTCTTTACCAATCGACAATCCTGATTTTGTTACAAATCGGAATGACAAACCTTTAATTTTGTCGGCAATTTTTCACAGTCATTTCAGCACCATAACGCGCAAAAACATCTGCCAAAAATCTTGTTAATTTGTTTTTAGTTTGTGGATTATTATCGTATGGGTAATCTTCTGGTAGAAGCTCATTAAAGAACACTCGACCAAGAGTTGTGTTTCGAATTTCACCCTTCACGAAAACTCGAATTGGCGTTTGAAGTGCAATAACACCTTTATCATAAGCCATTTCCGCTTCGAAAACATTTGCGAAAGGTCGCGGTTTCTTATTCATTTCAGAATGTTTGTTGTAGGTAATGTAGTAATTTCCGTAAACAACATCCTGGTCGACAGAAAAGAACCGGTTGACCATCTGCAGGTTTCAAAAGGTTGTGAGAAATACTCATCAAGTCACGAGCTTCGGCTGAGCAGCATCAGAAAGTGGTAAGTGAACAGCCATCTGGTCTCCATCGTAATCGGCGTTAAATCCGTTCGCCACAAGTGGGTGAAGCTGAATCGCTTTTCCTTCAACAAGTTTTGGCTGGAAGGCCTGAATCGAAAGTCGGTGCAATGACGGAGCGCGGTTCAAAAGAATGTATTTTCCTTCAACAACAGCATCCAAAAGCATCCCAAACTTCAGCTTCTCGCGCATCAATTAATCGAGTTGCTGAACGAATATATGTGCATATTCTTTTTCGATCAACCATGAGATAACGAAAGGCTTTAAACAATTCTAGCGCCATTTGTGTTGGCAGACCACACTGATGAGCTTTCAAAGTCGGTCCAACAACAATCACAGAACGACCGGAGTAGTCAACACGTTTTCCGAGCAAGTTTTGGCGGAATCGACCTTGCTTACCTTTTAGCATATCACTCAAAGATTTAAGTTTGCGGCGTCCACCAGCTGTACTTACAGAACGACCACTTCGAGAAGCATTGTTATCAATCAATGAATCTACAGCCTCCTGGAGCATTCGCATTTCGTTTCGTTTAATCACCATTGGCGCATTAAGTTCGATCAATTTCTTCAAACGATTGTTTCGGTTAATTACTCGGCGATACAAATCGTTTAGGGTCTGAAGTTGCAAATCGACCACCTGTCAATTGAACCATAGGTCGCAAATCTGGTGGAATCACTGGAAGAACAGTTAGACATAGGCTTCCTGGTTTAATTCCAGCATTTTTCATACCTTCGATTGTTTTTAGACGTTTAAGAATTTTCTTCTCTCGTTGGCCTTTAGCTTTCTCAGCTTCAGCTTCAAGTTTTTCGATAAGTTCATCAATGTTGATTTCATCAAGCAAAGTCTTAATTGCTTCGCCACCCATTCCAACTTCAATAATCTCTTCGTATTCTTCAGGAAGATTGCGATAATCAGTTTCACTCATTAATGAGCCTTTAACAAAACTATCGAGTTGGCCTTTCTTCAAAGTATAGTTTGAGTTTAGCTCTTCAATCTCCTTAGTTTGAGCTTCAGCTAACGACTTAATATCGGCACCATCTTTTTCAGCTTCTTTTTCGTAACGAATTTGGATCGCCATTCGTGCTGCTTTATCTTCAGCATCAAGGTCTGCAAGCATTTGATCGCGTTTTTCTTCGTCAACATTAAGAATTACATAGCTAGCAAAAGTAAACAACACGCTCAATATTTTTTTAACTGTCATTCCAAGAAGAAGACTCATTGCACTTGGAGCGCCGCGCATAAACCAAATATGTGCAACTGGAGCAGCCAACGCAATGTGACCCATTCGCTCACGACGAACAATCGCTTTCGTAACTAACTCACCATTCTTGTCAACAGCAGCCTCACGAGAACGAACACCTTTTAATTTGTTGTCGTAAGGGTTAATATCTTTAGTTGGTCCAAAGATTTTTTCACAAAACAAACCATCGCGCTCAGGTTTTTGAGTTCGATAATTAATTGTTTCTGGCTTTGTTACTTCGCCGTAAGACCAGCCCAAAATGTCTTCTGGGCTAGCAACTGCGAGGCGAACTGCGTCAAAATCAGCAATTTGGTTTGTATTCACCACTTTCGCCATTTACGCTTCCTCCTTATTTTCTTCAATTTCGTCAATATCTTGGATGTTCATGCTGTCTTCGAATTCACCATCAGATTCATCTCGAACAGTCTCAATGTTTTCATCTTCTTCGAAAGTTGAACTTTCACCATCCTTATTTCGTTCTGCAAGAATTTCATCAGCGTCAATGCTTGAGGCGTGTCGATCGAGCAAGTCAACCCGAAGACCAAGACCTTGAAGCTCTTTCACAAGAACGTTAAATGATTCTGGCAATTTTGGACCAACAATTTCGCTATTTTTTTAATGATACTTTCGTAAGCTTTCGAACGACCAACAACATCGTCAGACTTAATCGTGAGCATTTCTTGAAGCATGTTAGCAGCACCATAAGCCTCAAGTGCCCAAACTTCCATTTCTCCGAATCGCTGACCACCGTTTTTGAGCTTTACCGCCCAAAGGCTGTTGTGTCACCATTGTGTATGGACCAGTTGATCGGGCGTGAATCTTATCTGCAACCAAGTGGTGAAGTTTGATCATGTGCATAAATCCAACAGTTGTGCGTTGTTCGAACGGTTCACCAGTTCGACCATCAAACAATTGAACTTTTTCCATCACGAGCAACACCAGCAGCTTCAAGCTCATCGCTCAAAGTTTCAGCGTCAACACCATCATATGAAGGAGTTGCAACTCGATATCCTTGAGTTTTTGCAGCCATTCCAAGGTGAACTTCGAAAAGCTGACCAAGGTTCATACGTGAAGGCACACCAAGCGGTGACAAAATCACATCAATTGGAGTTCCATCTTCCATAAATGGCATGTCGGCTTCTGGCAAGATTTTTCGCAACAACACCTTTGTTTCCGTGTCGTCCAGCCATCTTGTCTCCAACCATAATTTTTTTCGAGCCTCAGCAACGAAAATCTGAATTTGTTGAAGAACACCAGCACGCATTTTCGTGTCCATTTTCTCGAGAGAAGATTTTTCACACCGATAACTTTTTCCTGAACCAGTATTTTTCATGCGAGTTGATGTATCACGAACATCTTTTGCTTTTTCACCGAAGATAGCACGCAAAAGTCGCTCTTCGCTTGAAAGTTCTTGTTCACCTTTTGGAGTAATCTTTCCAACAAGTACATCACCCGGTTTAACTTCTGAACCAATTTGAACAATTCCGTTTTCATCCAAGTGTCGCAAGCTATATTCACTAGCATTTGGAATATCACGAGTTACAACCTCTGGTCCAAGTTTAGTTTCACGAACTTCAACCATGTAATCTTTAATATTGATATTTGTAAGGTATCTGCTTTAATAAGACGATCAGAAATAATCACAGCGTCGTCCATATTGAAGCCGCCCCAAGACATAAAGGCTACACGAAGATCGCGACCAAGTGCAATTTCTCCATTTTTAATGCTTGCGCCTTCAACTAAGATATCACCTTTTTTAACCTTTTGACCACGTGAAACTACAACTTTTTGGTTATAGCATCGGTCATCGGCAGTTTTTTGGAAATGTTTTAGTTCGTATTTAACAACACCAGTTGCATACTTAACTTCAACAGCAACAGCATCAGCACGAACAACTTCACCATCGTCTTCAGCAACAATAATTTGGCTTAGATTTCGAGCGATATCAGCTTCAACACCGGTTCCCACAGTTGGAGCTTCAGTCCAAAGAAGTGGCACAGCCTGTTTCTGCATAGCTGAACCTGTTAACGCACGGTCAATTCGGTCACGCTCCGCAAAAGGAATCAACGAGGCTGCAGCACCAAGAACTTGTCGGTGAACGGCATCCATAAATGTAACTTCGCTAGCATTAACCTGTGATGGAATAAGGTTTTTTCGGGCTGAAACCTGCGCTTCAACAAAGCTTCCATCTTCATTCAATTTCGAACCGGCGTCGGCGATAATTTCACGCATTTCGTGATCTGCATCAAGATATACAACTTCATTTGTAACTTTTCCATCTTTAACACGAAGATATGGAGCTTCAATAAATCCGTATTCGTTAATTCGGGCAAATGTTGCAAGGTTTGTCACAAGACCAACGTTTCCACCTTCTGGCGTTTCCACAAGACAAATTCGTCCGTAGTGAGTTGGGTGGCTGTCACGAACTTCAAGACCGGCACGATCCCGAGTCACACCTCCAGGACCCATTGAACTCAAACGACGTTTGTGTGAAAGTTCTGAAAGTGGGTTAGTTTCATCCATAACCTGCGCAAGCTGTGAACCGGCAAAGAATTCACGCACTGCAGCAACAACTGGTCGGGCGTTAACCAATTGTCCAGGAGTTACAGTTTCGATATCTGTCATTGACATTCGATCCATTGCATTTCGTTGCATTCGAAGCATACCAACACGGAATTGTCGAGCAACAAGCTCACCAACCAATTTTCACTCGACGGTTATCAAGACTATCGATATCATCAACTTCACCTTGAGTATTGTTTAGGGCGGATAATTTCTTTGATAATCTCGAAAAGATCTTCCATTTGGAAAGAACGATTTTTCAGCCGTATTTGGAGTTTCAAGATTTAATCGTTTATTAATCTTATACCGTCCAACACGACCATAATCAAATCGTTTAAAATCAAAGAACATTCGCTCAATCATATTTCGAGCGTTCTCAATAGTTGCCAAATCTCCTGGTCGAAGACGACGATAGACTTCAATTAAAGCAGTTGATGGGCTTGAAGTTTGATCTTTTTCAAGAGTTGAATCGATAAATTTAATATCACCAGTATCAACATCTGCAAAAGTGTTTCGAATTTCAGCATTTGTCATGCGACCAAGTGCGCGCAAGAAAGTTGTAACTGGAAGTTTTCGACGACGGTCGATTTTTACATAAATTACACCTTTGTTGTCTGTTTCAAACTCTAGCCATGCGCCACGAACTGGGATAACCTTTGCACCATAATAATTCTTTCCATCATTTCCAGTTTCAGCGTTGAAGTAAACACCTTCAGAACGAATCAACTGAGAAACAATTACACGCTCAGTTCCGTTAATAATGAAAGTACCTTGGTCGGTCATCCAAGGGTAATCACCAAGATAGATTTCTTGCTCTTTAACTTCACCAGTAACTTTGTTTGTAAGTTCAACTTGAACGTGAAGTGGAGCTTCGAAAGTTAGGTTATTTTCTTTTGCAAAATCTTTTGTAGTTTTTGGATCTTGAAAATTATAGCTCTTAAAACGCAAAGCTAATTTTTGACCGGTGTAATCATCGATCGGGTTAATTTCTTCAAAGATCTCACTCAAACCATTATCGACAAAATCCTTCCAAGATTCTTTTTGGTGAGCGATTAAATCTGGGGTTTCAAGAACGACGTCTTCTTTAGAAAAGAAAGCGCGCCCTACAGCATTAAAGTGCTTTTTGCCATTTTTCTCCTCGCATTTAAAGTGTTATTAGAATCGGCCCTGAAGATTCTCCCGTCTATGACTTTCGAAATTTTTGCCATCAATTTCGAAGTATTTTTTTCCCACAGACACACTACTTCTTGTAGTCCATTTTAACATATTTATCAAAAATCAATAAAAACCACTTAAAAAAAGTGGTTATAATTACATTCGAGGTACTAAGAGGCTGTTTCCTCTACTTTTAGAGCTGCTTGCTCTCCTTCGATCCTTTCTCGATTTTTTTCTTTTCGCTAATCACTTCAGAATTAGCATGTTTAATTATTTCAGTCACTCTCTTTACTACTGTCATAATTTCACCCCCTACATTTTTTTGCTCGAAAGCTTAAATATTCTACACCTTTTTCAATAAAAAAGTCAACCCTTATTGATTTTTTTATTGAATTTATAGTATTATATAGGTGTTAAATAATTATTTATGCACCTTGAAATTTTTGCTTTTTAGCTGTTTTTTTGAGTGCATTAGAAGGAATTAAGATGAAGAAAAATATTTCTTTTTAGTGCTCTTCGTAGCGCTATTTTCGTTTTTCAACATACTCTACTACGAGCAAAGCTTTTGCGCAAGAACGTAAAAAAATAACATTGCGCAGGTTAGCTTCAAAGACTATTTCGAAAAAGGTAAATCTTTCTCGAAAGATAAGTGGGAGCAAATTTAAGAAAAAAACAGAGATGAATATTTCGCTGAGCCGTTTTGAAGCAAAAGGGCTAACCTTTACAGACACAAATGGTCAAAAAAATTGATAAAGTATACTTTTTCAATCTCAACGAAATTAAGAATCCATCCGTTAATTAAAGCTTGTAGACGAAGATGGAAAAGATATCACGAATTGTGCCTACGATGCGCAAAGCACAGGCTCTGAATTCAGATTCATTGATATTATTGGCCGCTCTCGTGCAGAAACTCCTTATGCTGCAGGCGTAAATATTTTATTGCCAAATGGGCAATATTATGTTTTGGCGCAGCGTATCCCTAAGAGTGGAGATAATTCAGAAGAACAAATTTGGCCTGTCCCTGTTTCAAAAACAGAATGGAATCGGCTAAAATCTCTAAAAAAATCCGCCATTGGCGAAAAAGTTACACCAATTGACGGATATAGCTATTAATAGTCTCGTTCGCGAGGCTATTTTTCTTGTTTAATTATTTTATCAACCAAACCGTACTCAACAGCTTCTTCAGCGCTCATCCAATAATCTCGCTCCATATCGTTTTTGAGCTTTTCGAAATCTTGACCAGTGTTTTTAGAAAGAATTTTTGCAAGTTTTTCTTTTAAAAGGAGTCCTTCGCGCAAATCAATTTCTTGATCGGTGATTTTTCCGCGCGTACCACTTGAAGGCTGGTGAATCATCACTCGAGCGTTTGGTAGCACCGCACGTTTACCTTTTGCGCCCGCCGAGGTAAAAATGCACCCATTGAAGCCTGCAAGCCAATCCCTATTGTTTGAACATCTGGCTTAATAAAATTCATCGTGTCATAAATCGCCAAACCATCATACACACTTCCGCCTGGGCTATTTATATAAAGTTTAATATCTTCATCTGGATTTTCATATGCTAAATGAAGAAGTTGCGCCACTACAACATTTGCCGTATGCGAATTTACCTCTTCACCCAAAAATCACACGCTCATTTAAAAGCCGCGAATAAATATCAAACGCACGTTCACCTCTATTTGTTTCTTCAACAACAGTTGGCACTAAATAGCTTTTTAAATTATCTTTCATATTTCTCCTTATTCTTTCGAAATTTCAATCTTAATTTCGCCCTTTCGCATAGCCGCAATAAATTGGGTTCCTTCTGGTGGATTTTTGTCTAAGATTTCTTCAGCCAAAGGACATTCAAGTAGATCCTCAATTGTTCGTCGAAGCGGTCTTACGCCATTTTTACTATCATAACCCTTTTCGATAATCCTATCTTTAACAGCTTTTCGAACTTTTAAGTTCAAACCTTTTCTCAACAAACGATTGTTTAAATCAGCTAGAAGTAATTCAAAGATTTGACCAATTTCCTTTTTCGAAAGCGGCTTGAATGTAATTATTCCATCAAAACGATTTAAGAGCTCGGGTTTTAAGAATTTCGAAAGCGCTTTTTTAGTTAATTTCTTGTTTTTAGAGTGGCTTTTTTCTAATGAATTTTCCGCTTCAAAACCGAGTGAATTTTCACGCATAATTTCATTCGCACCAAGATTACTTGTTAATATAATCACTGTATTTTTTTAAATGAAACTTTTCGACCTTGCGAATCCGTCAATTCACCATCTTCTAAAAAGCTGTAAAAAGTAGGTTAAAAACGTCAGGGTGCGCTTTCTCAATCTCATCAAAAAGCACTACAGAATATGGCTGTCGGCGAATTTTTTTCGGTTAAAGTTCCACCCTCTCCGTAGCCAACATAGCCAGCAGGCGCGCCTAAAAAGCTGCGAGGTTTTATGCTTTTCACCAAACTCGCTCATATCTATTTTAATTAATGATTTTTGAACCGCCAAAAACCTCCTCGGCAAGCTGGCGCGAAAGTTCAGTTTTTCCAACACCACTTGGACCAAGAAAGATAAACGAACCAATTGGGCGATTTTCATCTGATAGCCCAGATTTATTGCGCCGAATCGCTTTTGAAATTTGCTCAATCGCCTCACTTTGCCCAATCACCTTTTTCGAAAGATGCTTTTTCGAGATTTTTTTAGGACTTTTGCTTGATTTTTGAAATCTTCCGCACAGGAATGTTTGTTTTAAGTGAAATTGCCTTCGCAACCAAATCACTTGTTAAGATCATCTTTTTCGTTTTACTGCGTCTCTTTTTCTCTTCAGTAATCTTTTTTTCAAGCTGCGAAATTCGTGATTCATAAATCGGAACCAAATCTTTTTCACTAAATTCAGCTATCATTTTCTTCTTTTTAGTTCGTCAATTTCATGCAAATAGTTGACAATTTTATTCGAATGTAGAGAATTTTTGCTTACAAGCAGCGCGCTAGCTTCATCTAAAGTATCAATCGCTTTATCTGGCATTTGGCGATCAAAAACATACCGCGCGCTCATATCAACAATTTCACTTAAAAATTTCATCAGAAATCACAACACCGTGATATTTTTCATATTTTTTTCACGCAAACCTTTGAGAATTTCAAGCGTATCTTTTAAACTTGGTTCATCAACCTGGATAGACTGAAAACGTCGAGTTAATGCAGAATCCTTTTCTATTGTTTTCTTGTATTCGTCAAAAGTTGTCGCACCAATTAACTTAATTCTACCTCGAGCAAGCGCCGGTTTTTAAAATATTTGCCGCATCCATTGCGCCATCCGCCGAACCAGTTCCTGTTAACAAGTGTATTTCATCAATAAATGCAATAATTTCTTGATGTTTTTCAAGCGCACTAATTACATTTTTCAAACGTTCCTCAAACTGGCCTCGGAATTTCGTGCCAGCTAACATTCCCGCAAGATCAATTTCGAAAAATCTTTTTATTTACTAACTGATGCGGAACTTTTTCCGCTCGCAATTTTTGCGCCAAAAGTTCAACTACCGCCGTCTTTCCAACACCCGCCTCGCCAATCAAAACTGGATTTGATTTTGTGCGCCTTAATAAAATTGTAATCAACCGCTGGACTTCAATTTCTCTACCAATAACCGGATCAAGTTCGTTATCTTTAGCTTTTTGAGTTAAATCTTCACCAAATTTTTCAAAAGCGTCATTTCTCGCCCACTTTGTTGTTTTGGCATGGTTTCAGTGTCTGTTATCGAATTAAAAACATTTCTGATGTTATCGTCAGCCCCCTCGTTTGCCATTTCTTCATCCAAAATCGCCGAAAGCCCATCAATATCCGTTCCAATTTTTCGAAGCATCACCTGAAGCTGTAAGTTTTTCTGTTTAATTATCGAAAAAAGAAGATTTTTAGTAGTAATTTCTTCAGAATTACCAGAAACCAAACTTTGCCATTTTTTTATCGCAAAAAGCTGCTCGATCGGTTAAAATTCTCATATTTGGATCTTCCGGTGCAGGTATTCTATGTTTCGAAAGAGGGCTTTCAACTAAAAAAATCATATACATTTTCAAACTTTAAATTGTGGCGATACGCTAAAAGTGTTGCTGAAGATTCGCGATTATCCAGAAATTCCCAACAAAAACGTGCTCAATTCCAATATAGCCCGTTTTTAAATTCACGCGAATAAAACTCCGCACGCTCCAGACTTTTTGTGCATTTTTCGCTCATTCTTGCAATAATTTCTTGAAAAATCTTCAGGATTCATATTCTTATTATACCACATCTGACAACCTAATGCTTAAACAACTTACCTCTTTTTTTATTTTTTTGATACAGTTTGAGGGCTTATTTGACTTTTTATTCTTTTTGTATATAATTACTGTATTAAAATGTGTGAACTGAAATTATCTAAAATTCAAACCCCCTTGGGTGAAATGATTGCAATTGCGAATGAAGACGCATTAGTTTTTTTGGAATTCCAAGACAACGATAATTTTGAAAAAGATCTTGAGCAAATTAAAGATTTTTTCGAAACAACCAAAATCCCTGAAGGTGAAAATTTGCCTATAAAACAAATTCGCGCCGAACTTGAAGATTATTTCAAACATCCTTTTGCTGGATTCCAAACGCCTATCGAGATGATTGGCACAGATTTTCAAAAACAAGTTTGGGAAGAGATTCGAAACGTTCGATCAGGCTCAACTACAACTTATTCGGAGATTGCCGAAAAAATCGAAAACCCAAATGCAATCCGTGCGGTTGGAAATGCTCTAAACGCCAACAAGCTTTCAATAATTATTCCTTGTCATCGAGTTCTCACTAAAGATATGGATTTTGGCGGCTACAATAGCGGACAAAATCGCAAAAGTTGGCTACTTCAACACGAAGGAATTTAAAAACGCTCATTACTGAGCGTTTATTTTTTTACTAGAGGCTTTCAAAATATTCAATAACTTTCTTCAAATCTTTGATGTATTTTTCACGGTCTTTAGTCATCATCATCGCTGGGACTGCTAAAGCATAATCGTAGCAGTTTCCGGTATCGCAATACAATCCGTTGATTCGAACCGCATGGAATTTCATTCCATCATTCATTGCCTTCTGTACAGGAATCTGATACATCAACTCACCATTTCCGTCAAAATTTTCCGCATAATCACTCATATATTTAATGAGTTCGTTTTCGAAAAATCGCTCCGCGAACACTTGCGAGCTCACTTTTAGCGTTTTTCAAAACCTGGTTTTTCGTCGATTTTTTTCAACTTCTAAAAACCAAATTATCGTCTTTTGTTTCGCGGGCGATGAATAATTTCACCCTACAACAATCGCATATTTCGAATATTCAATATCATCTTGCACCTGTTTAACCGGCAGAATACTTCCACCGTATTCTTCATAGGTTTCAAAGATCTGTTCGAATTCATTTTTTTACCAACTGTCGCAAAGTTATCATCTGGGAAAAAGTATGCAAAATCGCTTTTACCAATAAAATCAATAACTTCAGGTGTGCTAAGCGGAGCTTGATTACCATAGAATTTGCAATCTTGTTGGATAAATTTCGCTGGAGCTAAAAATTCGACTTGTTCAACTTTTTCAGCAAAAATCATGTTTTACCCTTGCTCTGAAGTTCTTCGATAATTGATTTTTTATTTTCGAAAATACTCTCTATCGAAGTTTTTTCAGGACTAATAACGATCGCAATATTCTGCGCAGAGATTCCAGCCTTAACTAGTTTTTCCATTAAAACCACAATGGAATTTTGTAAGTAACCCTCAAAGGGTAATGGTAGTAATTCTTTAGCAAATCCTGTAGTTGCTGGATATCCACGTGTACCATTTCCTGCCGCTGGAATAATAACTTTTAAGTTTTTACGTTTCTTATGCATATCAATGCCTCCTTTTTTAAGTACTTTGGTTGCCCAAAGCCAATGCAACAATTATAACATAAGAAAAGCTAGCAGTCAACCCCTGCTAGCTTTTAAGGTTTTATTGGTCTTCACCACCAAACTTTTCCCGATCACTTTCGTCGCCATCAAGATTTTGAACAACTTCACTCTCAGTCGCCTCATTTAAAGCGTTAAACAACCCGTCTTCAACATTTCCACGAGGTTTCTTTTTCAGCAGGGTTTAGCAAGCTCAATATCAAGCTCATAACCAGTTAATCGACTTGCAAGACGAACATTTTGACCTGCACGACCAATTGCAATACTTTGCTGATCTTCGTTAACAAGCACTGTTGCACGTTTTTTCTCATTTTCGCCAGTAGGCTTGATTTGAACTTCAATAACCTCAGCTGGGTTTAGAGCTTCACGAATGAATTCACTTGGGTTTTCACTCCATGTAATGATATCGATTTTTTCGCGCTCACCAATCTCATTCATAACCGATTGAACACGCACTCCACGACTACCAACAAATGTTCCAACTGGATCAACGCCGCTCATCATTGAACGAACAGCCATTTTTGTTCGACGACCAGCCTCACGAGCAATTCCCACAATTTCAACCATTCCAGTTTCAAGCTCAGGAACCTCTTGTTCAAAGAGATTTTCAACAAATTTAGCATCTGCACGAGAAAGAATTAATTCTGGCGCACGACCTTCACGCTCAATCTCTTTAATCAAAACTTTAACTCGTTGACCAACACTAAAGTATTCACCGTTAATTTGTTCACGAAGTGGCATAACTCCAGTTGCTTTACCAAGATCAATTCGAACAAATCGTTGATCAATTTTCGAAACAGATCCACTTACAATCGTACCAACCTTATCTTCATATTCCTCAAGAATGATTTCACGTTCAGCTTCACGAAGCCGTTGCAATACAACTTGTTTTTGCAGTCTGTGCAGCAACTCGACCGAAAGTTTCAACAGGAAACTTCTCTTCAACAATTTCACCAACTTCAGCATTTGGATCAAGTTCTTTTGCATCTTCAAGCGAAATTTCGTTATTAATATTGTAAGCTTCCTCACCATCAACAACTTCATATTGAACAAAAACTTCCGCATCACCAGTTTCAGTATTAAGCTCAGCACGAACATTTTGGTCGCGATTTCCGTTCTCACGGCGCCAAGCTGCAGCGATTGCCATTTCAATAACTTCTAGAACCTTTTTCTTCAGGCAAGTTCTTTTCAGCAGCAATGTTTTTGCAGCTAGCATCATTTGTTTAACATTCAAATCTTCCATTTTATCCTTTCAAAATATTTTCTTATGAAAAATGCCGACCCGCTGGCCGACTACTTTTTAATTTTATCACAACTGGAACATTTCGTCAAGAACAAAAAAATAAAAAGCCTGCAAAATTTTGCAAGCTTTTTAGTCCATTAACTGAAATCTTCCATCAGTAAATGTTTCTATCGGGCGTGACCAGATTTCTTCTTCACCAATTTTTTTGGTAATTTACCAATTTCTCGTCATGATCTGTATGTTGAGAAATGTTTTTAACAATAAATTCCTCACCACCATAATGTCTATATTTACCTCCAACCTTAACCTCTTTGATCGGCTTAAAAACATTATACCCAAGAGATTCTTGAATTGTTTTTAATAAGAATATTCTTAACTTTTTCATCTAAACACTCTAGGTCTACAAGTTCATTATTTTCTATCAAAAACTAAATGAAATCCTTGGTCTATTACTCCTCTTTCCAGGCAATAAAATCCCAATACAATCAAGCTTTGAGTCGATAACCGCATGACCAATCCGAAGATCGTAGTAAATTTTATCTAGCCAGTTTATCTCTTTTATCGAAAAGAATTATCCTTTTGTAAACCGGTGCTACATTTTGAAGGCTGGGCGATTTATTTTTCAATTGCTTCTTCTAAAGAAACCATTTTCTTCACCTCCTAAAGGTACTAAACTCGTCTCATTATATTTTATTTCCAATTAAAAAAACAAGCCCTTTAGAATGTCGCTGTTTTTCATAAGAGATGCTTGAAGCTAACTACTCTGTTTCATTCCTTGACGGAACCTATCTTCCGTTAAGACACGGAACCGTTAGTAAAGAATGTATTCATATCGCACTTGGCATTACACCAGAAGGACAGAAGGTTGTTCTTGGATATGAAATCACCCCAAACGAAAAAAACAATGCTTGTTAGTCCACCCTGTTAGACAGATTTCAAAGTCAACGCATCCATAAATGGTTTTGGCTAATGTTCTGACACACTTGAAAGCTTATTTGATTAACACTCCGTAAAAACTCTACTAGAGTGTTTATACAAAATTATTGACAGTATCTTTTTCTTTCTGATATAATAAACCTCAGGAGGTATTATATGTCTAAACAAAAATTAATCGCTTTGTCGGATCTATTGGAGCTTTTTATTGGGATCCTTGTCTTTATTGCATATGTTCCACAAATTATCGCTAACCTGCAAGGAGTAAAAAGCTCAACCGTTCCAACCACTATTCGCAGCAGTTTCTTGTTTAATTTGGGTAATCTATGGTTGGACAAAAGAACCTAAAAAGATTGGATCCTCATTATTCCTAATGCAGCGGGAGTGATATTAGGCGGTTTAACTTTATTACTTCTTTATAAAAATTATAAACAAAACCAGCAACTTCATAAAAAGTTGCTGGTTTTTTTCTGCTAGTCGTAGAATTAAGCCTATTTCCAAATATACAAAACTACCAGAATTAGCCGTTGAGATAGTGAATGAGCTGATTGATAAGATTGTGATTCATAAACTAACTGGCACGAAAACACAATCGTACTATCCAAATTTACGTTTATTACAATTTCATCGAAAAAAACTAGATAAGGAAAAAGCAGGCCAAACGACTTGACTCGCTAATATTAACCCATTTAGCTAAACTGCTATTGTCAGGTCAGCCGATTGAGCTTGTTTTTATTTGATTGTATTTAATTAAGAATTTAATTTAACCAATAAATCAATTGTTTTTCAGTCAAAATTTGATTTGCTAAATTACGGCGAACGTCGTCGGAAGAAAGTTGCTTTTATAACCTCTTTTACTATTACCGTATTGTTCTTTTAGTTGAGCGATTCGTGCATCAAGTTCATCTACGCTAGATTGAATTTTCTCAACTTTTGAAAGCTCAGCTAAAGCTAAACCAGATTTAACTCGAGATTCAGCAACAGCTTTAACGTCGTTTTCTAGCCATTCTTCGCGAGTTTTATTCATTCGCTTAGGGTAATCGTCTAAAGATAGACCTGAATACATCAAGTTTTGTTGCATATCCATTTCGATACTCTGCTTTTGATCTTCAAGCAAAATTTCAGGAACAGGAACTTTCGAAACTTCAGCAAGTTTCTTTACAAGTTCATCTTTAAACTTATCATCAGCTTCGACTTGTTTTTTTGAGTTTTAAGATCTTCTTTAATTTGCTTTTCAAAGTCTTCTTTAGTTTTAAATTCACCCAATTTCGAAAGAAATTCTTCATTGATTTCAGGTAAAACATTCTCACGAACTTCATGAATTTTAACCTCAAATACAACTTTTGCTCCAGCCAAATCTTTTGCATGGTAGTCTTTAGGGAATTTCAAATCAAGAGAAAGTTCATCACCCGCTTTTTTACCAATCAATCCTTCTTCGAAGCCAGGAATAAACGATTTCGAACCAAGTTCAAGTGGGAACTTTTCAGCCTTTCCGCCATCAAAAGCTACACCATCTTTTTACCCAAGAAATCGATAATAACTTCATCACCTTCTTTTTGCAGCGCGCTTAACTTTTTTCTTTTCAGCAAAATTCTTCAAAATTTGGTCAATTGTTTCGTTAACTTCTTTCTGGCTAACTGAAACTTTTTCTTTTTTAACCTTCAAGTTTTTATAATCGCCCAGTTCAACCTTCGGCATAATCTCTGAAGTAGCTGTAAATTCAAGTTCTGTTCCAGGGATGAATTTTTAACGTCAACTTCAGGTCAGTTAATTGCTTGAATTTTTTTCTTTCAAAAAAGGCTTCAGCAACAGCTTTCGAAAGTGCATTTTCGATAACTTCTTGACCAAGAACGTTTTGATCAACTTGTGCTGCAACCATTTCAAGAGGTGCTTTACCCTTTTCGAAATCCTTCAATTTTAACTTCTTTTTGCAAGCTTAGTTAACGCAACTTGCTCAGCAGCTTTTAATTCTTCAACTCCAAGAGAAATTGTAAGCTCAACTTTTTACGTCTGAAATATTCTTTACTTTTGTCTTCATACACCTTTATTATAACATACCCTATTTTTTAAAGCAAAAAAGAGCGCCGAAACGCCCGAAATACTAGTCGCGATAATCCCATTGACGAGTAACTACAATACTTATAGGAAGTGAAAGCATTGCAACAACCCCTAAGGAAACTACCATTTACAAGAAAAATACCTTGCAGAAAAAAATATCGCACAAAATTATGAAAGTTACAAGAATATGTATTAAAAATATCCTTTTTCGATTTTGTCATAAAGAACGCACCCCGTTTCTAATTTAATACTTGATAGTATATCATCAGAAACTTACTTTGTCAAATAATTTTGCCGAACAAATTCGTACATCAAAATTCCACTAGCCACACCAACGTTAACACTTCTAGTTGATCCAAATTGCTCAATAGCAACCATTTCTTTACAAGCTTCAACCATTTCTTTTGAAAGCCCGTCACTTTCATTACCAAACACCAAAATTGAACCTTTCTCCAGCTCAATCTCGTTTAGTTTTTTTGAACCTTTTTGATTATCAACCGCAATTAATTTTAGATTATTCCGTTTTGCCCAGCCTATAAATTCCATAACAGTTTCATGGTGAAAAATATTCATATAGGCCTCTGTTTTCATTGCTCCTCGGCGATTCCAATGCCGGCGGCCAATAATATGAATTCCCGCAGCATTAAAAGCGTTCGCATTTCGTGCAATAGTACCAATATTAAAGTCGTGTTGAAAATTCTCAATCGCAACATGAAAAATCATGACGCGAACGGTCAAGGTCATCTTTAATCTCGGCAACAGTCAAGCCCTTGTACTTATCTATAACATTTCGAGTGTCATTTTGGGTAGTCAAGCCCTCGCCTGTTTCAAAATTTGGTCTATTTTCCATTTTGAATAGATTTAACTAACTCTTTTGTATCTGGACGACCTTTCACCCCAGGGTTTAAAATATGCATTGGGTCAAAAATATCTTTAATTTGCAAGTAAATATTTTCTACTTCTTCGCCTACATTTCTCGCAACAAAGTGACCATAAATTCTCCCTTCACCAGCACCATACGCAAACTCACCGTCAACTTTAGCTAGTAAAGCACCTAAATCAGCAACAAATCGTAATGCTTTTTGTCGGTCGGTAACTTTTCGAAAAAAATCAAATTCTGCGAGAATTTCAAATACAGAAGTTAAGGCTGAGCCTTGAATAGGCGCCGGAATACTGTATTGCAAAGCTAGTTTTTGAAGACCTAAATAAAACGCTTCAAACCTTTCCATAGGCACATAAACACCTTGAATTGGGTAAATTTCTTGTTTTATAATGCCACTTCTTGCACGTAAAATTTCACGAACATCCCGAATCGACTCCATTTCAGCTTTTCGAAAATTCATCATCACCAGGAATCCAGACTGTCGAACCTTCAAATTTAGTTGAAATCTTTTTGGATTTTTATTCATTTTTGAAAAGAATCTTTTTTTGCCGTTTTATCCGTAACTCCAACCACAACAACCAGTTTCGTAGCTAATTTTTGCGAATTTCTATCTAAATAAAATTGATATTTTTACCCGAAGCTACAGCGGCTTCAAACATTTTTCCATCATAGAGTTCAACAATATCTGGGTTAAATTTTTGCAATTTCATCATTAAAAATCTCGCGCATCATCACGGTTCGAAAAACCAACAACCATAAAATTGGTTTCGTTAGTTATATATTCTGTTTTAATTCGTGCCTCCGTTATAACGCCAAGAGTTCCAAGGAGCCGAAAAAAATAGCGGAATTAGGTTAAAAGTTCCATCCTCATTTTTTTACGTTAGCAATCCCAGAATATCCAAAAGCTAGAATCTTTGTCTATTTTTCTGAATTAAACTGTAATTATCTTCAATTAATGCATCAATTTTACGATAAATCTCGCCCTCAAAAGCTAGAAAGAGCAGTCTTTTCACTCAATTCTTTACGCGAAATTTTACCTATATTAATAATATCACCGTTACTTAAAAACGACTTCAAGTTCTTCGATAAAATCAACCAATTCACCGTAATTATATTTTTTTCCGCAGGTAAATTCATTGCAATCGCACCACCAACAGTTAACCGTTCTCCTGCGGGACTTTGCGGAATATCCATCGCCTGAGATGCTATTGCGAGTTTTAATTTTTGAAAATTAGCACCAGCTTGAACTTGAACCGTCTTTGAGCGTAAATCAAGCTCCTTAATTTTATCAAGATGACGAGAAATATCAAGAATAATACCTTTTCCAATCGAAGATCCATCAGTACTTCCACCATAACCACGTGCAGTTACGCCAAAAATATAATCCTTCTCGGCTAACTGCCAAGAAAAAGCGCATAATCTTTTTGAATATCCTCATTGAAATCTTGGGTAGACCACTAAATCTGGCTTAATTTTAAGAAAGCTACGATCTGTCGAAAATTGTTTTAGTCTAGTCTCGCGAGCCGAAACCTCTCCGATAATATGTCCATTTAAGTATTTTGCAATTTTACTCATTAGCCCCATTTTAACACAAGCAAAATAAAAATTCAACTTTTGATTTTTAACTTAAAAATGCTAAAAATTTATACATGTATTCAAGAGCAACCCCTTTTCAAAAAGCCGACAAAATCGCCGGAACTCATCAAAAATTGATCGAGCAGCACGCTTAACGCTTCGAAAGATTCTTTCGAAAAATCCAACTTTTTCAAAAGTTCATTTTCCGAAAATTGACGAAATATTAGTTTTTGAAGGAAATGGCGGCCCTGACGGTATTAAAACAAAATCTCCAGGAAAAGACGAACCTTGGCATTTCGTTGAGCCTTATGGTGATTTAACACCAATAAAAACCTATGTCGAAAATCACCTATTTAATCTTTCCAAGGCACTTTCTGAGAAAAATTACGTGCGAGCAAGTTTTGAGGCTGGATGGATGGCTCATGCGATTACTGACGCTTTAACGCCTGCACATCAATACCCAATGACCGATAAGATTATTGAAATTTCTGGTAAAAAACCTGAAGAACGAGATAAAATAATTAAAAAAATGTTTCTTTCTGGAAAGAATTGGCGAGAAAGGCTTCTAATAACTGGGAATATATCGGCCCCTAAAAGGTGTTATGAGTTCGCATATGTTATATGAAATGGGCGTAGCGACAATGATAACCTCTATCGCAGCAAAAAAAATCACAAATGACCCAACCGAAGAAGAAATTTCTCGCGTGTTAAATGGTGATTTTATGGAAGTTTTTGAAGAAAAAAATAAAATGGGTTGCTGATCAGAAATATTACGAAACCTACCTTGAAAAAAGGGTGGACAACGTCTCTTGCGCGCAATACGAAGTCTATATTACTACCCGAGATTTCAAAAAAATAGTCGCCCTTGGATGGTTTGAGGGTATTCGACGCGCTTCAGTTGAGGATTTCGAAAACTCAAGGAGCAAAAAATGAATATCCGCTTAATTTCAGGAATTTTTAAAAACCACAAAAATTACTGCTCCAAATTCACGACAAACCCACCCAATGAGTGAGCGCGCAAGAAATGCAATTTTTAACGCAATCCAGCAAAGAATCCCCAATGCCGAAGTCCTTGATGCTTTTGCAGGAACTGGAGCTTTAGGACTTGAAGCAGTTTCACGCGGAGCAAAAAGGTCGTTTTTTTATCGAAAAAAAGCCGTTCAGCTCAAAAGATACTTTCCGAAAACCTAAAAATTACAGAAAAAAATTCAAATGCTGGCGAAACTAAATTAATTCGCGCAAGCGTTTCAAGCTGGCTAAACTCAACTAAAGTCTCAATTCCATCTTGGTGAAATTGAAGAGATACCAAGTTTTTGATATCATTTTTGCAGATCCGCCATACTACGACCCTCAATTTCCAACGATCAAGAATCTTTGCAAAAGATTAAAGACCGACAGGGATCCTAATTTTTATCACAGCCTAAAGAGCTTGAAAATTTCGAATCTGAAGAGCTAGTTCTAGTTAACGAAAAACTTTATTCAGGTGCAAAAATACTATTCTTCAAAAGCAAAAATAATAACCCTCCTTCAAGGGTTATTATTTTTACATATCTCTTTCAAAGTTCTTCTCTTTCGTCTTCAAAAAACAGTAAATAATGAAATTACTACGGGTAGAACAATTAAGAAGAAAATTTCAACTTGCGGTAAAAATTGAGATAAAAAGCGATTATTGCAATCCATACCACCATCACACCCTGTATGTAAAAGATGGTATTTTCGTTGAATTCTACGATTCTCTCCGTGAAAAAGCCTGCATTATCACCGGATGCACTCGCAGTTATCCAACGAGTTGCAAGATCTGTGAGTAAATAAATCATCGCATAACCAAATGCCGGAAGTACCTCGTTTGGCGAAGAGAGCACCCAACGCATGAAAAAGCGGAATTAATGACATAAAAACATATAAATCATATTTTTCCAAATAAAAGCTATTTGTCACCCTATCTACTTTATCTAAAAATATGATGATGTCTGTTCCACTGAATACCAACAATAATAAAAACTTGTAAAATAAATTAAAATCGAAAAAAACCAAACTTGTGTAGTTCCGTCAAGTTATTTGAAGAAGTTGGCAATTTAATCTCAAGAACCATCAAAGTAATAATAATAGCCGTTGCCCCATCTATTAGTCCAACTAATCTATCCTTTGAAATCTTTTCCACCATGGTAAATTTTATGTATTCGACCCTAATCGCCGATATGCATTTCTAGTCCTATCCATCTTTTTCCTTTCTCGAGATAATTATAGCATGTTTTACTTATTTTTCAAAATGCTTATATTTTATAGGCAAAAATAAAACCGCCCTTTCAAAAAAAGCAAGCGGTTTTATACTGATTATCCTCGTGCAAAGTGAGCAAAAAAAGCACGGTTGGCTTCTGCCATCTTGTGAGTATCTTCTTTCTTTTTGAAAGCTGCACCAGTTTCATTATAAGCATCAACAATTTCAAGTGCTAAACGTTGGCTGTAAGGCATTCCGCTTCGTGCGCGAGCTGCTTGAACTAGCCAGCTAAAAAGCAAAGTGAAGTTGTCGGTGTCCTTGAACTGGGAACGGAATCTGATAGTTAGCACCACCAACACGTCGAGATTTAACTTCAAATGCTGGTGAAACATTTTTCAAAAGCCTTTTCAAAGATCTCTAGTGGGTCTTCACTATCAAGTTTTTTTGCTGCAGTTTCAAGTGCTTTATAGACAGCTTTTTCAGCAACAAGTTTTTACCATCAAGCATAGATTTGTTGATTAATCTTTGAACCAAAAATGATTGGTATCGTCGGTCTGGTTTTTAGTTCTCGTTGTAATTTCTTGGTAACTTTTTCGGGGCATCTTTATTTCTCCTTCTTCGCACCGTATTTTCGAACGGCCTTGTTTACGATCTGAAACACCTTGAAGGTCTAGTGCACCACGTACGATGTGATATCGCACACCTGGAAGGTCAGGCACACGTCCACCGCGAACCAAAACTACGGCGTGCTCTTGAAGGTTGTGACCTTCACCACCAATGTAAGCCCATACTTCATAACCGTTTGTCAAGCGAACACGTGCAACTTTTCGGAGCGCTGAGTTAGGCTTTTTAGGTGTCTTTGTTGTAACTTTAACACAAACTCCACGTTTTAGAGGTGCGTTTTGTGCATAATATTTAGTTTTTAGCGCATTATGAATTCGTCCAAGTGCTGGCGATTTTGATTTTTTCGCAGCAGTCTTTCGAGGTTTTCGCACTAACTGATTGATTGTTGGCATCAATTCTCCCTTAAATTATTTAATATTTCACTTCCCAAAAAGTTGATAAATCTTTTTAAAAAGTGCCTCATATTTTTCGAAACAGCATTTTCGAAAAAAATGTCTTTACCTTTTTAGCTGAATTCCTTAACACACAAGTTCATTCACTAAAAAGAGGAAACTCACTAAGTATTTTACCAAATTTTTAATCAAAAATCAAGACTAAAAACCCTAATTTAATAGAGTTAAGCGTTGATATTTTTTTCAAGAGTTTTTGGTCTATTGCTTTAGGTATTTTTTTCCATTCTTCTTGATTTTCGAAAAGAAAGTCCACAGCAGATTGCGCTTGATAAATTATCTGCGTATCACCAATATTTGCAAATTCCAGATTAATTTCACCCGACTGAGCCTTACCGTAGATTTCACCCGCGCCACGAAGCTCTGAGATCTTTTCTGCCAAAAATAAAACCATCGTCTATTTTAGAAATTTCCTGAAGTCTTTGAGGCGGTTTTGCGTTAGAACTCATTACAAGATAGCAAAAAGCATCTCCGCCACCGCGACCAACACGCCCACGCAACTGGTGAAGCTGCGCCAAACCAAAAACGATCCGCATTCTCAATCACAATTACACTTGCATTTGGAATATCAACACCAACTTCAATAACAGTAGTCGATAATAAAATATCCGCTTTTTTCGCCAAAAAATCTGCCATAACTTGTTCTTTTTCTTCAGATTTCATTTTTCCATGAAGTTGTAAAATTCGAAGACCCTTAAAATCACGTTTTAACCGCTTAAATTCTGTTTCGACATTTTTAATTTCTTCGTTTTTTTGCCCTCTTGAATTGCGGGAACAATAATAAACACTTGTCGCCCATTCGAAATTTCCGTTTTGATTTTAGAATTCATTGGTACACGAGATGCCGGCGAAATAATTTCCGTCTTTACAGGTTTTTCGACCAGCAGGTTTTTCCTTTAAAAATTGAAACACTCAAATCTCCAAAAAGCGTCAACTGCAATGATCGTGGAATTGGTGTCGCCGTCATAGCAAGTAAATGTGGCATTTTCTGGTGTGATTTTTTTCAAGAATTTTTTGCCGTTGAGCTACGCCAAAACGATGTTGTTCATCAATGACCACCAGGCCAAGCTTCGAAAAATTCAACTTTATCTTGTATGATTGCACTCGTTCCAACCAAAACATCTATTTCACCATTTTTTTAAGTTTTGATAAAGATTTTCTCTCTGTTTGCCCTTAACTTTCCCCGACAAAAACCAACCGAAATATTGGCCCAAGATAATGTTTTCGAAAAATTCTCCGCAAGCTGAAATGCTAAAAATTTCAGTTGGTGCAAAAACAACAACCTGAAAAACCATTTTTATCGCATTTAATGCTGAAATCGCTGCCACTGTCGTTTTTACCAGACCCAACATCACCTTGTAAAAGCCGGTTCATCGGAAAATCTTGTTTCATATTTTGAATTATCTCCCAAAGAAGCCAACCTTTGAGAAGGTGTTAAATCAAACGGAAGTTTTTTTCAACAAACTTTTTACATCTTGGATTCTTGGCTCAAAAACATATCCGCGCAACTGTTCATTTTCTATTTTATTCAATTTCGAAGCCAATATTAGCTCAAAAAATCTCTTGAAGGCCAATCGTTTTATCGCTAAATCGAACTGCTTTCCAGATTCAGGAAAATGCACCCACTCAATTGCTTGCGCGCGTGAAATTAGTTTTTTTCTTTTTCGAACAACAACTTCCGGTAAAGTTTCAGGCAGAATTTTTCATGAGCGGTTTTAACTCCGCCAAAGTTTTACGAATTATATCTGTTTTCAAACCTTTTTGATGATAAATTGGCACAATTTCACCATTTTGACCTTCGAAATTTGTTTTTATTCGGCAACTCTTCGCGCTTCATTACGCTTGGGTTTGTGATTTGGTAGCGATTATAGTTAAATTCAAACTTTCCCGAAAAAATAAAAATTCATTTTCATCCTGCAACTGCTTAACTCTATAAGATTGATTAAACCAAATCGCTTTAATCTTCTCCTTACCATCTGTTAAAAATCGCCTCTGTTATGGTCATTCCCCGACGAACTCGGCGCATAGAAACTTTTTCAGCATAAGCTTTAAACAAAACTTTTCCTGGCTTAATTTCATTCAAACTAGTCAAACTTGCAAAAATCTTCATATTTTCTCGGAAAAACTCTAAAAGATCGCCAACTGTTCTTAAATTAGCGTTTTCGAATTTTTTTCAAGTGTTTTTCGCCAACACCTTTTACTAAACCGAGCGAAGAATTCAAATTCATTACTTTATTATATCACATATTGATTACGGCTAAAAATTCCCTACAACAAAAAATGAGCAGTTTTCACTACTCATTTTGAAATTTTTAAACTTTATTTACAACCGGGATAACGATTGGTGTATGACCAGTTGAATCAAACAAGATATGAGAAATATCATCCTTGATCTCTTGTTTCATGTCTGCAATTTCGATTTTACGTTCAACTTCGCGATCGGTTTTAATTCGCAAATAGTGGCGAATCTTACCAATCAATTCTTCACTATCTTTAAGATATACAAATCCACGAGAGATTACATCCGGGTCTTCAATAACCGACCCGTTTTCTTGCTGATAGTTAGAACAATAATGAAGATTCCTTCTGTCGAAATATGTAAACGATCTTTCACAACAGCATCATGAACTGTGTTTCCAGTATTGTCGTAAAGAATTGATCCAACATGAACGCGGCCACCTTTTTTAATTGTACGCTCTTTGGTTAATTCAATAATATCACCACTATCCGCAACAAGAATTTCATGTCGTTTTAGCCCAAGCACTTTTTGCGCCATTTCAGCATTATGTTGAAGCATATAGAATTCACCGTGAACTGGCAAATAGTTTTTTGGACGAATAGTTTCAACCAATCGAACATGATCATCATAATATGCATGCCCCGAAAGGTGTAGAGGGCCAATTCCATGATAATGACCTCGGCCATGCTGAATTACACCAGCACCCTCGCGCAATAGCCCATCCACCGTTGAGGCAACTCTAGGCTCATTTCCAGGAATAGGATTTGAAGAAAATACCACAACATCAGTTGCCTTAATCTTCACAAATCGGTGAGCTCCAGTCGCCATACGGTTCAAAACAGCGTTTAATTCGCCCTGCGAGCCGGTACATACGATTGAAACTTTCGAATCATCAAAGCTTAACTATATCTTCCATTTTCACAATCACGTCTTTAGGAACTTTAATTTTTCGTGATCGCAAAGCAACTTCAATTGCGTTAATCATTGAGAAACCTGCAAAAGCCACTTTCCTATTGTGTTTTACCGCCTCATCGAGAATCAATTGCAATCGATAAATCTGACTTGAAAAAAACATGAGAAAAATCAATCGAGCGTGAGGGTAAGCTGTCATAACCTCGCCAACACTTTCACCAATGGAATATTCACTGTGTGGGTGTGTTCCCGGTGTATCAATATTAGTACTTTCGTTCATTAATAGATCAACGCCCTCTTTTTGCGCAATCTCAGCAAGACGTGGAAGGTCGAACTGTGTGTCGACTGGATCATTTTCGAAACGCCAGTCACCCATATGTACAATGTTTCCATTTGGCGTACGAATAACCATCGCTACACATCCTGGAATTGAGTGAAGAACATGCACGAACTCAAGCGTCATATGCTCAGAAATCCTAATCTGTTCGTGTTTAAATGGATCAACAACTTGATAGTTTGGTGAAACCTCAACAACAGCTTCTTCCATTTGACGCTTAATCATACCGATCGTAAAATCAGTAGCATAAATTGGAATGTTGTTTCCGAATTCAGGCAAGAGCTGACGAACCGCACCAATGTGGTCAAGGTGGGCGTGAGTAAATGCAACCGCCTTAACTTTATGCATATTATCTTTCAAATATGTAATGTCTGGCGTCATAAAGTTCACACCAGGGTAGTCTTCGTTAGGAAAAATTGAACCCATATCGATAACTAGGATTTCATCCATATACTCGATTGCGAACATATTTTTACCAATTCCAAACTCACCCAAACCACCAAGCGGAATCACTCGCACACTATCTTTTTCTGGGCGAAGTTTCTTCAACTTCGAAGCTGTTAATTGTTCACCATCAAAGCCATTAAATAGCGATTTGTTAACAGGGATATTTACGATATGTTGCGTTGCGCGCATATTGATGTCATTTGAGATCATTCTTTGAGCACGAATAACCGCACCGCGCCTTGTTGTTGTTGGTAGATTTACCTTTTTGCATCATTTTTTTGTGAATGATTGTGCTTAGCGATATTCTTTGCTTTTTGCTGAGCTACTTTTGCAGATTTCTTTTCGCTTTCTTTCTTGCTGTTTCCAACGTATTTGTCGCGATTTTTGCAGATCTTGCGCCTTTTTGTAAATTAGCCCGCTTTTCGAGCCTGCTTTTCATTAAAATTATTAGTCATTATTCTCCTTGATTTAAAGCGTTCGAAAAAGTATTTTTAAAGGTCGGATTTTTCGAACAAGTAATATTTTAGTACTTTCATTTTACCAAATCTTACAAGGAAAGTCAAATAAAAAGAGCCCACGAGCTCAAAACTAAAAAGCAAAAACGATATTTTTATACGCTCTAAAAGAAAAATTTATAACCTCTCTCCTTTAACTCTTTATATAAAAATAAAGATCACGTCCTTTTTGGGATGCGGGATTTTAACTTTATTTTTAAAAGAGTTTTTATACCTTTAAGATGATTTCACGGTGTTCGGGCTCTAGATAATCTATTCCATAATAAAACAAATCGTGGTAATACATCTACAAATTCCCTTTCGAAAATATTATATTTTTTTCGAAAATAGATAACTCAACCATATCTATGTTAGAGATTTCTTTTCTCGCGGTTCTTGAAATATCATATCCAACATCTCGCCTAGTGATATCAGAGCTCTTTACGGAAAACTTCACAAATATGAATTTTTACCTTCAAAGTTCACAGAATGTTCTTCTATCAATTTTGGAATACGCTCTCAATTACCTGCACTAAAGCCCGAGGATTACGAACACCCTCCAACGATAAGTCGTTTAAAATCCTGGTATATTTGCTTTTTTCGTCTAAAAGTACTTCTTTTGACATTTTGGCTACCTCAAAAAAATAAGATTATTTAACTATACGCCTTTTTGGATTTTTGTCAATAAAAATCCCTGCATATTCGCAAGGATATTAAAGAGATTCATCAGCTGTTACTAATAAAGAATAGCATGCAGACAATAGCACTAACATTAGAAAGAATAGGCGCAATAGGCAGCAAAATAGCTGATAAAAAAATACCAGCAACAAAAATACGGTTAGCTACAGTATTCTTTTGTAAAATATCTTTCCATTGCATCTATCGTGTAATCATCTATCGCGTAATTTTTCTTCCATCATGTCATATTCATTTTCTAACACAAAAGCTACTGCGGGATATTTATCTGCAGGAAAAAGTAACCATTTTCCCTCTTCTTTCGAATAAAACACCATGAATTGTTCTGGCGCACGAATTTTTAGGCTCTTCAATAATACAATATAAACTACCTGCAGCAAGACCTATAAGACTTAATAGAGTACTAACAAGAGATGGATGGAACAAAGCTACAATAATACCTAATATAAGACCAAAAACCATTAAAAGAGCATTTATCCCTTTTATAAATTGTTTTTTTCGACGCCTAGCAAAATATTCCGTCGCCTCATCCATGTTTTTCAAATACTGGCAATTCTCTGCCGTTGTATTGTTTCTTAACTAATGTCATAGAAACTACCTCCTAAAAATACTTTCGCAAAAATACGAACATATATTATAGTATCATATTTTTTTAAAAATAAGTCAATAACGGCCTCCTTTTTGGTTATAAAATAAAAAAAGACAGCCTTAGCTGCCTTATTTTTGAGGTGTTTTATGCAAAGTCTTGCAAGACCTTAATCACTTGAGGAGCATTTTTAGTTTTAATTCCTACCTCGATTTGATATAAGGTATTTTTATTAACGCCTTATTGCTATTCCTGTGTATTACAATTCTAGCAACCTCAACAATAATCACAACCGCACAAGCAGCATAGCCATTAATAGGGTAAAACTCCCATTAAAATATAGCCCGCAATTGAGAAATACTCTTTTTGCATTAATCTCTAGCTGTCTTTCATTTATAGCTGCTATGTAAGCATTTTTTTCTCTTCATCGAGTTCACTCTCTAGTACGAAAGCTACCGCAGGATAATCATCTTTTGGAAAAATCAGCCACTTACCCTCTTTTTTGGAATAAACTAAGTGAACATCTTTTGGTGCACGAATATCGGCTTCTGTGCTACAAGAAGCACTATAAAACACAAAACCAACAATAAAGCTGCCAATCAATCCCTCTAAACCTGATTGATAGCTAAAAGATAACAAAACGGCTACAAAAAAGCTGTAACAAGCCGAAAAAATAATCATCACCCTAAGAATCGTTTTTCGGGCTTTGCTAAAATATTCAGTCGCCTCATCCATGTTTTCAAATACTGGCAATTCTCTGCCGTTGTATTGTTTCTTAACTAATGTCATAGAAACTACCTCCTAAAAAATACTTTCGCAAAAAATACGAACATATATTATAGTATCATATTTTTAAAATAAGTCAATAACAGCCTCCTTTTTAGTTATAAAAATAAAAAGACAGCCTTAGCTGCCTTATTTTTGAGGTGTTTTATGCAAAGTCTTGCAAGACCTTAATCACTTGAGGAGCATTTTTTTAGTTTTAATTCCTACCTCGATTTGATATAAGTCTTCTTTTTCCAGTTGAAATCTAGCTTTAACCATAACCCTGTCACCTTTGTCAAAAGCTGTTAGCTCAATGTTAAAGTTATCCTTAGCACGAGATGAAATATTGTTCTGAATACTCTTAAAAGCATAACAACCCAAACAAAAACGATAACAAAAATGCAATAACTCCAACTACACTTGATGCATTCCTAACAATTATAGTCGCCACAATAGCAAAGATAACAAACATAATTGCCATACAGAAAGAATAAAAACTAAATACTGCCTTGTTAACCTGATTGTTAATTCTTTCTCAAACAATCAAAAGCTTCTTTTTGGATATTTGTAGGTTTCTCAACCTCCTTTGTTTTTGGAAAAACATTATACCAAACTAAGTTAGTTCTGTCGTTTTCCAAAACGTTCTTTTCTCAAATATCGGTGAGATCTTTGTTTAAATGCCGATGCTTCAGAATACCGATTGTATATCTCATAGCACCAAGGGCAATCTCCATCAATCCGATAAGAATAACTGCATTATTGTTTTGCTTCAACATCGAAGCAATTAGCACAAATCAACCCAATAAGAATACTTAAATCTATAAAACGATAGATTATCTTATCGTGTTTAAAGAATACTTCCGCCACCTTGTCTAGCCGCGGAGTTTTTCATTAATAATTACCGTATCGAACTTAGCTTCTTCATATTCTTCATATTGAATGTTGTTAAAATTCTGCACTGTACTGATTTTTTTGATATTTTTCATAATATCATACCACCTCTTTATTAATTTTCTTTACTCTTTCGAGTAACTTATATATTATATAATACTTTTTAGTATTTATCAAGTCATTGCCTGGTTTTTCAAAAATCTGTTAAACTTATTACATGAATGAAAATTTTCGACTTAACCGACTTTTCGAAAGATATCTTTAATGATTTTTCGAAAACCGAAATTCAAAAATCACAAAATAATCACAAAAAATCCCAGTTATAATGATTTCTGGTTTTTGGGTGCTGGAAAAGACGACATTATTAAATCATCTGCTAAAAACCAATCCCGATCTAAAAAATAGGTGCAATCGTTAATGACTTTGGAAAAAAATAAATATCGACAGTAAACTACTCTCTGGCAACTTAGACCAACAAACTATTGAACTTAGTAATGGCTGTATTTGTTGCATGATCGAAGTAATGGCTTAAGCGAGCCTCTAGCTAAACTCGCCAATAAAGATTCTGATCTCGACGCAATACTAATTGAAGCTAGTGGAATTGCCGAACCTTATGACCTTCTTAAAACTTTGCTATATTCCGGGAATAAATATTCTTATTTTTGGCGGAAATATCTATATTATTGATGCTCAAAATTTCGAAAAATGCTAGCCGGGATTTTTCCAACACATTTTAAAAATGTTTAAAGGCGAGCGATATTATTGTTTTAAATAAAACCGATTTAGTTTCGAAAGATAAACTCAACAATATTAAATCTACGATTCATGAGCTAAATTCGCAAGCACCCATTATTTATAGTCAAAATTCACAGATTGATTCGAAAATAATTTTTCTTGGGATGAAAAACCTTTTTACGAAAAAAATATAGAAAACACCCATGACCACAAAAAAACCATATACATCATGAATTTGAGTCAATTTCTTTCGAAACAAGAAAGCCGATCGACCCTAAAAAATTTAATGCTTTTTCTAGATAATCTTCCTCAAAATCTTTTTTTAGAATGAAAGGAATTTGCTATTTCGGAATGAAAGGTTACGAACAAAGTTTTATAGTTCAAACTGTTGGAAAAACCGTTAATATGGCTACTGAAGAATGGGAAGATGAAGAACCTAAAGACCGAGCTGGTTTTTGATTGGTACAAAAAATGAATAAAAAGCAAAAATCATTCAACAACTTAAAAAATTAGAAGATGATTCTCCAGATGAAATTACACCAGAAAATATGGTAAATTTCGAACGATTTTTCTTAAAAATAATAAAAACCAACCTTTGAATTTTTGGTCGGTTTTTATATTGCTTATATTTTCATTAAGAAATCTTCTACTTGCTGTTTATCTCGTTCGATTAACTCAATTCGTCCAGAAATTTCACGCTCACCCATTTCAATTGCTCGCGTCAAACTTGGGTCATTTTTTTAATGGTTCGAAGAAATCTTTAAACTCTTGCAATTCTTCTCGTGTTCTTAAAATTACACCAGAATATCGCGGAAAAATCGTTATAGCTTTTATCTCCATCAAATTTTTGCGTAATAGCATCCCAATTATTTCGAAGCCAAACCCACGCAAGTTTTTCGAATTTTCGTATTTCGAAGCAAATGAACATACCAGCTCAAAACATCTTGCGAACGAACTACATCATCTTCAAGCATCTTTTCGAGTAATTTTTTACCCGTTTCAGGATTTTTAGTTGCGGTTAAAGCAATCATAAGATCGTCACGATAATCTACATTTGTTGTGTTTTGATATTCTTCAATAAAGCTTTTTCAATCAATTCTGGAGTTTCATCAAATCTTATTTTTGCCGTTAAAATTAAACTGAATTTCAGAATCAATATCTTCCATATTTTGAGCTTTCGCAAAAGATTTCTAACGCACCGTCAATTGCCTCTTTGTTTTCTGCATAAATCATATGCGCAAGAATTGAACTACGGTTTTGTGTATCTTCCTCATCTTCACCGGTCTTTTTGAAGAAACCAAGTCGCTTAAATTCTGATTCTGCCAAACCGCCAACAAAATTCTTCATTTTTGAGAACTTTCAGACCCTTCGTCTACAAAAATTTTCAATTCGCCAATCAAGATACTAATCATATCCCAAACATTTAGAGAGTTTCATTTTTATAGTATTGCAGAGTTTTCAATGAGATCGACACTAGAAATTTCGCCACCCCTTGAAAAGCAACGATCGTTCCTGCAAGATCTGTAGTCGCGAAACCGTATCTAGCTCACCATTTTGCACTTTTTCTAAAAGTTTTTCGAAAAAGTTCACCTTCGTAATTACTAATAAAATGCGCAACGTTACCTTTATTGAGCTGAACAAAATCACCCGTTTTTGACAAGTTAATTCTTTTTGATTCATCACTTCTGGTAGATTAGGTTGATTTGAACGCAATAAAATTGGCCAAATTCGGTTGGTGTCTTTTTCCTTTGCCGATGAAAAATTGCTTTTTCGAAAGCTCCAGATTATCACCACTATTTTTTACCAAAACGCTTGGATAGCCACTCTGAAGAAGCCATGGATTCATGAAATCCGCGACATTTTTTCCAGATGCTTCACTTAAACATCGCTACAAGTCTTCACCTACCGTATTTTTATATTTAAAACGTTCAAAATATTCACGCAAACCTTTTCTAAAAGCTTCATCACCAATATATTCTCGAAGCATATTCATTAATCTTGCGCCTTTTTGCATACACAATCGCACTCATCAAAAATTGTACCTATTTCATCTGGATGATGAACAGGAACGTGAACCGATTGAACTCCGTCAATTGCATCACGGCGTAAGCTCAAAATAGCTTCATTCACCGCAAATTCTTCCCAAATTTTCCATTCGGGTTCTAATGCGTCCGTCGCAAAATATTCCATCATCGTTGCAAATGACTCATTTAGCCACAGTTCATCCCACCACTTCATTGTAACAAGGTTTCCGAACCACTGATGTGAAGTTTCGTGAGCAATAACCAATGCTACATATTTTTTTAGAAGAAATTGAAGATTTTTTTCATCTGCTAAAAAGAGCAGTTTCACGATAAGTTATCAAACCCCAGTTTTCCATTGCGCCGCTAGAGAAATCTGGCAAAGCAACGTGATCACATTTAGGGGCGGAAATTTTTGATCAAAGAAGTCTTCGTAAAATTCTAAAACTCTCACAGCAAAGTCTAGCGGAAACTCGAGCAAGCTAGATTTTTGAGCTTTAGTTGCCAAAAACCGAAACTTCAGTCCCGTTTTTTTGTTTTTCGAAATTCTCTGAAGATCACCCAAAACAAACGCTAAAAAGATAGGTTGACATCCGTGGAGTTTTTCAAACTTGGTAATCTTATTATTTTCAAAAATTTTCTACTTTTTCAGGGTTAGTATTTGATAAAACTTCTACATCTTTTTGAAACAATTTCTAACGAAAAAGTTGCCTTAACTTCAGGCTCATCAATACAAGGAAAAACCTCTCGCGCATGATGGCTCTCAAATTGGGTTGCTAAAAGCTCCTTTTTAACATCATTCTCCTTATAATAACAAGGGTAGAGACCGTGCATCGCATCCGTAATTTTACCTGAAAAACCAATTTCAAAACTAATTTCATCATCTTGATTAAAATTAAATTGATCTATTCCGACCTTGACTTCATCTCCATTTTTCGAAAAAGTAGCCTTTTTATCATCTAAAAAAACGATTTCTTCAATCTTTAAATCTTTTGCATGAAGAAAAATTTTCCTTTTTCGTTTTTTGACCGTTCCGGAAAACCTGCACTTTTTCCCTTTAAAATTACGCTTATCCGCTTGAGATAAATCCAGTAAAAGTTCATAGTGTTCAGGATTAAAAATCATTAATCAATCTTTTAACACTCATTCAAAAATTCTCCTCTTAAAATCCGTTATAATTTCTTCAATTTTAACACAATCTCCTTTTTTACTAAATAGCCATTGAGCATAAATTTTTATCTTTGGCTCCGTCCCACTTGGACGAATAGTAATTCTATTCTCAGGTTTTGCAAATTCGAAACTAACAGCATTACCACCTTCAAGCATGCTAAATTTATTTTTTTCTCCTGTGGCAGTATCGGTTTCTGTTAAACTCTCGAAATCTTTTAATCTTTGTTGCACCAAAAGTTTCTTCACCGCTTTTAACTTTTCGCATAATTTCTTGCATTTTATTGAATCCATCTAAACCAAAAACTCAACAGACTCTGTTTTTTTCTGTAAAAAGCCAATTCCTAAATAGATTTCATCTAATTTTCTCGCCTAGAGTTTTATTCTCTTTTTGAAGATCCGAAGCTAATTCTGAAATAATTAGTCCAATTGTTGCAGCATCTTTATCTCTAGTCTGATCGCCAACTAACCCACCAAGACTTTCTTCGAACCCAGCGACAAATATTTCACCTTCAGATTCCTTTTTGAAGAATTTTTTACCAATAAATTTAAAAACCAACCATTAAGTCATCATAAATTTTTATACCATATTTTTAGCCAAAGCATTTTAGCGCGTCGGTAGTAACAAAACTTTTGCAAATAAACCTTCTGTCTTTAAAATATAAATTCTCATATTTGTTTATTTTGTCATGAATTTTTCGAAAACAGGTAGTCTGCAGCTAAGATTGCCGTCTGATTTCCCGAAAAACTTCGAACTTCACCGTTTCTTTCAAGACTCATCACACAAATTCTGTCTGCATCCGGATCTGTTGTTAATGCAATATCTGCGCGTGTTTGTTTAAGTTTTTTTGATCGCCATTTTATTTGCAGATAGGTTTTCGGGATTCGGCTTTTTGTCTGGCAATGTTGAAAAATCTCCATCAAAACTCATTTGCTCATCAACCAAAACAATATCCTTAAAAGCCGGCAGATTTTAATGTCCGCAAAAAGATTTGTTGAGCCGGTACCATGAATTGGTGAAAATACAATCTTAGCATTTCGATTTTTACCTACAGAAAGTTTAGTATTTGTATTTATATTTTTTTCATCAATCTCTTCACCTAAAAATTTGAATTTTGCCACTTTGTTTCAACTCTTCAAAGTTGCCAATTTTAATATCTTTTATATTTTGTGCAATTTTCATTAGGTTTTTTATCATTCGGTGAAGAAACCTGCGCTCCGTCATTCAATAAATCTTAATTCCGTTGTCTTGAGGTGGATTGTGGCTAGCCGATATTACAATTCGGCTAAAGCTTTAAGCTCACGAACAGTGAATGATAGCTCCGGAGTTGAACGTGGAGAATCAAAATAAAAACTTTAATCTGATTTGCCGCTAAAACTTCAGCACACCTTCGCGATAGCTCTTTCGATGAATTTCGAACGTCCCAACCAATAGCAACACTCAAGTTATGTTCTTTTTTAACTTTAAATAATCAGCTAGCGCTTGAGCACTTTCTGAAATAGTAATTAAATTAATTCGGTTTGGTCCAACACCAACTTTTCCTCGCTCGTCCCGCAGTACCGAATTCCAAAACTTTAAAAGATTCTTCCAACTCTTCCCATTTTTTTCATCAATAATTAATTTTTCTATTTCTGTATGAAATTCTTTGTATCTTTCATCAAAAACCAAATTTTAAGATTTTCGAAAGCTGATTTTGATAAATGATTTTCAGCATTTTTAGTTCGTTATTCACAATAGCTCCTTTTCTACCATTTTATCACTTATCTCGGATAAAAATCAAAGCGCTTGCGTTTTTAGCTTTTTGTAGTAAAATATGCTCGATGAATAAATTTTTAAAGAAAGCTCAGAAAAAAATTTCCGACGACAACACTAGGGGTGCTCAAATTGGACTCCTTGAAGAGGTTTTTAATGATATATACCCTAATCGTTGGACAGTCTATAAAGTTAACTTCTTTCGCGGAATAGCTTTCGGTTTTGGTAGCGCGATTGGTGCAACGGTTCTTATTTTTCTTCTCGTATGGATTCTTAATTTCTTCGTAAATATTCCCGGAGGAATTGGAGATTTTATCCAGGCAATTATACACGCAATGCAAAGCCGAAGACAAATTTAAAATCACCCTTTGAAAGGGTGATTTATTTTTAATTTCCAGAATCGCTAGAACCGCTGTTCGAACTTATCGAAGACGGCCCCGTATAACTCTTTGAAATTTTATAACCGCCAGAATCAGAAACTTCAACAGTTATATTCTGACCAGCTTTACTGAATGTGTAGTCTGTAGATAAAGTATTTCCAGTTGGGACGGCGGTACTAATAGTAGCACTCATCGACTTTCACTACAACAGAACTTATGTCAAAATTACCTTTATTAATATTGACATTTATTCTATATGTATTCGAATTTGGATGTCTTGAGTAAGAAACACCTGATATGCTTTGGTTGGCTATCAGAGCATTTATGTATATCATCCTCTTCATTAATGTTGTATCCATCTGGAACTGTAACCGACTTCTTCTTCGAGATAGGATCCGTTACTTCAAATACAGTTAACTTAATACGAGTTGAGTCGGGTGTACATTTTGTAGCTTTCTTTTTCGAAATACTATCAAACTCAACTTCTCTAGATGTTGAACCGGTTTTGTTTTTATCCCACCAAGAAGGACAAATATCAGTTCTTCCATTTATAGTACAACTTCTAATACCCGCGGGTTTATCTATCTTATCGCCAGGTTTCCATTTTCCGTTTGCGGCATAAACCTGTTTATGCACGGAACTCATATAGTCATTCACTACTCGGCGCACAGCACTGTTATCGGAAGACCTTAGAGCTCGTCCATCATGATTACCACTCCAAACACCAGTAGCTACAACAGACGAATAGCTCATCATCCACGAATCTTTCGCAGCTCCTTTACCATTGTCAGTTGTTCCTGTTTTTGAGGCTGTCCAAACCCCGGGAACAACAAATCCATAACTTCGACTCTGACCTCCAAAGGTTGTTGTTCGAGCGCTAGCATCAGAAAGGATATCCGTCAATTCGTACGCTGCCTGTTGGTCAATAACCTGCTTAGACTCATCTTTCCATTCATAAATTTTTTGATTCGAAGAGTTTTTAACTTCAGTAAAGTAAGTTAGCTCTTTATATACACCCCCTCGTGCAATAGAAGCATAAGCATTCGTGTGCTCATCTTGATGGACTGAACATCCACCACCGATAGCGGCAGAAAGACCAGCATTACTATTTTTACAGTAAGACTTATCACCAAGCTGCTGTGCAACACTAATACCATCGTTAACTCCAACTATCGCTAAAGATTTAACCGCAGCAATATTTAAAGAGTTACCCAAGCTAAACCGTATAGGAACACTTCCATAAAACTGTTTAGATGCATTTCTAAGCTGACAAGAACCGTAAGTTCCCGCACAATATTGAGAATCAATATTTTCATCCTTTAGGATAGTGCCTGGGGTATAAACTGTATCTTTTTTATTAAATAACGCAGCGTAATCAACCACCGGCTTAATACTTGACCCAGGATCTAGAGAAGAGGTCGCAGCATTTGTTTGACCGTAACCTTCTTTATTGTAATCAACTGATCCAACCTGAGCAATAACTTGTCCAGTAGTAACATCCACCGATGTCATAGCAATATTGTCGGCACCGCTAATATATAGCGTCTTAGAACCCGCATTAACAGCTGATTCAGCAAGCGATTGAGCTTTAAGATCTACTGTTGTTTTTACGGTAAGGCCCCCAGCACCAACAACCTTCACACCAAGTTTTTCTTCAAGTTTCTTTTTAACTTCCTGTACGAAGTGTGGTGCTTTGATGTTTGCATATTGATCTCTCTCTGGTTTGATAGTTGCCAAAATATCAAAATCTTTAGCTTCTTTAGCTTCTTTTTCAGTGATAAATCCACAAGAAACCATGTCGTTCAGTACTTTGTGTTGACGCTCAACTAGACTCTTGTTAAATTCTCTATTGTAGGGATTATAGACTGCGGGGTTATTAGGAATAGAAGCCAATAGGGCTGCTTCAGCTAAAGTTAGATCTTTAGAGCTTTTTCCGAAGTATGTTCGAGCACCAGATTCAACTCCGTTTCTTCGCCCACCGTAAGGAGACTCATTTAAATAGAGTGACAAAATCTGATCTTTATTATACATTTGTTCAACTTGGACCGCCAAAATCATTTCTTTAATTTTTCGCGGTATTCCACTTAAACCACGCTCATTTGACTCGTTCGAAAAATAAACCTGCTTGATTAATTGCTGAGTTAATGTTGAACCACCCTGAGTAGCACCACCCTTAAAATTATTAACAAAAGCTCGAACGATAGCCGTCAAATCAACACCTTTATGTTTATAAAAATCCCGGTCTTCAATAGCGACTGTAGCTTTTTTAACGTAGTCAGATATCTCAGAATTCTCAACAACTAGCTTATAATCTCCAGAACCTTTATCTTCCCATAAAAGCTCACCATTACGGTCGTAATACTTAGAAACCGTTGTTTGAACTCGTTTCGCCAATTCTTCAGGCTTGATCTGATTTGAGATCTTTTTGAGACGTAAGCAAAAAAGCAGCGGCAATAGCAATTCCACTAAGAATAATTATTGCGCCTAAAATTTTTAGGCCCATAAACAAACCTTGTTTACTAAACCAATATTTCAAAACTCGCTTTGGATGCAACCTATAAAAGAATCTCTTCACTGGATCTTTTGGCAAGCTTGCAAGGTATTCCGCCCTTTCGCGAGCCCTAGAATCTTTTTTCTCTTTCATTCTATGCGCTAAATTTGTATATAAACCTAGATTATTCTGCCTTTTGAGCGCACTACCTTTCTTCAAGGATGTACGTTTTTTAGTAGAACTCTTTTCTTTATTAAGCCTATTTCTTCTATCCATACTGATCTACAATTATACCGCACATGCTTATGCATTTCAAGATGCTTTATAACCCCATTTAGTGGAAAACACTTTTTATGTTAATATGTATTATATAATCAAGTAATAGGAGATAAAATGAAATTATCAGAAGAACTAAAAATGGCGAGGTTTCTGGGAATCAAACCACCTTCAAGGATCCGGAAATTTTAGACAAAGAAAAACTAACAATTTATCTTGGCGCCGACCCTTCTGCAGACAGTCTTCATATCGGCCACTTAAGCGTTTATATGATGGTTCGTCGCTTTCTTGATCATGGACATAAGGTAGTTCTCCTTGTTGGTGGTGGAACCGGAATGATTGGCGATATGCGAGACACAGAAGAACGAGATTTGCTATCCGCCGAAAAAGTTGCAAAAAATACTGAAGCATTAAAAAAACAGGTCTCAAAATTATTTGCAGGACAAGATTTTGAAGTTGTAAATAATGCAGATTGGCTTTCGAAAATTGAACTAATACCCTTCCTCCGCGATATAGGAAAAAACTTTAATATGGCTGAACTTATTAGCCGTGATTTCTTCAAAAGTCGAATCAATAATGGTAACGGCCTTAGCTTTGCCGAATTCACTTACACATTATTACAGGGCTATGATTTTTGGTACCTTCACAAGAATAAAGGTGTTTCTCTTCAAATTGGCGGGAAGTGATCAATGGGGAAATCTTCTGTCTGGAGTAAACCCTAATTAGAAAAAAGAAGGAGATGAAGTCTTTGCAATGACTGCTCCTCTCTTAATTAACCGTTCGACAGGGCGAAAATTTGGAAAAATCAGAAGAAGGAGCGCTCTGGTTGGACTCTTCGAAAACTTCTCCTTTTAAACTATATCAATTTTTGCTAAATTCTGATGACCAAAGCGTTTTTCGAATATCTTAAAATTCTTACCACTCTAACAAAGGAAGAAATCGAATCAATCGAACAAAACCATCTCAACAACCCCCATCTACGGATTGCCCAGAAGGCTTTGGCGCAAAAATGTCGTTGAGATTGTTCACGGTAAAGATAATACAAAAATGTCATATCCGCAACAGAAGTACTCTTTGGCGGAAAAAGATTTCAACTCGTTAACTTCAGAAGAAATAGACATTCTTAAAAAAATGAATTACCTTCAGCTACTAAAGGTCAATCTATTACAGATATATTAGTAAATTCAGAAACAACAAAAAGTAAGGGTGAAGCAAAAAGGCTTATTTTGGGAAAATGCTATTTCATTTAATGGCGAAAAATCCATGAAGATATTGAAATTAATCAAAGTGGAATAGTCAAAAAGGTAAAAAAACAACTTTATATTAGTTCTGTAATATAATAGTCAAAAAAGACGGTAATCTCAACCGTCTTTTTTTGATTATATTTTTTTCTATTAAACTTTCTTTTCAAAAACCTTTTTGCACCATCAATTGTGTTTAAAGCTCTTTTTGAATTTTAGCAGCTTCTTTTTGACATTTTCGGCAGTTTCATCGGCTTTTTGCTTGGTAGTTTCCGCAAATTCGCCAACTTTTTCCTTAGTGTCTTCAACAAACTCACTAGCATCTGAAGCAACTTTTGCAGTTTTTCTGTCGCAATATCAGCCACTTTTTAGCCTTTGTTTTTAAATCTTTTCGAGTTTCTTCACCACTTTTTGGGGCTGATAAAATTCCTGCAACAGCACCAACCATAGCACCAATAGCCAATCCTAATCCAAATTTTTTTACTCATTTATTTTTCTCCTTTTTTTAAATTTAAATTTATTAAACATATCTAATACTGTTTTTCCGATAATTATTAGCGATGTCACTTGTGCAACATTTTGTGCAATACTATCTATACTTGATGTAATATTTTTGCATTTTTTTCTGCAACATCGCCAATTTGACGAGTCACTCGAATAACTAATATAAAAAGTAATTATTCCTAATGTAATAAAAATTGCAAGCGCTACAGATAAAAAATACAACCAAGATTTCTGCGGCAGAGCTCATTATTCTCCTTTATTGTTTTTTGTTTTTATTATTTTTATTTTGATTTTTTTACAAATCTGATAGTATTGTACCACAAAATAATTCTTATGTCAAGAGTTTTTCTAAAAATAATAACTACCCCTTAAAATGAGGCGTAGTTATTATTTAGAATTATTATATTCTTTCACGAATTAGCTTTTTGAGCTAATGCTGGGTTTGCTTACCTTTTGATTTTTCATAATCTGACCAACCAAAAAGCCGATTGCTTTATCGTTGCCGTTTCGAATATCTTCGATTGCTTTTTGTGAAGCTGAGTCTGCTAAAACCTCATCAACGATTTTTGCAATAGCACCCTCATCCGAAACTTGAAGTAAATTCATTTTTCAGCAATCTTTTCTGGCATAAACTCTAGATTTTTATCATCAAGCATTGCCAAGAAAATTTGATGGCCGCCATTTGAGCTAACTTTTTCTCATGAACCAAATGAGCGAGAAGAGTTAATCTACGAGGACCAAGATAACCTTTGTAGAGTTTTTCTAAATCAAGCTCTTCGCTTGGAGTTGATGCAAACCAGTTGAAAATTCGCTTCATATTTTCTTTATGCTCTTCGATAGTATAGTTATCAATTCCAACCTCACTAATTAACTCTTCTTGAGAAACCGGCCAAGGACCATCGCCCCAAGTTGCTAGTAAGAGTTCAGCAATTCGATAGTCGCTCAAAGCATATTCAACAACAGAACTATCAAGCCCGAAAATACTAAATTTATCTCGGAAGTAGTCCGGCATGATTGGAAATCGTGCCTGCATTTTCGAAATCTCTTCATCGCTCAAAACAATTGGCGGAATATCTGGATCTGGCATATAGCGATAATCTTGAGCTTCCTCTTTACTGCGCTGAGAGAAGGTTTTTTGTTCATCATCAAGCCAGCCACGTGTTTCCTGCTTAATTTTTTCGCCTTTTTCTAGTAATTTAACTTGGCGTTCAAATTCATACTGAGCCGCACGCTCCACGCTTCGAAAACTATTTAAGTTTTTAATTTCAGTTCGCGTTCCAAGTTTCTCTTCATCAAATTTTCGCGCCGAGATATTCACATCAAAACGCATATTTCCTTGATACAAATCACCATTCGTTACATCTGCAAAAAAACCATTCGCTTATGCAATTCTTCAGCATATGCTCGTGCTTCCTCGGCTGAATGAATGTCAGGCATAGAAACAATCTCGATCAAAGGTGTCCCAGCTCGATTTAAGTCAACCAACGAATGATCGTTGAAGTGGGTTAGTTTTCCAGCATCTTCCTCGAGATGTGCGTGTTCAATCCTCACCTTTACTTCACCGCCACTAGGGAGCGGTGCAATATCTCACCAGCGCCAATAATTGGCTGATAAAGCTGTGAGGTTTGATAACCTTTTGGTGAATCTGGATAAAAATAATGCTTTCGATCGAAACGACTCACGTTTTGCAATTTTAGCATTCAAAAGCTTTTTCCTGCTCGAACCGCTAAGCGCACAGCCTCTTTGTTTAAAACTGGCAACATTCCAGGCAAACCAAAATCGATCGGCGAAGTCGCTTCGTTTGGCGTTTTATCTCGAGCATCGTTATCGCTTCCGCTAAAAAGCTTGGTTTTTGTCTTTAACTGAACATGACATTCAATACCGATTGTCATTTCATATTTTTAAAAATATCTTCCATTAAATTGCTCCTAAATCTTTTTAAAGCCTGTTTAAAGCTATTCATTGCGCGACGAGTTTGGTCGAAATTAATTTGTGCATCATTTTCATGCGCAATCACGTTTCGAAGCTTATCGCGTGCCAAATTGAATTTGGGGCTCGAAAGCCTGTCTTTTTGCATTTTTAGCCGCTCACCCATTGTTTGTCCAGAGATCTTCAATTCTCTCATTGCTGTGTCAACAAGCTTTATCGGCATTAATTAGCGCCAGATGCCAAGTTGCTGGCTCATCTTTTTTTAATAGAATTTTCAATTTTCAACCAGTCGCCCTGAAATTTAAGCTTATCGAGCTGAATTTTTCAGTTTTAGTTATTTCAATAAAAAGAATAAAAAGTCCAGCGCAGATCAAAATTGAAATTGAAGAATTATTAAATCCATTATTTTTCCTCCAGACTATCTGCGAGTGCTAAAATCTTTGAATCAGATTCCATTTTTCCAATAATTTGCACGCCTACTGGTAAACCGGCTTCAGTTTTACCTGCAGGAACAGATATTGCTGGTAGGCCCGCTAGAGACGCAGGAACATTCAAGATATCAGCAAGATACATCTTTATGGGTTCATGCACATTTTTACCAATCTTAAATGCTGGCGTTGGCGCAACTGGACCAACCAAAAAAATCTACATCCTCAAACAACTTATTAAATTCATTTATTAAGATTGTTCGCGCTTTTTAGTGCTATGAGTAGTATGCATCATAAAAACCACTTGAAAGAACATATGAACCAATCATAATTCGGCGTTTGTTTTCCACCTCAAAGCCTTCGTCACGCGATTTTCCAAACACTTCGCTAAGATTTTTTGCGTCTTTTGAACGTAAACCGTATCGAATTCCGTCATACTGAGCTAGATTAGAAGAAACTTCAGCTGGAACCACAATATAATAAATAGCCAAAGAATATTTACTCATAGGTAATGAGACTTCAACAATTTCATGACCGGCTTTTCGCATTTTTTCGATATAGTTTTCAGTTACCTTTCGAACTTCAGGGTCAGCACCTTCACTCAAAAACTCTTTAACAACACCAATTTTTGCCTTTTTTGGTGCCTTTTCTTCTTTCCAAAAATCGGGCAAGGTCATTGCGTCACGAGAATCAAGACCAGCCATAACACGCATTACAAGTTCACTCTCTTTAGCCGTTTTAGCAAAAACACCAATTGTATCAGTTGAAGAAGCCATTGCGACAACACCAAATCGAGAAAACTGTTCCATAGGTTGGTTTTACACCATAAACACCATTAAAGCTGGCTGGCTGACGAATTGAGCCACCCGTATCGGTTCCAAGAGTAAAAGGAACAATATCTAATGCTGAAATTACTGCCGACCCTCCAGAAGATCCACCAGCAACACGGGTTTCATCAACTGAGTTTTTAGTAACACCAAAAGCTGAGTTTTCAGTAGAACCCCCGTGAGCAAAAAGCATCTAAATTAGCTTTCCCGATACAAATTGCACCCGCATTCTCTAATTTTTCGACAGCAGTTGCTTGAATTGGAGTCATGAAATGTTCAAGCATTTTGCTTGAAGCTGTTGAGGGCGACCCAAATACCAAGAAATTATCTTTCGCGACAAAAGGCACTCCAGCCAATTCACCAACTTTCTCGCCTTTCGAAATTTTTTCATCGATCTCTTTGGCTCGTTCTAGGGCTCTGTCTCTAATTAAACTTGTAAAAGCATTAAATTCCTTGGCATTTTCAGCCTTTACTAGCGCTTCTTTAACAAATTCAACGGCTGTCTTTTTACCAGACAGAACTTGTTCTCTAATTTCAAAAATATTCGTCATAATTCTCCTACAAAACCTTTGGAACTTTTTACTTGATTATCTTCAACATTATCGCCAGCTAACTTCAAAAGCTCAGCTCGTTTAACGCCGTAATCATTAATTTCATCTTCTCGCCAAACATTTTGATTTTTCGAAACTGAATATGTCGGCTCAACACCATCTGTATTGAGCTCACTAAGCTGTTCAATATATTCAACAATATTTCCCAGGTCAGTTTGAAGATTAGAAACTTCATCATCGCTTAACGAAATACTTGAAAGCTCCGCTAAATGCTTAACTTCTTCTTTTGATATCTTTTCCATATACTTAAGTATATCACTTTTTGCATTTTTTTAAAAGTGTACATCTTGTCTTATTTGGTTATTTAGCAATAAAAACAACCGCCCGAATATCTTTCGAACGATTGTTTTTGTATAGATTAACGCTTTGAGAATTGTTCTCGTTTTTCGCGCTGATCGTAAACCGTATTTCTTGCGTTCTTTTTCGCGTGGATCACGCTTCAAGAATTCTGCTTTTTCAATACTGGTCGCAAATCTGCATGAGCAACAGTTAAAAGCTTTTCGAAATAGCAGGTTTAATAGCATCAACTTGACCTGCCAAACCACCACCGTTAACTTTTTACTGTAATATCAAAATCGATTGCTTACCAACCAATGCAAGTGGATCTGTAATTTCAGCAAGCATTGATTTATTTCCATCAAAAATATTCAAGCGCAGGGTTTTTCGTTAATAGTAAGACTACCTTTTCCTGAATATAGTCGAGCTCGAGCAGTTGCAGCTTTTCGTCGGCCAAGACCGTAGAAATATTTAGCTTCAGCCATAATTATTTAACCTCAACTTTCTTTGGTTTTTGAGCTGAATGGTTATGCTCTGAACCTACATAAACTTTCAAACGTTTCATTCGTTCAGCTTGAAGTTTATTCTTTGGAAGCATACCTGAAACTGCTTTTTCTATAATCATTACAGCATTCTTTTCGCGCAATTCTTTCAAAGAAGCTTCACTTAGACCACCAGGAAATCCACTGTGTCGATAATACATCTTATCTTCTTCTTTATTTCCTGTAACTTTAACCTTTTCAGCATTGACAACAATTACATAATCTCCGCCGTCTGTGTGTGGCGTATATGTAGGCTTGTTTTTGCCTGTCAAAAAAGTTGCGATTTTTGCGCTAAGTCGACCAAGTGTAGCCGATTCAGCAGCATCAATCAAGATCCAATCTCGTTTAACTTCAGCTGGTTTTTGTGAATAAGTTTTTGCGTTAATTGCCATTTACTTATCCTCACTTTCGTGCTTAATTTCATCAACAAATTCAATTGTAGCCATTTCTGGCATCACCTCGACGAATTCGAGTTCGCTCAACTCGCAAATGTCCACTATTTCGTTTCGAAAGTTGTGGTGCGATAATATCTACTAATTTATTTGCTGCGTCAATATTACCAAGTTTGGCCATAACTTGACGACGGTTATGTAAATCACCTTTTTTAGCTTTAGTGATAAGCTTTTCTGTGTAGCGCAAAGTCTCTTTGGCTTTTGGCAAAGTTGTTTCAATCTTGCCATGAATGACTAACGAAGTCGCTAAGCCTTTTGAGGAGCGCTCGGCGTTGATCGCGTTCACGACCAAATTTTCGCCCTTTATATCCATGTCGGTGCATATTATAAATTTAACTCCGCTATTTTATCTTTTACTTCATCCAAAGCTTTGCTTCCAAAAGCCCTTTAAGTTCACGCAAATCTTGTTCGGTAAGGTTTACTAAGTCGTGAACAGTGCGAATGTCATTATTGACAAGCGCATTTGTTGTTCGAGCTGTCAAGTTTAGATCTTCAATTGGTGTATGAAGCTCACTCGCCTCGTCCTCGGCTTCCTCGCCAAGAGCTGGAGCAGCCTCAATTGTTGTGAGATCCTGCAAGAGCCGTATACTGGTTTTGCTAGGGATTGCAGATGCTTGTTCGAAAGCTTCTCGAGGAGACAATGAACCGTCAGTCTCAATAGTTATATTAAAGCTTTATCAAGATTCGAAACTTGTCCAACACGAGTATTGTCAACTTTGTATCGAACTCGCAAAACTGGCGTAAAGATAGCGTCAACCGCAATCATATCACTATGAATTCGATCTTCGCTCGATTCTTCGATCGTTTTTGTATCCATGACCAGATTCAACTACAAGATCCATTATAAACTTAGTTTTTGCATCGTCGATAGTTGCAATAATTTGATCCGGGTTTACAACTTCCATATCCGCGCTAGCTTGAATATCTGCAGCAGTAATCACTCCAGCACCAGTTTTTTTCTAATCGAGCTCAACAGGGTGAATCAGTATGAGCTTTGAATTTAATATTTTTAAGATTCAACATGATGTCAACCACATCTTCTTTTTACACCTTCAATAGATGTAAATTCATGGCTAACTCCGTCAATCTTAAAAGCAACTATCGCTGCACCATTTATGCTAGAAAGAAGCACTCGGCGCAAACTATTTCCAAGCGTATTCCCATATCCAGGTTCAAGCGGCTTTACAACAAAAGTTGCAACGTTATCGCTTAAATCCTGAATTTCGGCAAGCGCCGGATTGTGAATTAATTTTGACATATAAACTTTTAGCTCCTTACCTTTTATCGTGAGTAGTATTCAACGATTAGCTGTTCATTGATTCCAGCTTCTGCTTCTTCTCGTTTAGGAAGACCAGTAATAGAAACCGTCATCTTTTTGCCATCAGCCTTCAACCAACTAAGTGGTGCTGGTGCTGCATCAGCAATAACATTTTCAAGATTTGTGAAATAGCCAGATTTTTGGCTTTTTGGTCGAACAACAATCTCATCGCCAGACTTCAAACGAATTGAAGGAATATCAACGCGTCGTCCGTTTAGCAAGAAATGTCCGTGGCTCACCAATTGGCGAGCTTGTCGACGTGAAGTTGCGAAACCTGCACGATAAATAGCATTATCTAAGCGAAGTTCCAAAAGTTGTAGCAAGTTTTCACCAGCCAAACCTTCACGACGTGATGCTTCTTTCATCAATCGTGCGAATTGTTTTTCAAGAAGTCCGTAAAGTCGTCGAACTTTTTGTTTTTTTCACGCAATTGAATTGCATACAAGCTTGGTTTTCCTTGTCGAGAACCTGAGTGTTGACCAGGAATACCGCTTTTACGTGCCATAATTTTGACAGCTTTTCTATGAAGGGCATAGCCTTCTCGGCGTGATTGTTTAACAATCGGAGACCTATCTCTCGCCATAAATTAAGCCCTCCTTGCTTTCTTTTGGACGAACGCCACCATGTGGAACGCCAGTCACATCTTTAATACTTTTCAACAGCAATGTTTACATTTTGAAAGTGATCGGATCGCTGAATCAGACCTAGACCCACACCCTTAACGAAAACATCTACTGATTTTAGGCCATAAAGAGCCTGTGCATTTTCGGCTGCTTTTTCAGTTGCAACCTGCGCTGCATAAGCTGTACCTTTTTTGCTTCCGCGGAAACCACACGCACCAGCGCTCGCTGCTGCTAAAGCATTACCTTTTTTATCTGTAAAAGTAATGATTGTGTTGTTGAAGGTAGCTTGAATATGCATTTGACCTGATGGAACAGATCGGCGCTGTTTTTTACGACTAACTTTTTCTGCCATAATTCTATCCCTTTCTCAAATCAAGTCTTACTTGCTTCTTTTGGCTGTGCTCCACCAACGGCGATTGCGCGACCCTTTCGAGTTCGTGCGTTCGTTCGTGTGCGCTGACCGTTTACAGGAAGACCTGCTTTGTGTCGCATACCTTTATAGTTGTTAATGTCTTTTAGACGTTTAATATTATTTGCCACGAGGCGTTGCAGATCACCTTCTACGGTGTAATCATTATCAATAATTGCATGAGTTTCTGTTCTTCAGCCTCGGTGAGATCTTTCACCCGAGTGGTCGGCTCAATATTAGCCGCCGCAAGGATGGTTCGCAGTTGTTTCGCAATACCATAAATGTAAGTAAAGAGCGATCCAGACTTGCTTTTCTGCTGGGATTGTTACCCCTGCGATTCGAGCCATACTAACCCTGCCTTTGCTTATTCTTAGGTTTTTCTTATTGATAACACGTAGTCGACCTTTTCGGCGAACTAAAAATGTCATCTGGACTGATTTTTAACACTTGCACGAACTTTCATAAGTGTATAAAAACTCCTTATCCTTTAGGTTTATATTATCTGCAAATCCCCATAGAAATAATAAGCCATTTAAATTTTGGCTTTTTCTATTTTGAACCTGACTAGTCTCTTAGGCGGAAGCTGATTCTTCCCTTAGTAAGATCATAAAGGGGTCAACTCTACTTCAACCTTATCGCTCGGAACTAAACGAATATAATGTTTTCGCATTTTTCCACTAATATGAGCGATGATTGTATGCCCATTTTGAAGTTCAACCTTAAACTGCGTGTTTGGCAAAGCCTCCACGATTCGTCCTTCAATTTTATTACTTCCTTTTGAGCCATAAATCTATACAATTTTACCCTATTATCTTTAAAAGTCAAGGGTTTTTAAAATTTTTAAAAATAAAAAAGCGATCCGTAGACCGCTAGTTCTAAATCCAGAGATGAAGCTCTTTAGAGCCATCCCTCAAAACATTCGAGGTTTCTAATTATTGGTGACTCTTTTTTTAGTGTTTGAAAGAATATTTTCGATAACCGGTCGCCGCTTCCTTTCAGAAATTACTGTAAACTTACAACGCTCGTCAGATTTATCTGAATTTTCTCCTAAAAATCAATAATTTGATCAAAAAAGTTATTGAAGGATTTATGACGAATGCTTTATCCGCATATTTCATCATTGAAAAAAATCACCCTGAGTATCGCCCGCCGCAATAACAAAAAAGTCCTCTCTGTTGAATAAGTATGGCTTTTTACTCATATTCTCCAATACTTGTTCAACAAACATATGCTTGTTTTCGAATGTCCGAATTTTAGTTTCTCTAAAAATTCCTTGGTCGTCCTTTTCGTAGTCTTGACCAATCCCCATATAGAAATCGTATTCTTTAACAAAAGCATCCACTAAAAATTTTGGCGAGCCGGAAATAGCGACTAGATTAAACCCTTCTGTTCGTAAAAAGTTAATCATGTTTAATGTAGAGATGTAATCTTGACTACCTCGATATTCAACCACAACTCTTCGCCCAATTTCACGAACCTCTTCGGAGGTGTATTTTTCTAATGCTATCATTGCAAAAGCAACAACCATTTGACAATATTGACCAAACAGCTCATCCGAATTCTTTTCGGAAGTTTTATAAGCTTTTCGAAGTTCTTTTATCTCCTTCTGAAGCCCCTGATACTTCTCTAAATTACTCCCACGATACTTGTAGTCGCGGATGAGAATTTCATATAAACTTTCTGGCAGCGGCCTTGTTCTAATCGTTCCATCGATATCAAAAAATGCAACCTTCTCTTTAAAGTTTGGCATAACCAGTACCTCTTTTCTATAGAAATGTGCTAGAACCATATCATAGCACATTTTTATTGATTAGAGTCAGATTACATTTTTCGAACTGCTCTTAGCATTACACGTTTATTGAAAGTGTTTTTAGCATAGTCCCAGTCACCAACACAAGTGATCATATTCAAGCCCTCTTTTTTCGGATCCATTGAATTTAACATTGTTTTCATGCCGAGAGGGTTGCTTTCATTGTTTATGTCCTCAACAGACATCTCCCTATTATCGGTAACTTGATAAGTTATACGTTGGCCATCACCACGTTCAATAATAATCTCAGAGCCCTTTGAAAGGCTTCCTAAATTTTCAAAAATACCACCCTTCGTCGGACCACCATTATGCCCATCAATTAAGACAGCCCCCTTTCCAGCACCAGGTACCCCACTCTTGGTATACCATCCTACATCATAAATCGATTTTGGAGAATCCAATTGTCCAGTATCTTTAATTGTTCCGATCTGAACAACTCTTGCATTAGATATTTTTAGGCTTGGTATTGAAAGATATCTCGGAAAAGAAGGATTGGGGACCTGATAGTCATCTTTTTTTTCTTGAGTAACTTCTGTTTCATCAACCTCATGACTAGCCACGGTCTGACTGGAACTTGAACTTATATCTTTCGTTTGAATAAAATTAGCATAGATATAAAAACCCGTATACCCAATCAGTAAAAGCCAACAAACACTAAGTGCAACAATAACTACTTGCTTTGATTTTTTCTTAGAGTGTTTAACTTTCATTTAGTCCTCTTATTTATAGTCGTCGTATGTAACCATTAGCGCTCGTGAGTTAACTTGGCGAATTGTTTCAAGAGCTACAGTTACAACAATCAGATACCCGTTCCACCAATAGATAAGTTACTACTTTGAATAGAAGCAAGATTGTATAACAAATAATCCGCAACGAATGGAAGTAACGCAATCAAGCCAAGAGCTACTGCACCGAATAGGTTTAAGCGATTAACTACCTTATTGAGGTAATTAGCAGTAGAAATTCCCGGACGAACGCCCTCTATAAATCCACCTTGTTTTTGTAGATTATCTGCAATCTCATTTGAATTGAATACAATTGAAGTATAGAAATAGTAAATACAACAATTAAGACGAAGTATGCAGCCGGATAAATAAACGACTCAAGGGAAGCACCTGTAAAACTTCCTTGATTTGGTGCTGAAAAACCATTTAATGAGGGTTGTTCGCTAAATCAACATTAACTTTCGCATTTTTCATGACTTGACCTATAAATGCAGGTAAGCTTAAAAACGAAACAGCAAAAATTACTGGAATAACTCCCGCAACGATCAATTTAACGGGCAGAATACTTTTAATACCGCCATAAGAAGAATTACCATGAACTCGTTTTTGCATAATTAATAGTAATAACACGTTGAGCTTCATTGATTTTAACTAGGATATACAAAAGTATTAAGCTAACTACCGCAAGAATTATTGCTACCACAAAAGTGATCCTATTAACCGGTAGTGTAAACCATCCAAAAACACTTAGTGCACCGTCTTTGGTGTCTGAGATTGAAGAAAACTAAAGTAGCCAATGTTGTTGGTAATTGCGAAATAATACCAGCAAAAATAACTAAAGATATACCGTTTCCAACACCTTTTTCAGTAATAATTTCGCCAATCCACATCAAAAGAACAGATCCTGTGACCATCGCCGTAACAGCAACAATCCAGTTTGTAAGACTCATTCCATTGAAGGCTGCAGAATTTGACTGAAGCACTGTAGTCTGAAGAATAAAAACATATGCAATCGACTGAATAATCGCCAAAGGAACTGTCAAAATTCGCGTCCATTGATTAATTTTACGACGACCAGATTCGCCATCATTATTCAATTCCTCAAGAGAAGGAATAGCTTTAGTCATCAACTGAGTAATAATAGAAGCCGTAATAAATGGGCTTAATCCAACTAACATAATAGAAAAGCTAGTTAAAGCTCCACCCGTCAAAAGGTTAATAAATCCACCCAAATCCGTGCTTTTAATAGCTGATTCAACAACTTCTTTAAGATTCCCTGCATTAGCAAGTGGAATTGGTACGTGCGCCAAAAATCTAAAAATTACTAAAAAGCCCAACCACCCCTGAAAACACGCTTCTGCATGTCTCTATTTTTCATCGATTTAACTATTGTTTTCCAGTTCATAGTTCTTATTTTACCATACTTTCTATCTTATTTAAAGTTAAAAATTATTTTTATCATAAAAACAGCAAATCATCACCAAAGCTAGAATAATTCGATACCAGCCAAATAGTTGAAAATCGTGTTTTTTAAGGTAGTCGATCAAGAATCGAACAACCATCGTTGAAATAATAAATGTAGCCACTAAAGCAACTGTTAAATACATAATTTCACTAGAAGAATACTTAAAACCGTATTTTACTATTTTTAGCGCACTTGATCCTAACATAATAGGAATCCCCATAAAGAATGAAAACTCTACAGCTATCTTACGTGAAACTCCTGTTAATAAACCTCCAACAATAGTTGATCCACTCCTAGAAGTTCCTGGAATCAAAAGCTAACATCTGATATGCACCAATTTTAGCAGCATCCTTATATGTCATATCTTCAAATTTTTCAACTCGTGGAGAAATTCTATGAACAGCACGATATCGTTCAATCACAATAAATAATGCACCATAAATAGCCAACATCGAAGCAATAACCCACATGTTTTCGAAATGTTTTTCAATAAGTATTAAATAGCAAACCGACAACACCTGCAGGAATTGCACCGATAATTATCTTTTTCCACAATTCAATAGTTTCATGTTTTTCGCGATAATTTTTATGTCTATCCAAAGGGTTAAGTCTTGACCAATAAATAAAAACAATCGCCATAATTGCGCCAAGCTGAATAACAACCATAAATAGGTCTTTAAAAATCTTTCGAAAAACTTAGTTTAGCAAAATGATCAAATAAAAAGCATATGCCCAGTACTTGAAACTGGAAGCCACTCAGTGATTCCCTCAATAGCACTAATTATAATCACCTTCAATAATTCTATAATTTCCATAACTTATCCCATTATATCACGCTTTTAGCTTAAAATAAAATATTACGTTATATTCTTCCCGCTTTTAAAAATAAGGCTCGTTTTTTTACCTTTTCATCTTATTTCGAATATCTGAAAATCTGATCTCGCAAATCTGCCGCCTCCTCGAAAAAGCAAATTCGCACTGGCAAGATTCATTTGGTTTGTTAAATCTTGAATCAAATTATCCCATTCTTCACGCGGAATTTTTTTCTTAAGTCCAGTTTCGGTTTTTTTATCTTTTTGCGGAATAATTGCGCAAACCTTCGCTAATTTCACTTGCAACGCTTTTTCGGTGTAATATTGTTTTTAAATTATATTCTTTTTGGATTTCTCGTCGCCGATTCGTTTCGTCAATCGCAAGTTTCATTGAGCGAGTTATTTTATCGGCATACATAATTACTTTTCCTTCTTCGTGCCTAGCTGCTCGCCCGATCGTTTGAATTAATGCACTTTCTGAACGCAAGAAACCTTCTTTATCCGCATCCAAAAATCGCAACCAAACTAACCTCTGGCAAAGTCCAAACCCTCACGCAAAGATTAATCCCAACGAGAACATCATAAGTTCCTTCGCGTAAATCACGCAAAAATATCACCACGCTCCAAAGTGTCAATTTCACTATGGATATATGCTGTTTTTATCCCGTTTTCTTCCAAAAATCCACTCAAATCTTCAGCCATCCTCTTGGTTAGAGTTGTAACCAAGACTCGCTGACCTTTCGAAATCCGTTTTTGAATTTCCTCCATTAAATCGTCAACCTGGCCTTCAATTTTTCGAACTTCGATTTCAGGATCTAACAACCCCTGTTGGACGAATAACCTGCTGAGCTGGTTTTGGTGAATGCTCAAGTTCAAAAATCGCCAGGGGTTGCCGAAACATAAATCGCCTGATTAATATGTTTATAAAACTCATCAAAAGTCAAAGGTCGGTTATCGAGAGCCGAAGGCAAGCGAAAACCATTATCCACCAAAAACAGTTTTTACGCGCTCGGTCACCATTAAACATCCCACGAACTTGTGGTAAAGTCATGTGCGACTCATCAACTAGAAAGCAAAAAAATCATCCGGAAAATAATCCAGCAAAGTTGCGGGTTGCTCACCGGGTGCGCGCTCAGTTAAATATCGCGTATAGTTTCTCTATCCCTTTTTACAAATCCAGTTTCTCGAAGCATTTCAAGATCATACTTTTGTACGCTGAGCTAATCGTTGCGCCTCAAGATATTTTTTTATTTTTTCGAAATATTCATATCTCGCATAAAAACTCCTTCTCAATTTGTGGAATTGCTCGATCGATAATTTCTTTTGGTGTAGCGTAGTGAGAATTCGGAAAAAAATATCAAAAATTGCGGTTTTTTTCAAGAATCTCACCTGTGAGTGGATTGGTGATTGTTAGCCCTATCGATTTCATCACCAAAAAAATTCCACCCGCACTGCCAAATCTGATCCCGCAGTGAAAATATCTATCGTATCGCCACGAACTCGAAAAGTTCCGCGAGAAAAATCAACATCGTTTCGTTCATATTGAATATCTTTCAAATGCCTCAAAAATTTATCTCGGTTATACCGCATTCCAGGTTTAATATGTAGCGCCATTTGCATATAGCTTGCTGGCGAACCGATACCATAAATACAGCTAACACTCGAAACAATAATCGTATCGCTCCGAGTTAACAGCGCCTCGGTTGCGGCGTGTCGAAGCTTTTCGATTTCTTCATTTATTCGCGAATCTTTTTCAATATATGTATCCGTACTTGCAATATAAGCTTCTGGTTGGTAATAGTCAAAATAGCTCACAAAATAATGAACTTCATTTTCAGGAAAAAACTTTTTAAACTCACCATAAAGCTGAGCAGCAAGAGTTTTATTGTGCGCCAGAATTAAAGTTGGTTTTTGAGCGGCTTGAATAATATTCGCCATTGTAAAAGTTTTACCCGAACCAGTTACACCCAACAAGGTTTGTTCATGTTCACCTTTTTTTAAACCCTCAACTAATTGTGAAATCGCCTGCGGTTGATCACCTGTGGGCTGATATTTTGATTTTAATTTAAACTCGAGATATTTCATTATTTATATTTTATAATATATTTTATTAAAAAGCAAAACCACCCAAATTGGGCGGCTAGCCTTATCCGTTTCCGGCGCGTTTTTCTGAAAGATGGTCATCATCTCGTGGTGCAATGAAATCTGCATTTTTTTCATCAAGTCTTGCAATTACCTTACGAACAAGCCGTTCAGGGATTGTTATCATAAATGATATCTTTCGTTCCCTGGAGCTTCAACATTTTGTAAAAGTGTTGGAACGTAATCGGCAAGTGCCATACTTCCAAGCAAGACACCGCAAACTTTGCGAGATTCTAAAGCGGTCGCGAGTTCGTGAAGTGACCCCATTCGACCACCAACCGTAATCACCGCATCACTCGAAAGCACCAAATGCGTATCACGCCCAACATAGCTCATTCCCGTAAAATTAATATAATCAAAAAGGCTTAAACGGCAATTTATAAGTATTTCACATGTTGTCGAAAACTCGAAGCAGGCGAAAAACCAATGCTCAAGCCCGTTCGACCTTTAACACTAACTGCACCCAAAGCGGCGTAGTGCGGTAAACCAACCGTTGCACCAGTTGTTAAAATCTTTTCCTTGCCGAACAATCTCTTGCCCGAGCCTAAAAAGCTAAATCCTTTGAAGCCATAACACTATCTCCGGTGGCAGCCCCAGAAACACAAATTTGATATCTCATTTTTCTCCTTTTAAAATATTTTTTTCTTCTAGTTGTTTTTGAATAATTTGAAAATACTTTTTGGTATTTTTCTAAGATTTCTACTTTTTAAAAGCTTCTTGAAAATTTTCGAAAACCAACTTATCAGTATTTTTAAATTCTTTTTTTGAATTCAACTCAACATCTTTTTTTATGTGCTGAAAACAAAACCGTCTTCGGTAAATATCACCGACGTTTCATTCTTCTTCCAAAAATCATCATTATTAAGCTTTATTTTTTTAAAAGCTGAAATTGCTTCTACATTCAAAAACATCACTCTGTAAAAACCCAATTCCTGTTCTAAATCACGCGATTTTTATACAAGTTTGCCATAATCTGCGCTGAAAACGCTTTTTGTTTGTGGCTTTTTAGATTCTAAACTAGTTATTTCATAATTAAACCTTCGCGCATAAGCACCTTTTAAACCTAAAAGCTCTGAAAGTTTATAAGTTTTCATTATCGAATCTCCTCCATCGGCATATCATGAAGATTTGAATCTTTATATAAAATTCCTTTTTTAGCACCCAGATATTGAATCACGGAAGTTGAATTCGCACTTGCGAATAAAAATGCTCTGCTTTAATATCTGCACCCTGAGCCCATTGACTAACAAACCCAGATCCAAAAGCGTCACCCGCGCCTGTTCTATCAACTGAAGGGATATCTTCATACATTCCAGCATGAATAATTTTGCCCTCGGCTCTGACCCAAACACCGTTTCGGACCATCTGTTAAAATCATCACTGGCACAAATTCTGCACCATTACGAACAATTTCTTCAGCAGACACGCCCTCAAAAAAATTAAACTAGCTTCTTCTTTATTTAAAATTAAAATTTCAACATCTTTCAATAAAGTTCGAACTTTTCCTGGATTCTCGAGTTCATTTTTACCAGGATTCCAGGCAATTTTTGCGCCTTTTTACCGATTCTTGAATGATTTTCGAAATAACATCAAATCTTCCAGCTAAGTTAGAAAGATAAACCCAATCAAACTCACCATATTTTAATTCAAAATTATCAGCATAAATATGTTCTGACGCACCACGATAAGTTAAAATTGTACGCTCACCGTTTGGTGCTAAAATAATTACCGAATAGTCTGTATTATATCTACTTGAAAACTCCACCCGAGATGTATCGATAGATTCTTCATCAAGCATTTTTAATACCTGCTCTCCTGACGAATCCGACCCAACTACACCCATAAAACTAGATTCTAAACCTTGTCGAGCAAAAGTGGTTGCAGCATTCGTAGCGCCACCACCACTTGAAATTTCAATATTTTCAACCGTTATTTTAGAGCCTAAATCAAGCTCAACGATATCTTGATTCTTTGCCATTGAGATCAATTTAAAGTCTGGTGAATTGCTCAAAAAAACATCTTGAGTGGCAGCCCCAACTGAAAGTATCTTAGGCGATGACACTTTTAAATTGCTCCTTTACGGTTAATTTCAGTCTCCATTTGATGATAAGCCTGCTCTGGATCTTGCGCTTGCATAATTGCTGCACCAACATTCACAACATCAACTCCAGACTGAGTTAAGTTAAAAACGTTCGAAAGGTTAGCGCCACCGTCCCAACCTATTTCAACATTGCTATTAATGGCCTTTATTAATCGAATCTTCTCTAGTTGCATCATATTTGCGACACCACCCATTTCGCCCAAGTTGCCACTAAAAATTAAAATGTGCTCTGCAGCCTTAATTGCTGGCGCAACTGTCTCCGGGACAGTTGAACGAAGCAAAAGCCAAACCTGGCTTAATCATAGTTTCATTTTTAAGTCGCTCAAAAATAGGCACAAGATCTTCTTCAACCTCAGAATGAAAAACCACCATATTAGGGTTAAGTTGAATAATCGCATCAATGTGCTCACTAGGACGAGCAACCATCATATGAATATCAACCTTCCATTCTTGAGGCCACCAAATTTGAGTTTCAGGCAAGGTTAAATTAGGCGCAAATTCGCCATCTGTAACATCAATATGAACCCTTTCAGCAAAAGGAAAGATTTTCTCAACCTGCTCTTTATATTCTTCTGGATTGGTTGCTAAAATTGCTGGTGTAATTATCGACATTTAAACCTCATCTATCTGATTATTTCTTCGTATAAAACGCGGCGCAGCCGCAAAAGGAGTTTTAAGCCAAACATCTACGGTTTCCTTCCACATACTCTCCATATCATCCTTGTCAAAGACTCGCGCTGGCAAACAAAGAACATTACTATCATTATCATTACGAGTCCATTTTGCTTCTTCAGGCTCCCACACAACAGACGCACGAATACCTTTATAACGATTCGCAGCCATTCCCCATTCCTTGTGCACCGCCACAGATTAGGATAGCACGAGAATCGTCCCTCATCACTGGCGCGAATTTTCGAAACCGCCATGTGTGCAAATTCTGGAAAATCATCATTTGGATTATATTCAAAACCACCAATATCTTCTATATTGTAGCCGTTATTTTTTAAATATTTAAAAAACTTTTTTTCTTTAAGGTAATAACCTCTGTGGTCTGCACCAATAAAAAATCTTCATCAAAAAAACCTTTTAAATATTTCACCGCTACATCAGCAACAATCTCGACCAAGCGGTTAGAATATCCCCATTCATTATCATACCAAGCTACAACTTTAATAAGATTTCCATCAACAACGTTTCGTCAACGATAGAGTCAACAATAGAGCTATGAGAATTTCCTTTAAAATCCATTGAAACCAAAGGTTCATCTGTAACCGCTAGAATTCCTTGATAAAATGGATCCACGGCAGCACGTTTGAACACTTCGTTAATCTCTTCTTTTTGTTGTGTTTCGTTTCAAAAACAGCAGTAATATCGCTCAACGAAACAACCGCGTTGGAACTCGAACTGACAAACCATCAAATTTCCCTTCAAGAGATGGAATAACTTTTGCGGCCGCAATTGCTGCACCGGTTGTAGTTGGAACTATATTTTCAGCTGCCGAGCGAGCCTCACGTAAGTCTTTTGCTGGAGCATCCAAAATCCTCTGACTTGCCGTATAAGAGTGAACTGTCGTCATCAAAGACTTTTCGATACCAAATTCGCGTTCAAGAACCGCCATCACTGGAGCGATACAGTTTGTCGTACAGCTAGCGTTAGAGATAATATCATCTTCGCGCGTAAGTTCATGTTCGTTCACGCCAAGCACGATAAATTTAGCACCTTCACCTTTTGCGGGTGCTGAAATTACAACTTTTTTTGCACCAGCATTAATGTGTGCACGAGCTTTTTCTGGTTGAACAAACAATCCTGTTGCCTCAATTACAACATCAATACCAAATTCTCCCCAAGGCAAAAAAGCGCTGGATCACGCTCTGCTAATACACGAATTTGCTTTTCCGGCAACAAAAATTGAGTTTTCATCATAAGACACATCATAGTGATAAGTTCCATAAGTTGAATCATGCTTTTAAAAAGATGTGCTAAAGTTTTTGTATCCGTCAAGTCATTAATCGCTACAACTTCAATATCATCTCTTTCAAAAAGCTAATTTAAAGGCATTGCGACCAATTCGCCCAAAATCCATTAATTGCAATTTTTGAGACATTTCGTCTCCTTTTTTTATTAAATTTCCTAGTTCTATTTTAACATAAACGCTTTAAAAAAATCTAGAAAAAAACGCCAAATTAAAACCCCCACCACTAAAGGCAGGATTTCAACTTTTCTATCAATATACTTATTAATCATTTTTTTCACCAGCTCTTCTCGCTTTAATCGCCTCGGTATTCTTGATTAGCTCTAGATCATCCCCTTTCGACGAAGTTGCAAACAAAAGCTGATTATTCGTATGCGTGAAGTTTTTCCTATAAAGGATCGATGGTGTCATCTTTAATTTCATCAAAAATATGGTCATAATATTTATAAAATTCTTTAAGATTCACCTCATTACCTTCAACCGCATGCAATGCTAGGGTTAAAAGAGTGTCTAATAGATCCCTATTTTCAGAATTTTCATATTCTGTAGATCCCAAAAGCGTTACAACCACTTTCGGATTTCTTGAGATTTTATCCTTAATTTTCATATTCCACTCTTTCAATCTCGCCTCGCAACAAATCACGCCATTTTCCATTTCTCAAAAACCCTAAAATGCGATTTTCTCGAAAGGAACCTCTTGCGATTTTAGCCAATCTAAAACTTTTCGAAAATTCTCCGCACGAAAAACAAAACCGTCGTAGCCAAAATCAAAATTCTTAAAACTCATTTTTTGCGTGTTTTCTTCGTTTAACATTTTAACAAAATCTTGAATCGCAAATTCAGGATAATTCAAAGCTTCACCCTAACAAAATTGATTTTTCTCTTTCGTTACCATGCCAAGAAAGACTTTTCAGCCTCGAGATATTTTTCCAAATTCTCAATTTTGCGAAAAAGAAAAATTTGCGTCTTTCGAATGCGTGCGGCTTTTATTCCAGAATGAGTGAAAGTGAATATTCTTTCGAAAAATAGTCCGAACAATTGAAAATTTCATTCTTCCCCAAAAGTTATTCTCAAAAACCAAAAATCATACTTTTTACGCCGCTTCAGCGCAATGCTAAAATCATTTTTCGATGAATTTTTCGAAAGTTTCATATTCTCCTTTTACATTTAAAATTAAAGTTGGAAAAATCAAAGAAGTCGACATATTTTTCTCAAATTTTATTTCTCGCCCGATTTTCTGGCTCAGAATCGCTTCAGCATTTTTAATCGGCTCCAAATCGCCTCTTTGGCGAAGCTGTGAACGAAGTTTGATTCGTGCGTGTGAAGTTTTTACTAAATCAAGCCAATCGATCTTTGGCTCAGAACTCTTACGTGTTAAAACTTCAACCACATCACCCTTTTCAAGTGGTTTATCGAACGCATGAATTTTTTCATTCACACGAAAAGCATAAGCATGTTTACCGATATCGCTGTGGACCATATAAGCAAAATCCAGCGGTAAAGCGCCTTCGGGTAGATTGTAAATATCGCCTTTTGGAGAATACACAAAAATCCGATCACCAAAAATATCAATTTGAAGCTGCTCGGGGTTGATCTCTTCACCATCCCTTAACCGTTGCGCAACATCCTGGAGCTGCACAATCCATTGCAATTCATTCGATAGACCCCCATTACCTTTAACTTCACTTCGTCGTTTCGAAGTTGCTCCCGAAATATAGTCTTTGCTCGATTTTTGCTCGTGATAATGAAAACTCGCCGCCAAACCACGCTCGGCAAACTCATGCATATCACGCGTTCGAATTTGAAACTCTGCAATTAATTTCGAAGGTGTGATTACGGTCGTATGCTAGCGATTGATAGCCGTTTGGTTTTGGCATTGAAATATAATCTTTGATTCGTTCAATCATTGGCTTATAAATTGAATGCAAAATCCCAAAAACACGGTAGCAGTCATCTTTCGAATTCACAATAATCCTCAAAGCCATTAAATCGTATACCCGATCAATATCGCCCCTGGTTTTTAAGCTTTTTGTAAAGAGAATAGACACTCTTAACTCGCCCTGAAATCTCAAACTCTACACCCGCTTTTTAGCTCTTTTTCAACCTCTTCACGTACTTTTTCCTAATTTTCGAGTACTTTTTACCGAGTCGTTTTCGAATTTCATTTTCAAGTCGCTTATATTCTTTCGGATTCAAGTAAAGAAAAGCTTGCTCTTCCATTTGCATTCGCACGCGTCCCATTCCTAAACGGTCAGCAATTCGTGCAAAAACATCCAAAGTTTCTTGGGCGATTTTCTTTTGTTTTTCTGGAGACATATATTGTAAAGTCTGAACATTATGCAATCTATCCGCCAACTTAATAATCACCACGCGAACATCTTGCCCAACCGCAATCAATAATTTCGAAAGATTATCTTTTTGTTTGAGGAAGATACGTTTCGAGATTTCCCATTCCTGCACGTGCCTTCCCAACCTTAGTTACACCATCAACCAAAAAAGCGATATCTTTGCCGAAATGTTCTTCAATTTCATCTAATGGTGTTTCTGTGTCTTCTACAACGTCGTGCAAAACCCCTGCAATAATCGTATCAATATCCATACCCCATTCAACTAAAAAGCTAGCCACTTTTAATGGGTGCGTTATATATTCTTCACCGATTTTCGCATTTGGCCTTTATGTTTTTCGGTTGCAAAATCAATGGCTTCTTCTAATTTTTTTATATCTTCTGTAGAGTAAAACGGTTTTCGAAATTCTTAAGAGTTCAGCTTTTTCCATATATTAATTATACATAACTTCCAAAAAAATCAATTGTTCCACTTTGACTTTTATAGATAAATATTGTAATATATAAAAATACGAAAGTTGAACATTTCAAATTGATTTTCGATTTTTTTAGGAGGTGCTAACATGGCACAAGAACCGTTGAGAGAATTGACAGACAACTTACTGTCTATGTTTAAGGAAATTGCCGCATCTGCGTATGAAGAGCAAAAGTCAAAGAATAGATTCGCTCGAAATGAAAGTAGATAAAATATGACTTTCATTTTCGAATCACAAAAGCTGTTTAACTCTATATTTGCAGTAGAAGAAAACAAGGAGGACTATCAAATAATCCAAACCGAAAAAAACCTTCGGCATTAAAAATTTGATTATCCAAAAGCTGATAATTTTTGAGGAAAGTAGCCCCATAAAAAGACTACACAAAGCCGAATAGCCAACATAAGGAGTAGACTCTCAAAACAATACCTTGATATAGTGAAAGAAACTAAAGTTTGTATTTTTAGAAAAAGCAGCAAGCAAAGCTTAACCCATATGAAAAATACTTATTTACCATTTTTCGCACAAGGCTCTTTAGTGAGAAGTCTATCCTCTAATGATGACACATCTCTCGAATCCATTAAAAAGCTGCTTAGAGATGATGGATCTAGATATGTTATCATACCTAAAAAGGAAGCAACAGATAATCTTCTGAAAAAAATATCAGAAAAACTGGATGCAGAAGATTATTTTTAGAGTATTGATTGTACAAACTCATAAACCGATGTATTCAATATTCAACAATATAATCAGCAATAGAATGGAGGCTGATAGAAAGAAAATCAAAATAAACTGAGCAATATGCTCAGTTTTTAATTATATAATTATATTTACTATCTCGGTTCAAATCTATAATTATTTTTCATTCCAGCGAGCGATTGATTCTGCGACAACTTCTTTAGCTTCCTCAATATCACCAAATTTTTCAACCTTAGTTGTACCAGCTTTTTTCAAGTCTTTATAGTGATTAAAATGGAATTCAATCTGTTTAATAAGTTGCTCTGGCAGATCCGCCAAAGTCTTATATGCATTACCAGTATCACGATCATCTGCTGGAACGGCAATAATTTTATCATCAACTTCACCGTCATCAACGAACTTCATCACACCAAGAATTCGTGCTTCCAAGAAAATTCCAGTCGTAAGCGGATCATTTGTGATAAGCAAAACATCCAATTCGTCACCATCTTCATCAAGAGTTTGTGGAATAAATCCGTAATTTGTAGGGTTTCGCAAAAACTTTTGGCTCCACACGATCTAGTTGCATCACAGCTAATTCGCGGTTCCATTCAATCTTATGAGTTGAGCCAGTAGAATTTCAACCACAACATTAATAATTCCATCTTGATAATTTCAGGTGTTAAAATTTTATTAAAATCAGCCATATTTTCCTTTCTTTTTCTTTCTCTAATTTTAACAAAAACAACTTGTTTTCAAGATCTGGTCATATATTGACATAAAAAAGATATATATGATATAATTTAAAAATTACAAATAAAGGAGGTCTCAAAAATGAGACTTAAAAACTCAGCACTTTTTATTGGTATCATTAGAGATGGTTTTATTGAATTACGCGATTACGACGATATTCAAGATCTAAAAGATGGAACTAAGATTGTTATTTTTACGCCCACCTCAGATGAACAAAAGCGTTCAGAAAATTAATCGCAATATTCGAAGGCTTAACTCAATCCAAGCTGCAGTCCAAACTGCAATCCGAAGTTAATCGTTTCGAAAAGAATTCCAAACTTTTTCGAACCAGATTTTTTTAAAAAAATTTGAGGATGTCTCATCAAACCAAAATCACTAAAAAATCTGGAAAGAACGAAATTCTATCTAAAAAAATATCGCACCCCGGTTGTTAGCACTAAAAAGCGCTTACAATCACGAAAAATACCAATGACATCAAAAAAATAAAAGAGAGCAGATATTTGCTCTCTTATTCTCTATTCGCAAGCTCAACTAAACTTGCCTCCATTGATTTTTGCGTTCGGCGACGAGTTTGAGCTTTAGGTTTTTGGCTTTTTTCCTTAGTTTTTGACGTATTTTTTGCGCTCGATTTTGCTTTGGCTGTCTTTTTATTCTTTTTGCCTCGAGATTCAACATTACCTTTTTTTCGAAACTTCTACTTGTGCATTTTTGCAGGCTTTTTCAACTTTCGAATTTTTCACAGCACGACCCTTACTTTTCGTATTTTCGATTTTTGCTTTTTTAATACCCACTGGTCGCGCAAACATCATTTTTCCCGCAGCGGTTTGAAGCGAACGGATAAACTCCACCTCGCTAATCGTTCCAATTAAACTTTCGCCGTTTTCAACAACAACCATCGTACCATCAGGCAGATGTCCAATACCTTGCTTTTTCTCATTTCCTTTTTGGGTGATTTCAAGCATGATTTTTCACCCGGTAGATAATCTGCTCTAACAGATTGAACGAGTTCATTAATATTTAGAACCTCAATTCCTTCAACCTTAGCAACTTTATTAAGGTTGTAATCTGCTGTCAAAATTTCAGCATTCATTTTTTTAGCCAATGAGAGCAATCGATTATCAACACCTTCTGAGGCAGAGTTTCCATCCGCTAAAAATACTTACCGTTACCTTTTTCTTCATTTTGAAGGGCTGAAATAATGTCTAACCCATATCTTGCTCGAACTCGTTTTTTTCATCATCGCCACCATCAGCTAAAATCTGTAATTCGCCAACAACACTTCGAGGAATTAAAATATCAAAATTAATAAACCCAGTCCTTGCTACGCCAAAAAAACGCCCGTCAATCAAAATCGAAGTATCAACTAATATTTGTTTTTCGCTTTCGAAATTAATGGTTTATCTTTTTTGAAATCAAACCAAATTCCACAAACAATAAATAAAATTAAAACTAATAAAAATGTTTCCATAAAATAATATCCTTTATTGTAAATATTTAATTAAGGCTTTGCGCAAATCTCGTACCGCCGTTACAAAACTGTCTTTTTGAAGAATTTTTTTGGCGCAAGTGCATTTGTAAAAACCAAGTTTTTTTAGCTTCAGCAATCCTTCTTTCTGCTTGAGAAACCGTTCGAATCTCACCGCCCAAACCAACTTCACCCAAATACTACAACGCCATCAGAAAGTTTACGTTTAGCTGCCGCCGAAGCAATCGCCATCGCAACAGCCAAATCTGCCGCACGATCATCAAGCTTAAGCCCGCCCACAACGTTAATATGCACATCTTTATCACTTAGTCTAATTTTGTGCGTCGCTGAAGAACCGCAATCAATAAATTAAGTCGATTAATATCAAATCCGCTTGCAGCTCTTTTTGGATAACCAAAATTTGAGGTGGTAACTAAAGCCTGAATTTCCACTAAAAATTGGCCGCGTACCTTCAAGTGTAGCCATAATTATTGACCCATCAGTATTTTTGTCGCTCTGCCAAAAAGAGCAGCTGAAGGATTTCTCGACAATCTTCAATCCATTATCAACCATTTCGAAAATAGCTGCTTCGCTGGTTGAGCCATAACGATTTTTAACCGCTCTAACTACTTTGAAACCACCATATCGGTCGCCTTCAAAGTTAAGAACAACATCCACTAAATGTTCGAGAGTTTTGGGTCCAGCAATTGAACCCTCTTTGGTAATATGGCCGACCAAAACAACCGCTGTTCCAGATTTTTTTCGCAGCCCGAATAATTAAATTAGATGAATTTGTGATTTGCGAAACCGTTCCCGGTGCGCTTGAAACTTCTTCCATCGCTAAAGGTTTGAATCGAGATCAATTATAACTAAATCAAAAATTGCCTTCACGAATAGTTGCTGAAATATCATCAGCTGAAGTTGAACTGGCGAATTTCAATTTATTCGATCCCGAAGCACCGAGTCGTTGAGCTCTTAAAGCAACCTGTTCCGCAGACTCTTCACCCGAAACATACAATACTGGTCGAGAGCTGGCAATGAAAGATGATACTTGCATTAAGAGTGTTGATTTGCCAATTCCTGGTTGACCAGCAATCAATAACACCCGCCGGCAAAATTCCACCCCCAAGACAGTATCCAGATCTTTTTATTCCGCTAGAAATCCTTTCCTGCTTCTTTTCAGAAATAATCTCATTTAAATTTTGCACATCCAAAAATGCGCCCTGGTTTTAGCACTTTTTACTAATTGCATCCTTACCGGAAGATTCACTAACCTGCTCGACTAGTGTGTTCCAGCGGCCACAATTTTCGCATTTTCCCGACCATTTTGGATAACTAGCTCCACATTCTTGACATACAAACTTTGTTTTTAACTTCGCCACTAGTCTATTTTACCATATGTTAATTATTTTTCGAAATTACAAGCTTGGTGAGCTTAAATTCGAGTTCATGCTTTTATATAGTTCATTTTGTTGAATGGAAACTTGATTTAACTCTTCTACTTTCGAATTGTAGTTGTTTACTAAATTATTAATAGCTGTTCGCCACGCCTCTATTTGCCGAATTCTCGCCAAAAGCTTTGCTCGATCCGCATTAAAAAGCTTGTTGAGTCTCATAATACCCGCTCTTTGCATTAGAATTAAAATTTGCAATATCCGAATTAATTTTTCTTAATATCATCTGAATACTTCACGTTTAAGGCTTCAATTTTGCTCTTTTTCGGCCTTTAATTCATTACTTAGCTTTTTCGGCTTGATTTTTAGGTTTTTAAGGTTATTGTCATAACTCTGATATATTTGCACAATCTCTTTTCGATTTTGAAAAAACTTAGCATAATGACTTTCGAGTTCTTTCGAAATATTCGCATATTCAGTACCAATTAAAGAGTGTAGCTCGTTTATTTTTTCACCAGGCTCAGTCTTTTCGTAAGACTGCATAAGCTTTTTCAAACTCCGGGGTTTTATTTTTCGTATTCAGCCTCAAGAAGATTGCCGATTTTTATCCGCTCATCCCGACTCATCCTTTTGCCAAATTGCATGCAAAAGCTCATGTGCCGCAGTCACATCCTTAATTCCATCGAGTTTAGTATTTACAACATTGTATACATGAATTTTTTTCAGCTCGATAACATCCTAAAACTGCTGAATCCCTTCACTATTTTTACAGTTACCATTAAACTCTGCCGAATCTTCAACTTGAGGATTCGAAGCATAAAAATAGTCTTGCCTGTGTCTGTTGGTTTTATTCTTTGAACGATTTGGGTGATGTCAGCTGTCGGTTTATAATTTTTGCGGCAATATAATCTAAAATACCACGCCAATTTAAAAAATGTAAAAAGCTACCGATCCAGAAATTAAAACAAACGATAAAATCGCTCCAAATACCTTAAAAAAGTTTTATGTTGAAAATTCATATCATAACCATTATAATATTTTTATGAGAAAAAGCAAAAATATCTTTCGAAAGCGACAAACGATTGGTTTAAGCATTTTATTTTTAATTGCGATTGGTGTAGTTTTTTCAATGCCCGATTTCTGGAAGATACCAAAAAAATAATAATTCTTCGAATCAAAATATAAATCAATCTTTAGACGCATTGAGTTCTCTCGAAGTCAAAGGACGCGCACCAAAAACTGGCTATTCTCGCGATCAATACGGTAAGGGTTGGGCGAAAGATTCAAGCGGATGCGATACTCGAAATCGAATACTGAGCGTGATTTAACTAATATTGTTGAAAAATTCTGACTGTAAAATTATTAGCGGAACACTAAACGACCCATATACCGGAAAAAAACTATTGATTTTTCACGTAAACAAAAACGCTTCTGCTATACAAATCGATCATGTTGTTGCACTTTTCTGACGCCCTGGCAAAAGGCGCTCAACAACTATCAAAAAGAAAAACGTATCGAAATTGCCAATGATCCGTTAAATTTATTAGCCGTTGATGGCCCAGCAAATCAACAAAAAGGCGATTCAGATGCCGCATCCTGGCTCCCTTCAAATAAAAAAATTTTTCGTTGCACCTATGTCAAAACGCCAAATTGATGTAAAGAAAAAAATACTCTTTGGATTACTCAGGCAGAAAAAGCGCAATGCAAGATGTATTATCTAGTTGCTAATCTAAAATTTTAAACCAATTAAATTTTTTTCAAAATCTTCACCCTCGACAATAGCACCTGCTGAGATAAAGATTTCACATCTTGAAGATTATTTTTTTATGTGCAAAAATAGTTTTACAGCAAATCTCATCTGTTCAAGTTTCTTTTTCGAAAATAGCACCTGCGCCTCCGCCGAAAATCAGCATTTTTCGAAATTTAACCTCCGTAAAATAATAATCTTTATTACATTTTGAAACAATGTCAATTTCACAAAATTTTTGTCCGCCAATTGCGCGCTATAATATCATGATTTTCCTGTTTTAGAAACTCCGCTACAAAAATTTTCTGCATCATCCCCGAGTTTTTGTTGTTATTTTTATTTTTTTGCTTTTGATCTTTTTCTAACTTTTTCCTTAGATTTTTTTCTATAGCTCCATGATTGGCTTAAAACTTTTGCGATGAAAAACTACTCACACCAAATTCCGCTAAAAGCCGCCCGATGTTTTGCAGTTCCATATCCTGAATGCTTTTTCAAAACCATAGCAAGAAAAATTCAGGTTTTTTTCGAAAGTTCCGCCATAAAAATTATCACGTGCAACCTTAGCATAAATTGCTGCAGCCGACACGCTCGAAATCAATAAGTCAGCCTTTTTAAGCATTGATGTATGTTTTTCAAGTGGAGTATTAGATAAAAAATTAACAGTTCCATCAATAATAACTTCATCAAAACCAACACCGCAATCCTTGCATTTAGCTTGTACTTCTTTAACGGCTTTTTTTGTAGCTAATTTTTAAACTGTCGCTTAATCCAATCTTATCCAATTCTTCATTCGAAACCCAGCCCAGCCCAACAATTGCTGGACTTTCACGAATTTCTGATGCTATTTTTTCTCGTTGCTTTTTTGTAAGAGCCTTCGAGTCTGTTAATCCATCAATTTGTGCATTATTCAAAAATGCAAGCCCCCGACAACTAAAGGGCCAGCCCAAGCTCCGCGACCAACCTCATCAATTCCTAAAATCATATTTCTATTATACAAAAATCGCTCAGAAATACGAGCGATTTTTACTCATCGCTATTAAGCTTCTTCTTTTTCTTCAACCTTTTCTTCGGCTTTTGGAGCTTCAGGTAAAGTGTTTACAGCCTCACGATCAAAAACAACTGGTTTAAGGCGGGCACTTTTACCACTTCGGTTTCTCAAGAATGAAAGATAGTTTCGGCGAACTTTTTGAACGACGAACAATTTCAATCTTTTCTACTAATGGACTATGAAGAAGGAAAGATTTCTCAACACCAACGCCACTAGCAATTTTTTTCGAACAGTAATTCGAGAGTATGAGATTTTTTTACGGTCAGTTCGAATAACTACACCTTCAAAAATCTGGATTCGCTCTTTATTACCTTCTTTAATTTTTTTGGTGAACGCGAACAGTATCGCCACTTTTAATATCAAGAACAGCGTGTTTTTTTCTGTGCGTCATTAACTTTTTGATTAACTCAAAACTCATATTTTCACTCACTTTTAAATTTAATATATACAATCAAGGTTTATTATAGCACACTTTTTAGGTTTTGTGAAGAGCTAAATTACGCGATTTACTTCTTCGATAGTCGTATCGCCCCGTAAAGCTGAAATTACACCCTGCTGCATCAGTGTCAACAAGCCGTCTTCACGCGCTTGAGCTTCAATTGCTTCGGTTGAAATCATCCCCTTTCACCACGCAAGAATGCCGCAATATTATCATTTACAACCATCATTTCCATCACCACAATTCGCCCCTTATACCCAAATGGACTCTCTTCTGAAGGCATTGGTTTCCAAAGCTTAAAATCACCCGAGATATCTTGTGGGATTTTTTCTGCAGGAACCCCATCTAAAACGCTTCGAACCCAGTTCTTAGTTGCTTCATCAGGTATATATTCTTTTGCATTCTTGTCTAATTTTCGGACAAGTCGCTGAGCTATTAAAAGTCGAATCGCTGTTGAAAAGATAGGGTTTAGCCCGATCATATCAATCATACGCGAAAAAGCTGCACTAGTTGAATTGGCGTGAAAACTCGAAAGCACCAAGTGTCCCGTAATCGAAGCTTGAATTGCCGTTCGCGCAGTGTCGTTATCACGAATCTCACCAACCATCACGACGTCTGGGTCAAGACGCAAAACCGAGCGCAAACCGTCGGCAAAGCTTGCACCGTGTGTTGTATCAATAGGGATTTGCGAAATTCCACCAATTCCATACTCAATCGGGTCTTCAAGCGTAATAATCTTCCGGTCAAGCGTGTTTAAAGCGTTAAGCATCGAGTATAGTGTTGTTGATTTACCCGAACCAGTTGGACCAACCATCAAAACCATTCCGCGTGGATGTGAAATAATCTCATCAATTTCTGCTCGCTCTTTTGGTGCAATCCCAAGCAAATCAAGCTGAAGCATACTTTCATCAAAGTTAAACAAACGCATCACCGCATCCATTCCGTACATTGTTGGCACAGTTTCAACACGCAAATTTAAAAGATGCGAAGTCCCATCACGATAAATATCCTTCTGCATATGCCCAGATTGTGAAGTTTTTGAAGCGCTCGAAACCCCTGCGCGCGAAGAAAGTTCACCCATAATAACACGGTACCGATCTCGTCCAAGTTCAGCAACCGGGTGGAGTGCACCATCAACACGCATTCGAATTCGAATCGTCTGACGTTGATTTTCGATGTGAATATCGCTCGCACCAAGCCTATCTGCTTGATCAATCAAATAATCAAAAACCTGATCAGAAGCAACGTTTGCTAGGGTTTGGCTAACTTTATCTAAGGTAGTACTATCACCCTCTCCGGCAATTTCAATATCATCATAAATAATCTTTTTTGGCGGATCGTATCTCCGCATAATATTTTTCCAAGCACTCTCAGAAATTAAGAAAAGCTCAAGAGTTTTACCTTCTTCCTGATATTTTTTACTCAATTTTTGTATTACTGAACGCGGAGTTTGACTTGTAATCATAATCCTCCAAGGTTTATTCGTATCAATATCGCCAATTTGTAGTGGCGCCAAAAAAAGCACGATACATTTGTTCGTTAGTAAAAAGATCTCTAGCTAGTGGAAAAATATTCTCAAAACTCCCTAGTGTCAAGATAAGTTAAAGCCTAAAAAATACCAGCACGCTGCTCAGTTGCTTCTTCCTCTTTTTGCCGACGCATTAACTGAACTTTATCTTCTTCCATTAATCTAATTTTTATCACAAGCACTTTATTTTTCAATAAAAAAATGCTAAAAATATCGGCATCGCTTAGCGAAAATATTTTTCAGGAATCGAGGTCTTAAAAAAATGACTAGTAGTACTTTAAAAAAATATACTGGAACAAACCATATTGGGTTGCCAAAATGTTAAACGTCTCCTTCTAATAAAAAAACTGGGATTCTTCTTTTAATATTAATGACAAATTGTTGTCGAAATTAGTAGAGTTTCAACGGATGAGATCTATTATTAGAGTTTATAGTTTTAACGATTTTTCAAAATCAAACTCTTTCAAAGAAAAATAACGATAGAATTTGAAAGAATTAAATTTGAAGACCAGTGCGCGTTCAGTATAGATGTAAAAATGCCTCACAAGAAACGGAAAAATTACGCCTATGAAATTATTGGGCGAGTTCTAGACCGCTTTAAAAGGTAATAAAATCACTTTAATTTGAGCCTCTGGGCTCTTTTTTTATTTTTAAAGAAATTTGATAAAATTAAGATAATGAAAAAAATCCAAACTCTCTCGAAAACCGCAATCGCACGCAGAATCGTGAAATAGTTGTTTTAGCGCACAATATTCGCTCAACACATAATATTGGAGCAATCCTACGTACTTGTGAAGGCTTTGGTGTCTCGAAAATTATTTTTAGCGGATATTCACCTTTTCCAATTTTACCAGACGAAAATTTTAAAAACCAACCGCTTGCCCCACATTGCGCAAAAAATTAGATTCCCAAATACACAAAACCGCCCTCGGCGCAGAAAAAGATCGTACCAGCAGAAATTTCTGATAATATTCTCGACACAATCCAAAAATCTTAAAAAAACAAAAATTTCAAAATATTTTGCACTCGAACAGAGCAAAAATCATTTTTTAAAAGATTTTTCAGCCCCAAAAACGCTAAAAATAGCCTTACTTTTAGGTGAAGAAGTTGACGGTATCTCAGAAAAATTGATTGACTTGTGCGATAAAACTCTCGAAATCCCAATGTTTTGGTAAAAAGAAAGTTTTTAACGTATCAGTTGCTACAGGAATCGCCCTCTATAAAATTGCCTGCGAATGATTGTTTTTATCTTTTCTTGCGCGTCTTTAATAATTCTTAAAGAAAAATTCCAAAGAATCCATAAAATCATCTGGATTTTCTCGGATCATCTCTTTAAACTCGGCAAGATTTACAAGCTTTAACTTCTGCAACTTCATTATGTAAGATAGCTAAATCTTCAAGATTAAAATCAACTTTAGCTGCAAAAAAACTGCATAAACCTACGTTTATTCTCTTTAGTGTGAATAAAAACTTTTTCAACTTCAATAAAAATCGCGCGGCTTCAGATTTAAGCCAATCTCTTCAACAGTTTCTCGATAGATCGCATCTAAGTAACTTTTCGCCAATTTGAACATGACCAGCAGATGCTGAAAACTGCCACTTTCCCGCAAAAGTTTTGAGAAAGCTCGACGTTGAATCAAGAATTCATCATTCTCGTTAAATAAAATCAGCGAAACAACCCTGTAGATTCTGCCGGTCTTTTTATCGAAAATAGATTTATCAATCTCGTCAATAATTTCATCTCGTTCATTAACGATTGGTAAAATTTCCACCATTAAACCTCATCCTCAGCAATTTCAGCAAAACTTGCAGAAAAAAATCATGCTTAACTTTCTTCCAATTTTTATCTTGGCGAACAAGCCATTTTTCATCTTCCTGATTTCTAAGAAGCATTTTTTTGTTGTTTCTTCAAGATAAACATCCCCTGAGAACCTTTCAACAAGATTAAAGCGCCCTTTTCCATAATCTTACGAACAAATATACCAGCATCGATAGCATTTTTTTGCCTCATAAACCCTGACAGCCACGCAAACGAGCGGCTGGAGCCAAGTACTTATTAGCCTGTTCACCAACAGTAACAACCCAAGATAACTCCAACACCATCAAGCATCTCACCAATCCTTTGATGTTCCATCGCAGAAGATTCGCCAAGCTCATTCATGCTACCAATAACGGCAATCTTTGAAGGAGCAGAAAGCGCATAAAGAGTCTGAATCGCTGCGGTTAGTGCCGCAGGACTCGAATTATAAGTATCGTCAATTAATACAGAATCTTCCAGACCTCGCATAAAGTTCATTCGGCCAGGTACGGGTTTTTAAGCTCGCTGAGGCCATTTATAATTTCTTGCGGGTTCAACTCCCAGCTTATAGCAACAGCAACGGCACCAGTTATAGGTCTTAAAGAATGCTCCCCGAAAACTTTTGCTCGAACGGGTATTTCTCCGAACTCTGGAGTTTGAATATTACCGCCAAACCCTTCAAGAAGTGAAAAATCATTAGGGATAAAATTATAGTTAGCTCCCACCGCTTTGAGCTGTAAGTGGAGAAGTTAGAATTCCTAAGATATTTCAAAAATTCACCATTAATATCATCTTGGTTTAAAATTGCAATTTTCGCATAAGTTGCAGCATCGAGCTCTTCTTGAGCTACTGCATCAATCGTACCAAAAAACTCCATATGTTCAGGGTAACAGATGTAATTATTGAAATGTCCGCAAAAGATAAGCTCCAAATTGGGCGATATCACCAGGATGATCAGTTCCAAGCTCTTGAATAATCACCTCAGGCTCACTACCAGCTGGAGACTTAATCCGCTTTCGAGCAGCCTTAAAAACTTTATGCCATTGCCAAAAATTTCTTGGGTTTCCAGGAAAATTTATACCTAAAATAGCAAGAGAGCACTTAAATGTGTGTTATGATTGCCCTCATGCAAGCGCACTCGATATTTCTGACTTAAAAATAGTGGCAATAGCTAATTTTGTACTTGTCTTTCCAACCGATCCGGCGACTGTAACCAATTTAATATCTGGATGTTCTTCAAAATATCTTCGAACATATTTTTCAAGTTTTGTCTGAATTCCTTTTTAAACATAATCTTCTTTATTATAATACAAAATCACTACTTTTTCAAGCAGTGATTTGTTTGTTGATATGTGCCCACCCTGGGCGGTTTTTGTTATTTTATTTTTTTATTTATAAGTGTTATTTGGGGAAAAACAAACATCGCCCTTGATAACACATCAACTATGTTTATATATTATCAAAAATAGTTATGCTTTGTCAACAGTTTCTTTCAAAAAGGTTCATTTTCCTTAATTTGATCCCTCAGCTCGCTATTAGAAAAATCTCCTCGAACATCGAACTCTTCCCAATTACCATTTTTCCATCAGCTTCGCCTAGATTCAAAACCCTTCGCCAAGAAAAATTCTCACGAACATCGCTGGCGTCTAGTGGGTTAACTCTCGAATATTCAATTGCACCGAGATTAGGGGATGTCATAAATATATCTTTTGACATATCATTCCACTTTTTCCGGCAAAAGACCCTCTATCATATAGCATGCTGATTGAATTAACTGCTTATGAGCAACAATAAGTACATTTTGGTTTGAATCTTCTTTTTAACCTATCCGTAAAAGTTCGAAATCTTACATAAACATCAAAAATACTCTCACCACCATCAAGGCGCATATAAAACGGATCATTATATAAATACTTTAACAGATAAAGGGAAGTTATCAAGCCGCTCATTAACACTGACACGGCCATAAATACCCCAATTTCGCTCCGCTAATAAATCATCAATTTTCCAAAAATATTGATTTTCACCACTTAAAATTACAGCAGTCTCTCTTGCGCGAATAAAAGGTGATGAATATTTTGAATCAAAAATCTAAACTACCATAAACCTTTGCAAGTTCTCTTTCAGCTCTCTCAGCTTGCTCTCTTCCCTCCGGCGAAAGTCGCTGTCGCCAATCCGCACGTGTCTCGACTTTTTCCTCCAAATCAATCTTCCTACCAAGTTTTTGCGCGTGCTGAACTATATTTGCTTCGCTCTGCCCGTGTCGAATCATTACAAGTCGTAGTGGATTCGCCATTTCTTCCTTTCTTTTTATTTAAAATTCTTATGCTTTAATTAAAAATTATATCATATTTTAAACTTTTTCGAAAGTAATGTTTTATTTAATCCTAAAAAATGCTATAATTTATTAATGAACCTAAGAGATTGGCGAAAAAAATCTTAAACATATTTTTATCAATATCGACAAAAACAAGATTTTCAACTTATCAAAAATATCCATAAACCAACTGCAGTACTTTTTCATGGTTTTTGGTGGGAAATTATTTCGGTTTAACACCTCTAGGATTTGAGCTTTCAAAAATATTCAATTATTATTTGCGAATTACCCGCGCACGGCAAAAGCTCACTTGAAACTTTTTGAAAAATGAAGATTTTCAAAAATTTTTATACAAAATTAATCAACGAACTAAACAAACACAATACGATAGACCTTATTGTAGCGCATTCGTTTAGCTGCTATTTTGTCAGTGATCCGAAAATTTCAAAAAATCCCAACAGTCATCATAAACCCCGTCTTCAGCCCAAGTCCTTCTTTTTTTAGCGGGTATGAAGGCTTGCTCCAATTCAAAAAAACTATTATGGTTTTATCAAATCTACCAATATTCTCACCCCTTAAAGTTGCCTTAATTCAAAAATGGTCACTGAAGCTATTAAAAAAATGTTTTTCAAAATATGTTTTTTGCCAACATTCCCCAAAAGATTACTATCCCAGAAAAAAACCATTCCAATAGCATTAAATGCTAATAATTTTTCTGATAAAAAAATTTTGTTAAAATTGCTTTTTATTGGAAAAATGATTCGACCGTTGAACCTTTTTGTGAGAAAAAAATTTAAAGAAATTTTTCCAAAAGCAATTTCGAAGGTCGTGCCAAAAACTGGTCATTTACTACCTGGAAAACCCCAAAGATATTGCTGAAATAATTCTTAAAACAATAAAATAAAGCCCGACACGTACCGAGCTTTATTTTTTTACATTTTTCAATCTCTCGAAAAAGAGTTTTTAAGTCGTTTTATACTTTCATTTTTGCCAATTACTCGCAATGTTTGATTTAGCGCTGGCAAAATGGAGCCCAAGTGAGCGAAATTCGGATAATCTGAAATAGAAATTCCCGGTTTTTGGCCAGTTTCCTCAAGAAGTTGGTTTAATGATTCTTGAAGTTTATCGTCGTTCCAGTCTTCAACTTTTTCGAATCTATCAATTGATTTTCCTAGCAAATCTAACAATTGTGATTTTTCGAGCTTTTTAAGCTGTTTATTTTTAGAAATCATCTCCAAATCAGGATTTTGTTCAGTGAAAGAAATAATCACTCGCAAGCGGTAAGTCTTTAAGTGTTTTTAATCTATCAAAAACCAAAGCTAAGAACTTCTTTTTTTATATTCTTCATTAGCATTTTGAGCACTTTCTCCCCAAAAATCTTTCACACGATTAAATAAATCATCCAAAGAAATTCGACGAATCCACTGCCCATTGAGCCATAAAAGTCGTTGCTCATCAAACCTTGCGCCAGATTTCTGCACACGATCTAGTGAGAATTTTTCAATTAATTCTTCTTTCGTAAAAAAATATCCTGTTCAGTACCATCATTCCAGCCTAGTTGTGCTAAAAAAGTTAAGCATAGCTTCAGGCAAAATACCATCTGCACGATATTCGCTGACACTCTTAGCCCCATCACGTTTACCAAGTTTTTTATTTCCTTCCGGAGCTAAAATATGTGGTAAGTGCGCTAAAATTGGCGGCTGAATCCCGAGAGCCTCATAAAGCGAAAGATATTTTGGTGTGCTTGCGACATATTCAGACCCACGAATCACATGCGTAACTTTCATTTCGAAATCATCAACAATATGCACAAAATTATATGTTGGTAACCCATCTGCCTTAATTAGAATAAAGTCATCTAAAGCTTCTGGCCCTGCAGAAAGATCACCCATAACAGCATCATGCCAATTATATCTTTTAATTTCTGGTGTTTTAAACCGAAGTGGCATTCCGATTTTCCATTCCGGTGGATTTTCCGGACGATGATCACGATATAGAAATGCTCTCTTTTCAAGTTTTGCTTTTTTTCGAAATTCTTCAACTTCTTCAGGAGAATACGGGTCAGCATAAGCCAATCCTTTTTCGATCATTTTCTTCGCCCAATCAAGATATTTTTCACGACGATCTGTCTGATGGTATGGACCAAAATCACCCATCTCCTTGGTTTTATCTCCGTAAACCGGCCCTTCATCCCAATCAAGTCCAAGCCATTTTAGAGTATCCAGAATTGAGATCTTCCGCCCTTCAACAAATCGAGCTCGATCAGTGTCTTCAATTCTTAAAATGAAATCTCCGCATGTTTGTTTGGCGATTAAATAAAGGGTAAAGTGCGCTTCGAACATTTCCAACATGGATATAACCGGTTGGACTTGGCGCAAAACGAGTTCTTGCTTTCATAGCTATATATTATACTTCAATTTTTATTTTTCTCAACCTAAAAATAAAAAAAGTAGCCTTAGCTACTTTTTATGCATTCATACTGTTGCAATTTTTCGAACCTCTTCTTCGGAGATTTTTTTCCAGATGATTCAACTTTGTATAATTTTTCCGTTATTAGCTCAGACAGATTCACCCCGTCGATTTGAATATATCGTTAGGCCGTTGCTGTATGTAGTAGAATAGTCCTCGCTCCAATTCTCTTTTTACATAATTTTGCAATAACGCCGAACTGTCCCAATTGCTTTGAGATTGCTGGATTTTATAATTAGCGCTACCATTCTTATACTCAAAATTAACATTTTTTTCCCATCAAAATATGCAAAAACCTTTTCGAGAATATCCTTTAGCAATGTAAGCCGGAGTTTCTACTGCCATACCAGATTGAAAAGATGTAATTTTTGCTAGAGATATCGGGCAAATTTACATAAGTTAGATAACCAATGCCTAGAACCGCTACCGCAAATCCCATAGATAAACTGACAAATTGTTTTCTTGCAAAAAAACTTTTTATAATGAATGCCTCGGCTTTTTACTTTCTCGGCGAGATTTCTCAACAGCTTGATTAATTTTCAAAATTCTTAATTACACGATCTGATAACTGCTTATTTTGAATCTTTTTAGAACGAAGCTCTTCGTTAGCTTTTTGTGCAATTGGATGTTCTTTAAATGGTGCAATTTCTTCCACTTCTTTAATTTGCTCTTTCGAAATTGGGGAAATAATTTTAGATTCTTTCGAGAAACGAGAGATTAAAAGCCTATCTTCATGGCTCTCTTTTGCTTCACGTGCGCGCAAAAATCGCCTCTTGATAATCATGACGACGTTTAAATTGACTAATCATTTCATCTTGATGTAATGAAACGCCTTACCTTTTTGGAACTCTTACATATTTTTCGATTTAGAGTGCTTGAACGCTGCAAATTATCATGAATTTTTGAAACATTATGTTGTACATTAATTTGGTGATTCTCGGCTGCGCTTAAAAGCGCCCCAGTAGTTGCATCATATTTTTTTCCGTTTATAATAATTTCATTCTTCATTTTCTTCCCCATTTAGCTTATGTATATTTTTACTTTATTCTAACTATTTTTTTCAAGGGGTTTTTCATAAAAAAGACCCATAGAATTTTCGTTCTATGGATCCAGTAAAAATCATATAGTCAACTTTGGTACCGCATGAGCCGGACTTGAACCGGCACGAGCGTAATGCTCACCAGATTTTGAGTCTAGCGTGTCTACCAATTCCACCATCGCGGCTGATATGTTCACGACTATCGATTCTGTTTTTGGTTATTTACATAACTCAATATCTATTGTATACTAAGAATAAGGAAAAAGCAATAGAAATGAATGATAATAATAAAAAAATCAGGATAACGGTCTAAGAATCCCTGAGCGAAAAAAACACAAAACTCCCTTCTCGAGGGTCAAAAATCGTGCCGCAATCGATTTTTCGAAGACAGAAAAGTCGAACAAATTTATAAAAAGTTAATACCGAACAGCAAGCCGAAATCCAAAACCAGCAAGAAACTCAGGCGCCTGCAAAAATAAACCTTGCAGATTATTTGAAATCTCAAAAAAATACAGAAAATATCGAAAAACAACGAGAAGATTTAATAAAAAAATCAATTTCTGAAGTCTCACAGCCACTTCAATCAAAAACCAAAAAGCAGATTTTAACTCTGGCATTGGTCAAGAGACTGCTGATTTTTAAATCAAGACAAAAAAATAATTCAACCACTCCAAAATAAACAAGATATTATAAAAACTAACTCTTTCGAAAAAAACCTACCCTACAAACCTCAACAATCTGTTCAAAACACATATCAAAAATAATCAAAAAGCAGCAAATGAGCGAACAGTGGAAGCGATATCATGCGGCAGCAAAAATTATTATCAAAAATATTATGCAAATTATTATTCTACAGCCCTAGAGCAACAAAAAAAGAAAATTGCCAATATTCAACCAGAAGTTATAGAGGAGTTAACCGAAAGTCAAAAGAAAGAACGCGCTTTATCTAAACTAAAAAAAGACATCTCAGCAAAAGCTCGTGAGCAAACTGATAAAATTCGCAAATCACGACATTTTTGTGCCAATTTTCTCCGCAATCATTGTAGTGTTATTATTTATGTTCTTGCAGTACAACCGTTTGATTTTTGCATCTGTTGAGGCTTATGTTTGCACCTGGAAATTCTGATGCGGCACAAGTTATTTATAGCCCAAATTCTACAAATTCAGTTAGCCAAGAGCCTAAGTTGATAATTCCTAAAATAAATGTTGACGTCCCTGTAGTTTATGGGGTTGGTAATGATAGCGCATCTCAACTAAAAGCGATGGAAAAAAGGAGTTGCTCATTTTGCAATTCCTGGAGCGAATGCAGTTCCCGGAAAAAATGGAAACACGGTGTTAAGTGGTCACTCAAGTAACGATCTTTTTGATACAGGAGATTATAAATTTATCTTTTGCTCAGCTAGATAAGCTTCAAAAAGGAGACGTTATTTACGCTAACTATAATGGAGTTCGTTACACCTACAACGTTACAAGGTCTGAAGTCGTGCTTCCAAACCAAGTTAATCGCGTTCAAGTCGGAACAGACAAGCCTATGTTAACCTTGATAACCTGCGTACCAATTGGAACCGCCGAAAAAAACGCCTTCTAGTATTTGCTGAACAAGTTTCTCCAGATCCAACAAAAGCAGAAGCAGCACCAAAAGAAGAGGGTCAGTCACAAAATTCAAAACCAAACTTCACTCCCTCGAAATTCTCTAACATTTTTTTCGAAAAAAACTATTTAGCTGGAAGTGGAATTAATAGCCATATCTAGCTACTCTTGCTTTATTTCTATTTTTTTGTGCTATAATATATTCATTCTTATATTAATGGGAGGCACGTTGATGGAAACACAACAAACTAAAAAAATAATTTCTGGCGATAGCTTTTTCACGTTTGTTAGAAATGCGAACAATAATCAACACCGCACTAGCCGCGGCTCTATAAAAAGCGGAGAGTACTTCGTAGTGACAGTCCTCCTAGAAGGATCTCACGACAGTTTTATTGTACCTACGGAGATAACTAAAATTGAAAAATTCATGCAAGTTTAGTGGCTGGATGTCTATCGATGGACATCGAATCAATGTTTCTGGCCAATATGACAGAAACTTTGAAAAATAGCTTTGTTGAATATGTAGGTGACGCTGATTAGTGTTTTTCAAATTTTTAACGCTCAATTTTTGGGCGTTTTTCTTTACCTTTTTTTAGTTGTAAAAACTTAAAAATATGTTATACTAACACTTATGAAAAAAACATCTTATTCTCGTTATCAACCCTCGTTCGAGCGGTTTTGAATTGATTCGAGAAAAAATCCTCCCTTTTTTTAGAAGATGCTCATTTCGAAAAATCAGCTTACAACTTTCGAAATCCAGCCGACTTCACCAATGGAAAATGTGCAGGGAAATGGCCAAAGGGTTAAAAAGATGGAGATATTATCCTTGTCGCTGGCGGTGATGGAACCGCCCACATTGCTACTAACGCCGCAGCACTCTCGGGAAAAGAAAAAAACTTAAAAATAAAATTCACAGGCTTCGGTAATTTTAATGATTATGCTCACAGTTTTTCAAAAAATAGCGGAAAAGCCGCGATTGAGGCTTTCGAAAAACTTGAAGTCAAAGCTAAAATCCGCCCCATTGAATTAAAAATTAACGGATCTTTTTTTAGATATGCACCACTTTATGCAACAATTGGCTTAACTGCAGAGATGGCCGAGATTTTTGAAGGTCGAAGAATTCGGAAAGTTTTGAAAAAAATCCACAATCGAAAACATGCGCTTGATTCTCTCGCTTAGCGCTGCAACTCGCTTTTATTTCAAGCATTGTCGAAATCACGTTTTGAATATATCAGAAATTAAAAGCCGACACAAATAAATTTGACAAAATTCCACAAAACCCAACAGATATTGTTTTTATGAATGGTCCACGAATGGCTCGAATTATGCGTAGCTCCATAAATAAAACAGATGCTGACAATTTTGGGTTTGGGGTTTTAAATTCAACAAGATTAATACAAAATTCTCCTTTTTTTGCTTCGAGGGAATTTTTGGAAAAATACCCTTAACCCGTAAAAAATCTATTAAAATTAATTTTAAAAATCCACAAGACATAACAATTCAAATTGAGGGTGAAGTTTGTAAAATCAAAAAGTTAAAACAGTTGAAGCTAGCTTAAGTGAAAAAAATAATAGAGGTTTTTATAAAATGGATGAAATCGAATTAACAAAAAATTAATCGAAATAGAAAGCGTTTCAGGCAATGAAACTAAAATTCTAGAGTTCATTGCCGATTTCTTGCAAAATCAGCAAAAGTGTGGCAAAATGAAGATTTTGTGGCAGGCCTTTTCAAGATTCGAAATTCCAAAGATCAAAATCTAAAAAAATAATCGAGCAATTATTCTAACCGGTCATATCGATACTGTTTCTGCTGGAGACTTAAATGCTTGGGATAAATCACCTTGGCAAGCAATCGAAACGAGCGAAAAAATCATCGGACTCGGCGCAAGCGATATGAAAGGCGGCTTAGCTGCTCAATTTATCGCGGCATTAGATTTTATTAAAGAAGGAAATTTTAAAAGCAATTTTGATCTCTGGCTTGTTGCAGTTTCAAATGAAGAAATTGATGGTCGTGGAAGTCGTAATTTTTGTAAAATGGCTAAATCAACAATCTGGTTTTTAGCTATAAAGAAACTTTTGGAATTATCGCTGAGCCAACAAACAATAAAAATATCGAAATCGGCCACCGTGGAAACAGATTTCTAACTTTAAAATTTACCGGAGAAAGTGGACATGCTTCACAACAAGAAAATTATCAAAAATCCGCACTTTCGAAAGCTTCAAGTTTCTTATTAAATATCGATGCTATTTTTAACAAATGGGGTGATAAATATTCAAATATCTATCTAAGGAAACCTAGTTTAGTCCCAACTTCTTTGAGCGCCGGAGATAAGCAAAGCCCCAACAAGACAGCAACCTCCGCCGAAATAGTCCTAGATATACGAACGACACCAGAGCTTGACGCGGATTTCGAAAACGCCTTTAATCTTCTAGCTAAAAAATATGGATTTTCCTGGAAATATCATAGCGATCCCGTACCATCAACTCTTGTTTCAGAAAACTCAGCAGTTATTAAGAATATACTAAAATCTGCAGACCTAACAGAGTCATCGATCATGATTAGCCCTGGCGCAACAGACCAAGGAGAGTTTGTTAATGGTCTTAAAAAATACTCAGGTAGTTGTTTTCGGGCCCGGCGAATGGGATGAAGCACATCATCAAAATGAATTTATCTATAAAGAAAAAAACTTTCAAAATACAAAATGGAAATAGTAGATTTTCTGAAAAGAATTTTAATTAAAATCCTTGACTTAGTTAATATTTTTTTGCTAAAAATATTAACATACGCGAGTTTAGCTCAGTTGTTAGAGCGCTTCCTTGCCATGGAAGAGGCCAGGAGTTAGAGTCTCCTAACCCGCACCATATAATAGATTTTATTTCATAAACCTTAAATAGGTTTATTTTTTTATTATTCATAATAATCTAAAAGAGTAGCCTAGGCTACTCTTCTGTTATCATATTCATTCGGTTTATCGAAAAATGTACCGTTATCATTTTTTTATAAAAGTATAAATAAACTTATTATTTGCAGAAATTGTAAATGGAAAATCCGCCAACCCCTTCGATAAAAACTTGCCGATTCATGCTATCAAAATCTGAAATTACCAGTTTACCTTCAGAATACCCCCTAAAACAAAGTCATCAAGCCACTTAATTTCATCTCCGTCAACCGAAGTGTATGTGAATTGTTACGAGTTTTCAAGATCGTAGAGTAAACACTATTACCTTTCTTTTGCGATTAAGATCCTTGATTCACCATTAAGCTTTAAGTAGTCCGGCATAAAACCAACATTCAACACTTTGATTAGCTGTAAGCCGTCCGACCAGCTCGCAGACTTATAAATATTAATTTTCGGCCCTTCAGCCACATAGAGATAACTTTCTCTATAATATCGTCCTATCGCAATCTTTTGGTTGGTTTTTAAACCGCTCGTCGTCTCATTATTTTTGTCGCCGCGCCTTACACCAACTGAAAATTCACCATTTTTAACATTTTTTTGAATATATGCAATATTTTTCCATATCATAAATTTCAAAAATCAACGATATTATTTAAAAATGCAGCAGAAATAGTATTATTCGAAATATTTATTTCCCGTAAGTCCGTTCCAGAAAGCCCAACAAACTTGTTAGCGTCATCACTTGAGGCCGCCAGCTTAGAAAAAAATCAAGATGAAACTTTTTGAGTTAGATTTATAGATTCTGTAGGGGTTTTCGAAATTTAAAATCAACCAATCAAGCTTTCCGCTATTATTAAAACTCACTATCGCCTTTTTGTTATCGTTAGAAATCTTTGAAACCTTTAGATTATCCGCTATTTTATAAAAATTATCTTTTTCAGATGTTTCTGAAGTTTGATTATTTTCGTTCGAAAAATGTTTGAGTTAAAATTTAGTTTCGATATTTTTGGCTCTCGATCCGAAAATATCGATTAGCCAAAAAATACAGCCTCGCTGTTTGAATCTTCTGATATGGCGAAAATCTTTTCTTATCAGGAGCTACAAAAGCATTTTTAAATTCGGAATATTTAAAAACTTTTCTCTGTTATTTTTAGGAACTAAGCGCATAGTTTAACCACAAAAATTTCACCAACCCTAACTTCTGTTTGACGCCACCAAGTTTGATAGCCTTCTTTCCAGATTGAAAATTCGTGCCTTCCGGGTGTGGCTAAATTTTTCGTTGGTGTACCTTCTGGTAAGGGTTTTTATCTATTTCTGAAATTGAATTTGGGATTGAAGAGTTAAACTGAACCAAACCAGTCCTCTGAACTTCAAATTTTTCATCGAGGCGCCAACCTTGAGTTAGAAAAAAATCAAAACAGAGACAACACCCAAAAACCGTAGCCGTCATTATAAAAATTTTTTTAAAAGAAAAACTATTGTATTTTTCTTTTTCTTGAGATATTTTCATACTATTCGTAATTATAGCATATTTTTAACCGTTGTTGGCAAATTATTATTTTTCATAAAAGCACTTGCTAAAGATTTTTTATGGTGCTAAAATGGAAGTATGGAATATATAATTAAAAGATATCAAGGACGACAAATTTTTAGACTCCGCGGCAATCCAACAGTTGAAGCGGATGTAATTTTAGAAAGCGGTGCTTTTTGGCCGTGCAGCAGTTCCAAGCGGCGCATCAACAGGATCGGGTGAAGCTCTTGAACTTCGCGATGGCGATAAAGCTTTTGGTGGAAAATCAGTTTATAAGGCTGTTTCTGCTGTTAATAATCAGATTCGAGAAGCCTTGATCGGTAAAAATGCTGAGGATCAAGAAACTATCGATAAAATTATGATCGATCTTGACGGAACTGAAAAATAAAAGCTGGCCTGGGTGCAAATGCAATCCTTTCAGTATCTCTTGCAACAGCAAAAGCTGTAGCAAACGCGAAAAGGTGTTGAACTTTGGCAATATATCGCCGAAAAACTAACTCAACTCCAAATCTTCCACTTCCAATGATGAATGTCATGAATGGTGGTGCACACGCTGGATGGGCAACTGATATTCAGGAATATATGATTATGCCTGTTGGCGCTAAAGATATCTTCGAAGCCATTCAAATGGGTGCTGAGACTTTTCATGCTTTAGCAAAAGTCCTTAAATCGAAAAAACTACCCAACAACTGTTGGTGATGAAGGTGGTTATGCGCCAAGAGTTCAAAACGGAAATGAAGAACCTCTACAATTAATTTCTCAAGCTATCAAAGACGCCGGTTATGAACCAGGAAAAGATATCGCTTTCGCGTCAGACCCAGCATCAAGCGAATTCTACAAAGATGGAAAATATGATTTGAAAGCCAATGATGCAGTTCTTTCTAGTGAAGAAATGATCGAATTCTATGAAGATTTAACTTCAAAATATCCTTTTGTTTCAATTGAAGATGGACTTGCTGAAAACGATTGGGATGGATGGAAAGTTCTTACAGAACGTCTTGGCAAAAATCCAACTTGTTGGTGACGATTTAATGGTTACAAATTCAAAACTTCTCCAAAAATCAATCGATTTAAATGTTGCGAATGCTATTCTTATTAAACCAAACCAAATTGGTTCTCTAACAGAAACTATTAATGCCGTAAAATTAGCTCAAAATAATGGCTACAACACTGTAATGAGCCACCGCTCAGGCGAAACAGAAGATGTAACAATCGCTCATTTGGCTGTCGGTTTAGGGATGTGGTCAAATTAAAACTGGATCTCTTTCACGAACCGATCGTGTTGCAAAATATAATGAATTAATGCGAATCGCTGAAGCACATCCAGAGCTACAGCTTACGCAAACCTTTTGAAAAAAATAGTACGCTATAGTGTAAATAAAAATCTCCAAACTCTGGAGATTTTTTTATTTATGATATCTTTAAGTCCCCATCTTCACCAA
>BNJU01000157.1_pt1 | contig 104442 bp, 118 predicted proteins | sample 8539281 | NCBI WGS metagenome assembly BNJU01 (sample SAMD00202456, study PRJDB9452) | human saliva metagenome | isolation source: human saliva | place: Japan | reverse complement strand
ATGTGACTTGCATCTAATATAGTGGTGCCTAGAAGAAGATCTCGAACTTCCCGACCTTACGGGTGGAACCGTAGTGCTCTAGCTAAACTGAGCCATTCAGGCATTTGGTGGCGGGAGCTGGATTTGAACCAACGCACCTCGTCAGTGAGATTCCGACGTAGCCACCATACTGCTTTCTATCCCGCGACAATGAAAAGTTTGTTACAGCGAGGCCTACGCATGTGGACTTGAACTCGCATCGGGACAGTCACAGGATTTCAGTCCCAGTGTTCACCGATTTCGCGCCAAGGCTTATTACTACAATATTTCTATCAGTGCAACCACAGTGACGTTGCATAGTATTTTCCCTATTTGTCAACCTCTCAGAATACTCTTAGTTCTAAAACAGTAGAATTGCAGTTTCTTTTCCTAATTCTTTCTCACTTATAGTGTGCATGGTACCAAAGCACTTTAATCTATTGCTTTATTACTGTCATAACGAAAAGCTATTCTAACACTAGATTATTACTTCGGATATTAGAATAGCTATATTAACTCTTACTAGTGGATTATCTTGTATTTTGTCTCCCGTGCTCATCTCACATCTATTACACTTGAATATTTGGAAAGTTCTTTAATATTGCATTTGTCACAGCCTCAGAAAATCGTCGTTGTACCAATTCGGGTATCTTTTAGAGCATGGCAAATGATGCATTTAACTCCCACAACTGTTGTATTTACATTATCAATTTCAAGATTGTATGCGCTTCTTAAATTTCATGTCTTCTCGTAATATAGCTGGAATTTTCATAATTCCATTTATAGAGTCACTTATAAAGGTTCATTTGCTGTGGGACCGTACTCCTTCATCAATCTGTTCTGACAGTAGATCATACACAAAGATGGAGACTTTTATTCTGAGCTTCTTTCTCTTGTGTGTCGTTTCCTGTCACCAGGTGATCCACTCACATGAATCTTGCGCCTTGTGCTCCTGTCATAACGATTTACAAGAACAATCACATCATTCCAGCAATGTTACAAAGGCAAAGATTTTCGCCAGTCACTCTTTTGTAGTTTTTCTTCATTTAAATTTTCAAAGTTTTGCATCAAATTTCTCCTAATTCTGATAATATACTTAATCTCCTGTGATTTTTACTCCACAAATTTGGAAGAGATTTAGATGCAACATAACAAAACTTTAGAATTGTGATTTCCAAAATATTTTATAAATTATCTAAAAATTTTCCTATCTGAGTGCACCATTATAGCGCTTTGCCGTGACTTTCCTGTCCTTCCGATGTCAAGCAATGCGATAAATCAGAATAATTATTCATAAACTTCCTCCCATAAGGCATTGACATGAGTTAGCTACACATAGTTACTGCAAAGCTTTGCTCCACTCCTTCTTTCTAAGTCCCAGTTAAATTCGTGAGAAGTCCATCTAGCGACTCCACGATAGCTTGACTTAGTTTTTGATCGCAAAACATGTAGTACATGCTCTGAAATGAAACATCTCCACAACTTCCGTCAACTCTATTTTCAAATCTGCTATTTGCGCTAAGAGACAATCTCCTTGATCTTTTTCGTGCTAAAATAGTAAACTTCTGTTCCGTTCTCGCTTTCGATGAGCTTTGAGCTTGAGTTCAAAATGGATACTTTTATAAAAAGTCTGCATTTGCACTTTGGCTCTCCAATTTTAGCTCTTGCATCCAATGGTACACAGCAAATCTGAAATTCTCGTCATTATAACGTTATAATTCCTCGTCTCAAATTGTTAGCCAGTCTTGTTACACTGTAAGTGCTATATCTTTTTCGGTTATATCCATTTCTGCTCCGAATCATGTCTCAATTATGTCCCGGATCGACAACCATCGCATCTTGCTCTCTCTGCAGTCTGGTGTTCTTTGAGGCTGGAGATGGTGTCTGTGCCTGCTGTCTTGTATTTGAATTGTAATATCCTGACTGTCTTTATACTGCTGAGAGTAGCTGTTTTGCGTCAAGCTCTCTTCCCATGCTGAGTGTTGTCTGAGTCATCTCCATTTGCCAGCTTGCAACTTCGATAAGTAACAGACGGTATCTAAATAAACACACACAACAACCATTATCCTATTTGTTTTACTGCAGATATGCGCATGAGTATACTGGTCATTCCTTAGTTATGTACGTAGGCACCCTCAACCCTATTTCACTATCTGGAAAGCTCAATCATCAATATTTCTGCATCACTACCTTTTGTAACTGACGCATTTGGCTTAATCTGCCCTTGTTCCCCTAAATGTCCCTATATAATCTCTTTCCATCATTATACGACATGCCCAAAGTTCAGCGTCGTAAATGCACTCTACATAACAGAAACAACAATATTCTTTCATTTTTCCTCCATTTCTGTGCTGTATCAAATAGATACTAATGTCGCTACCTTTTGATGCACATTTCTGTCTATTGTAGATTTCTAGAACTGTCATTCTTGCATCTCATATCTATCTCTTATTTCCACAGTTTCCGTAAAAATACGCTACGATTGTTCCTTAGTATTCCCTCCAACGTCGTTATTTTATCTCCGACTTTCAAGCTTTGTGTCACACTTTGTGCCTTTCTGTCTTTTCTGCTTTTTATGAGCAGGTTGCAAATTATTATTGCCATGAATGCTATATAAATTAATATTACCCTGATTGTAGCTTTTTATCCATTTTTATTCCGTATAATCTAACTTATGACTTTCCCTCTTCTATAATTTTAAAAATCACTCACTATAGCAGTAATTTAAAGTTTTGTTTCAATTTTAAAATAATTATTATTTTAGTATGCAATGTATCATCATTTTAATTTTACCTCAGCGATTGCTAGCAATATTTATTTCATTGACTTTCCACTTTATATAGCTTATCGAACACATCTATTTTCCAAAAATCACGACATTCGACTTGTGTATTAAATCTATTAAGTTCCATAGCTGCTAATTCAGCTTTTTATTTTTCTTCGGTGGTCAATATCTTGGTATCAAAAGTTAGCTCTTTTATATTTTTCTCACTGTTTTGTTTTTGACTACTTATTTTCATCTGCTCTCTGTAGCCGTTTCCTTCCATCCATTTTCTTCCCGGCATACTCACACGCGGTGTCAGTCAGTACTAATAAAGCATATATCTTCCAAACATCCTCGTATGCTCACTCAAAATCAACACTGGAATAATCCTTCCCATCTGACTCAACACTCAACAGGTGCGTATTGTCATCCTTACCTGTCTCAAAGCCAGTCTCACTAGTGCTCCTTCCTGCACCTTCTTCAAGTCCTTCATCAGTTCCAGTCTTTCTTGTCCACTCTGCTCCGCTGCTTTTCTCCACATAGTTCCTTCTCAGTATCTGCCACATTGTTGCGATGAGACGTTCCGGGCCCTGAGCCTCGTCCTCTATCATCCTATTGAATTTGAAAGAGACTCAGCACCTGCCAGCTCTGCCTCACAGCGTATTTTCCAGTTCCTTTCCGTCGCGATCTCAAACGTCTTAGGGAAGTATATGGATCGAACTCTGATATAATTAAAATTTTTGCATTATATGAAATGAGAGGCAGAATACCACCGTATTTTCACATACCAACGATTATTTGAAAATTTAATTTGTTATTAAAATGAGTTTTACAATTTTTGTTTTATTTGAGATAAACTTTTGCAAATTAGTGGTTATTGATTATTCTATATGCCAGTATTCCTCAAAAAGGAACAAATTTAACAAATCGTATTTTCAGTGAAGGTATTTCTTTACTTACATTATCAATTTGTATTTTATTTCTTATAATATCTTTTATTTCATTTAAAACTTTCATTTTTCTGGTGTAAATATCTTCTATAAGGTAAACTGAATCATTATACTATCAATCAATATTTCTATATGAAAAATATATCAATATCCATTAATACCAACAAATATCTCGTGTATTTGTCTCTCAGAACATCTAAAAGTCTGATTTTTGGTATTCTTTAAAATATTTTTGGAATTGCTAGTTTTATTTCATCACCTATTTTTATGCTATCATCATTTAAGTGTACATATTTTTACATCAAAATACAATGTTTGATATTCAGTGCTTTTCAATATTTTTCTGATACAACATAATTGACTTTAGATCCATCATAAATAAACTTTTATATTTATTGATATTAGAAAAATTTATATTTATTTCATTTGGAAGTGAAAACACTTCATTATCTAAATGATATCTCGTTATTCCCTTTATTCTCCATAAGTTTCATTTATAAAAGTTTCCATCATCTATCTCTCCTCCTCTACTAGGTTGTCCTTTTGTTCTATTAGAATCATTAGAGAGATCCATGTCTTTTAATGCTTTTATCCATTGCTCTTCTAGCTGATTCTTTATTTTATCCTCTGAGTTTTATTTGTTTTTCTATCTAAATCATTGTATCTGTCTTCTTCATATCTTTTCTTGTGTACTTTTGAACTCCATCTAGATTAATTTTTCTATGATTTTTTGTTTCTCTCACAGCCTCATCAATTTTTGGCATTTAAAATAATGCCTCAAATGAAAATTTTGGCTTTGTAGGGTTATATGGACGATTCTGATATGTTCTCTGCATTATATGAAAATGAGAGAAAAATAACCGCTGTATTTTACAACAACGATTATTTGAAAATTCTTAATTTAATTATTCACTTTCAATTTCTAATTTAAAATCATCTCTAACATTATTCTCTCAGATTAAATGAACTATGTCTTTGAATGTCAATTCATGATAGTGCTAATTTCCTGTGAATTAATTTTTCCCATTTTTATTATTCAGTGAAAACATAACTGCACATAACAAAAATAATAAAACAGTTTTAAAAATTTCTGCTTTTTATCTGATATTTTAATAATCCTTTTCTTTTTAATTTAAATTCAAATCCCTTAATTAACTCAAAACTCTTATTTAATTCTTGATAAAAGTTGAATATAGTATTTCTTTTTCTATAAATCGTAATATTTCTCATACTCTTTTCTGTAATTTTAGTATTATTATGAGTTACTACCAAATAACCTGTATAACTCATCTATATTTTTGCCTTTGTATTTTTCATACTACTGAAATTCTTTTTAACATTCTTGAAGTCTAAAACACAAATGGATAGGATAGTTCACAACTTTATAACTATATATCTCGGAAAAATCGTTTTTGTTTTATTTCAGGAAAGCTGAATAATAATCAACTGAATCTTTTTAATGTTTTCAATTTTCAGTTATTTCATTAATTACTAACATTCTTCTTATCAATCTGCATCTTTTATCATTTATAATCTTCTTATTTCTCAAAATAAAGTAAGGTTTCTCTCTTTAAAATATCCATTATATTCAATTGCATTAAAATTTTAAAGTCTATATTTAACTTTTTATTTTTCCTTATTTCTATAAATAACACCCATCACATCCTCCTATTGAATTAAATACACAAAATGCTACATAATTTTGAATTTCCAGCCCAAATTCCACTTTTTCATTAACAAATGGAAATAACTGTAATATGATTAATTTTCTTAATTCTGTGATTCAGAAAAATTATTACTGGTAATAGCAAAAATATAATAGAAATTCTCATTTTTGTATGCTCTCCTGTATTTCTCATTTTAAACATTTTACTAATCTTCCGTTTCTATCAACGCTTTAACCAATTCTATAATCATCAAAATTTTCAAACTTTAGATTACTAACATCTATAATATACAGAGTAAATCTTTTGAGCCGTCAGAACACCAGTAACTTTGAAGAACCTTTCTGGTTAGTCTTCTAAATATTAATTTTGTACATCTTATTTATTTTATAATTTTCACCGTCACTTTTTACTATTCTCACCAACCTTTTATCCTTTAATTTCAATATTTTGTCACACTTTCTTCCCATTCTATAAATATATCTACACATTAGCAAATAAGTTCCTCATAAGCTCGATTAGTCAAATTTGAGTTAAGTTAATATCTCATTTTGGTCAGCAGTTGCTACAAATCCTGTATCTACATATATTAACCCCAAAAGCATTTTCCATTAAGACATCTCACAATAACCCAGTCATTTGTCAGCACTACATCATATTTTGCTATCTTTCACCAATGACTTTATAATATCTCATAAAAATCTATTGGTTTTTGTGATTCAGAAAAACAATGGTCGATAATAATATATAATTGGCACCCCTGGGATGAGCTTATCGAATTCATCTACTCCATTCTCCACTCACACACTGCACGTGTATTAAAGTCATTCTCCTTTTCCAAGCCATCGTCTCTGTTGGTAAATTAGAAATAAGAATATAGTAACTTTTCAAACATTTTAGGATTTCCTACAGCATTAAATTTCTCCTTTGTTTTATCAACACAACAGGTATGGTCAATTCATATGTTTAATTTCTTTCTTGGTAATATCAAGTTTTAATTGTATTTCTTTCTTGATCAAATGTTTATAGCATGGAGGTCTGTAAACTTAGACTTCTGGCTTTATCCATTTCTTGTTGCAAACGCCTTTTGGCTACCTATAATTTTATCGAAGTTTCAGCAAGCATTGTATTTCGTATCTATGATTCCTCGAAATTCTCCCATTTTCTGATTGCTGCTGTTGCTACCCATATTCATATTTTCTAACAACGATGTGTCTTCATCTTCCAGCAATTCTAAATTAATATTTGAATTCATCTGTGCACCTTTTGCTTCTTCTTGGTCCATAATCAAATTCCTCCCTTAACTCATATTCTTTGTCAAAGAAACTAGGAAATTGTCAAATTATTTGTCCAAGATTTTGGGGTACACTCCACTTTCCAGTATCTCTATATGCTAAATATAACTCCAAACTTTTAATATTTAATCTACATTTGAGATTATACTCTCTCTCTCTGTATTTAAATAATAAGATGTATTTAAAACCCACATATCCCAATCTTTTCTTTTTGGGAATTCTTTCTTGGCATTGCATGCTGAGCAAATATTTATCAATAGATACAAGTTCCACAACTCAGTTAATGTTTCATTATCAATTTCTTAGTTGCTCATAAGATCAAAAATCTTTTAATACTCTTCTTTCCATATCTTCCTTGAAATATTATTTTCTGTAATAATTAGTATTTATTAATCTGATTTCATCATTTTCTAATTGACTTCATAGATATCTTTTAATCCACCGATTTTATAACTCTCTATTTAACTCTTTCTATTTTTCTTTCTTTGGTAGCACTTTCCTTTACGAGTACCGACCATACTCAAATTCAATATAAATATCTCTCGGTTTGCATGTATGATGAAATACCTTTATCTGGAAATATTACTATGTGTTTCAAACAGATCATCATTGTTTCATTTCTATTAAAATCTTCAAAAATTTCGTTTCCATTGGTGTATATCTGAACCACACTGATATGCTGTTATCCCATTTTATTTTTACTTAGAGCATTTCGCCAAATGTGCAAAAATAGCGTACTAAACTATTCAAAAGAAGTCTTAAGTATTTCTTTAAACTTTCTCGGTACTGAATCCATGTTTTGTAATAATTTTCATACCAATATCTCCATGACAGAGCAAGTAGTCTTTATCATCATATATATATGGAATACTGCTGTACAAGCACCTAATCACCTCTAATCTCATCATTCCAAACATTTTCAGGCATCTCATCTGTATCTTCGCAATGTCCTTTCAAAATGCTATTTTGTTTTAGCCTTTATCAGCTCTAAATATCTCACATCATTTGTTTTAATCTGTTCCCTGCAGTAAGTCCAGTTATCTTTGAAGGAATAACACCGAAATCAGCATACTACAAAAATATTCTAGGTATATTTCTTTTGTATTGTTCCATGATTTAGTAAAAGTAATACTTTTAAATATTTATAGTTTGGGTACCTGTTATTTTTACCAATCCATTATCAGCGGTTATTCTTTGAATTTCTTTCATTTAACGGATAAAATCAGGATTTTTCATAATAACTTTTGATTGCAATTAGATGTAATATTATTTAAGTGTCATCGCCATACATTCCTTTGAATCAGGTTTTATGTCAATATTATAGTCTTTTGATTAGCCTCTTTCAAATCTATCGTTTTTCATTATCATAAATTGCACATAATTGTTATAAAAATTTATTATAATAGGGTTCAGTATCAATTAAAATACAATAAATAAAAATGACTATCTCAAAAATCTAATTCCTGAGACAAATATTTTCGTGATTAAAAATAAAAATTATAGTCAACTAAATTAATTTAGTCAATTGCTAGTTACAGTTATTATTTTTCTGAAATTGCATCTACTCCTAGCAATACTTTTCCTTCCCAAGTATTCCGCTGATGCCCTCCTCCAGTTGAAATATGCGAGAATTTGTCAGCAAATCCTAATTGATAGTCGCCAATAGCTGAATCTCCACCTGATGATTGTTTTTAGCTCAGATAATTCTGCAATTGCTTTTACATACACCGATTGTCCCTTTTGCGAAGTTTTCCATTTCAAATACTCCCATGTATCTGTTCCATACTACTGCTTTTTGCACCAACTAGAGCGTCTGGAGAATAATTTGATAGATGCTTCTCCTATATCTAATCATCCATCCGTCTTCAATGGCATCTACAGAAAACTGTTTTAAATTCGTATCATTTTTAAATTCTTTTGCTACAACTGTATCAATTGGCAATACTAGTTCAACATTTTCTTTTAGCTTTTTGATTAGTCAGCGTACTAATTCTACTTTATCAGTTTCCTAACAATGAAGAACGTGTGTTTTTACCTTCAGCTTTTAAGAAAGTAAACATCATTCTTCTCCCACCGATAATTACTTTATCAGCTATCCACATTTTGATTACACCAATTTTATCAGAAACTTTTGCTCCACCTCCTAAAATAGCAACCAAAGGTCTTTCAGGATTATCAACTGCCCACTGATGAATTCTGATCACAAGCGAACTTACCGCTGATTCTTTTGATGCTCAAAAGAATTCCCACATTTGGTGCGTGAGCTCTGTGCGCTGTTCCGAATGCGTCATTTACAAATACATCTCCAAGTGATGCCCAGTATTTTTCCTAATTCAGGATCATTTTTAGATCTTTTACCGTCTAAGTCTTCAAATCTAGTATTTTTCAAACATTAGATTTTCTCCATCTTTTAACTCAGCCACTGCTGACTCTAAAGTCGCCCTCTTGTTTCTGGAACAAATTTAACTGGTTTTTCCTAAAGTTCTTCAAATCTTTTTGCAACTGGCGCTAAAGTTTTTGATGCTTTATCAGTCTTTACTTTTACTTTCCTAAGTGAGAGGAATGAGATTACTCTTTTCCACCATTTTTCCAAATGTATTTCTAAAGTTGGAAATGTGCTGTAATTTATTATCATTTGTGCTAACTCCATCTTTTATTGGTACATTAAATCAACCTCACTAATACTTTTTACTCTTTTTACATCCAAGTCTTTAAAGTAGCCATGTAGTTATATCCTCCTAAAATTTATTCATAATATCATTTCTTCTATTTGAATTATGCCACCACTTTAAACTGATTTTCGTTATTTTAGCACACAAAGATTAAAGAAAAATTTTCATGCTCAAAATATTTACTATAACCGAGTTTTTAATAAGTATTATATAATTAAAGTGTACAAATCTTAGATATTCCTTTTTACAGTAGATCATAAAATGATAAAATATACCATAAATAAATTTGAGAATACTCAACGCTTTAAATCGAACTGTTACGGAATACATCTACTGCCCTAAGGGAAAAACAGTGTATAAGTTTCAGTCTAGCAGGCTTCTGTAAGAAACTTCTTCATTCTTAGGTATTCAGTAGAATAAATATAGTATAAAATTCTATTCAGAAAAATAATTATGTACGTAATGAAAATTTTTGTAAAAGAGGAGATAGTATGAAAAATATTTGAAGATGTAGAGTACAAAACGCTTAAAGAGGGAAAAAGTTTTGTGATAAAGGGCATCGAATATGATTCACGTAAAATTGAAAAAGATTTTGTATTCGTAGCGATGACAAGGAAGCGTGATGGCATGACTTTATTCAAAAGCCGTCGATAGCGGTGCAAAAATGATTATTTCCGATATTGACACAGGCAGTACCAAAGTGTCGCAGACGTAACTTTCATACAAGTTGAAGGCATACGAGAAAAGCCTTCGGAATAATCGCCTCAAACTACTGCTGTACAACCGCAGATAAAATAAAAATCATCGAATTACAGGGAACAAACGAAAAACTACATCGCACCATTCTGGAAACATTCGGAAAACTGCCAGAATAGGAACAACTGAAACCGCATACTGGATAAAGAGTTTGAACAGTAAATAACTCCTGAATCACATGAGCCGATAAAATCATTGTAAGGAAAAAGTGGAGCCGACTACTTTATAATGGGTAAGTTCCATGCACTTGAAAATCGGACGTGTTGACATGCTAAAATTTGATTCTGCAATTTTTACGAACTTGACACGGGATCATTTGGACTTTCACAAAACAATGGAAAACTATTTTAAACGTCGATATTTTCAATGCAGAAATAATAAAAATCATACTGGCAGGAATAATCAACATTGACGATGAATACGGAGCAAAATTTATCTGAAAACAACGCTAAAACTTTCATTTCATAAGTGTAAAAATGAAGATGCTGATATCTGGGGTGATATCCCTGAACTACACAAATAACGGAAGAAAGTCAAAATAAACTCTAAAAACTATTTGAAAAATACGGACTTAAAATACAGAAAATGTATAAGATTTGAAACTGATCTAGTCGGAGAATCACAACTTCGTACAATATTCTAGGGTGTATAGCTCAGCGTCATCGTAGGAATAGAAATGGACTCATTGTCAAAAAGCTGGAAACTATGCCAGCAGTTCCTGGAAGATTTGAAATCTAGTGTAAACAGATCTGATGCATGGATTGTAGTGGATTTTGCACATACCGACGACGGTCTTCTGAATGTTGGAAAAACCTAAAGCAAATTACCGATAACCGGGTTATAACAATATTTGGCGCAGGCGGTGACAGGGATCACGAAAAACGTCCAAAAATGGCGCAAAGCCGCCTAAAGTTCAGTGACTTTCACTCATTTTGAACCTCAGATAATCTCACGTACAGAAAATCCTACAAAATTTTGGCAGATATAGAAAAGCACATAGGCAAAATTCCCTTTTAACAGATACCTTTATCATTGCCGACAGGGAGAGGCAATAAAATATGGAACACAAATGCTGGAAAAGGGCGGTACGGCCTTTAATCGCGTGGAAAAGGACACGAAACATACCAGATAATTGAACTGATTCATTTTTGATGACAGGGAAATTGTGAAGGAACGACTGGAAACAAAATACAAAGAGGCTAACGCTGCTATATATATTCTTTTACACTGAACCCATATAAAAATAGAAATTATCTTTTGTCTGTTTGCTGATAAATAGCATTAATCTCTTTTGTAAAACACTTCATATCGAATCTGCTATTTAAACGGAAAATATTATACAATCCATGCTAATAAATTACTTTTTACGAATAGAATAACAATTCCTAAAAATCAATCACAACTTGGAATTTGCCTTTTGGCCTCCTTTTCTCCATGATAATAATTAAATCTGTATATTTATTTTATTTCTAATTGAGATGATATCTCAAGATATTTATGCAAATATATCTGAATACATCATTCAGTCTGACTGTTTGGCACACTACAAAAAGCTCCTACTAATTGCTCAAAAGGGTCTGCGAATTTCTCAAAAGTTCTCCAGTGTAGTAGAAATTTACATTTGCTAATACGTCTGGTCACATTGTCAGGCAACTCTCCAGCATTAACTTTTATGGAGGATTGATAACTCATATTTTCCCTCAATATATATATTTTCTTTTAATGGCGTTATGTCTCAGATTATTTTATTTCTATATCAATGTTTCCTGCACATCCTTCTGCATCTCAACCTGCAAATAATCCTCTCCACCATATCAATTTCGGAAATTAATAGTCTCATTATGCCTTTGTCCCACTCTATTTCCAAAATTACGCTTTTTCTAGTCTTTGATTTTTATTCTTTTTACTAAAGTATTTTCTTAGAAATAGGGGACAGGAGCAGGCACTTCTGTTATTTTCAACCCTTCCTCAACTATCATTTTTATCGGCACTCGAGCATTCAATATATCCCATTATTTGAATTCCTCCTATAAGTAAAACAAAAACTGCCCTCAAATATTTTTATGTTGAAACAGTCTTTTAAAAATATATGTTATTTAAATTTTATAGTAGCTGAATCCTCTTTCTTTTTCATGAACTGTAAATTTTGTTAATGTTGAAATGAGCTAAGTGTATTTTTATAAAATTTCCAGCTCCTTATGTCTGCATATTCATGTGCCAGTTCCAGTCTTACACGTTCTTTTGAATTTTCAAATGTTGCCTGTGTGGAACGGTATTTCTGATGTTTTCATATATATAGTATCCATGAAGATCGATTTCTTCAAGGATTCGTCTTTTTTCAGTGCAAATATTCGATTCATCAGTTCATCATTTTTCCACCCCTGAATGGCATCTGATTTAACCATTTTCTAAATCTTTCCTTTACTCGAATTTATATTTATCCTGTTTTTCACTGTGCTCCATGTAACTTTTTCCGCTTTCGATTTCTGCCCTTCAAATCCTGAACTGATATGTCAGTGCTTTCGGAAATAGTCGGCATTAGAATATGGGTTGACTTTTGCAATGTTTTGCTATGTGATCCTTTGCTTTGAACATATATACGGTATCCAAATTGAGTTTTATACTATCTGACAATATCTCCGCTTTTTCCGTCTTTAACATGTGTTTGTATTAGGCACAGCTGTGAAAGATCGAGCTGTTTCTCCAAACTTCCACCATTATTAGCAGATCCTGATCTTTTGGTACTTCTTTCGCCTTGTCAAAAGTTATCTTATTTTGTTGTTTCATAATATCCTGAGCTTGCTTCTGGTCGCCCAAAATCTCATCTCCTGCCTGATATTCCTCCCTAGTTACATCAACCGCCTATGTTGTCGGAATATTGTAGCTTCTTTCTTTGCATTAAATTTTGCCCTGCAACGACACATCAGGCTTATACGTATCAATGGGTAATTATAGTATTTTTGAGAATAGTCCTTAGCCTGCCCACACCTGTCAGTTCAGGATCGGCTTTTATCTCGCTCTGCCTTTGTTGGAAATCTTTACAAATCTGTCAAGATTTGTCTTCACAGTTGCCTTCAGGTCATTTACAGCCTTATCTGAGTATCCTTGCTGAGTCTGTGAAACAGATTTATCATCGCCGTTTACAGCTCATTTGTGTATTTATAATCTCCATTTTGCGCCACAGCTCGCTGCATGCTGGCATACATTTTTCAAAGTCCTGTTCTTGAATACACCTTGTTTCTCCTCAGCCTTTGCAATATGACTTTAAAATCATATATTCTTGTCCTGTCATATTTTTTCCCTAATTTGTCTTTCGTCTTCAAAAATCCTGATTCATGAAAGTTCTGAGTATATTTATTTCTCATGCTTTTAATTTCCTCATCCGTAACCTTGTCATTTGAAAACATCTTTTCTCTCATTTTTCAATTATTTTTCATCTTTATGCCTTTAAAAGATATTAAAGTTATGTTGTAACCCTCTGTTTCTCAGATATCAGCAAAATTCTTTTCTGTTCATCTTTGCGACTGTTTCTGATAATTGTTAAATTCCTTGTTTATTTCAGCTCGCTATTTTATCCCCAAATTATGAGTCTGACGAAAAGACTTCCTTATCAATCATAAGCTCAAAACACATTCACTTATAATGTTGTCAGATATTCTTTATATTTTCAGCACTCATCAACTTGTGACTAGTCAGCTGTATTTTCTGCTGATTTATTTCCCACGGCTGTGCTCAAGTCCATACCCTTTTCCAAAATCATCACGGTAGATTTTTGTCTCATTAACTGTCAGTCAATCACTTCCCTGGTTCATAGCTCCAAAACACGTTATTTTTCAGAATAATATACTCTGTACATAGCATAGCTTATTCAAATATTCCTATCATAACTTTCGCAGAAACAATCTGGATTGCTTTTCTTGTGACTTCTAAATAATCCCATTATCATCTTTCCTTTCCTTTTTCTTTAGTCATTTTAAGTATTATAGCACAATAGACTATTTTTTCTATTATTTTTAAATAAGAATCACTGTAAATTTGAAAGAGTTCCTTATTAAACTGACTTTAGGATTTTCCGAACCTTCTCCTCATCAATTTCTGGATATTTTCTTTTACTGATACAGGATTTTCAAAATGCAAATTTATTGCCTTTTCAAACCAGGTTACACCAATCCATTGTCCAAATTTATATCCAGTTTTTCTCAAAAAACGCAACCCTTTTTAAACTCAAAATAATTATGAGCTTTTCACTGTTCTCGTAGGATAAGTTACAAGTCCGTAAACATTCAAGGCTATTCTGCAACTTTATTATTTCAATCAAAATTTTATAGTCCAATTCCATTTCCAGCAAACTTCCCATCGGTATGGACCGAAAGCTCAGCATCCCACTGATAGTGACTCTTGTCCAAATTCTATGTGCATAAGCATATCCAGCAATCTCATTTCGCATTCACATACAATATCGGATATTCCTCCAAAGTTTCCTAATTCTCACTTTAAATTCCTCAACAGCAGGTACTATACTCAAACGTGATTGTAGTATTTTCCAATATATGGTTTATAATTTTTCAAAATCAGCATCTTCTTCAGTTTGCAAATCTAAAAACTAAATTTCTTCAATTCCATTTTTCACACTTCCACATTTCATCTAACAAAACATAGTATATTTTGAAGGAAAAGTTTCAATAAAATACTTTTTAAAAATTACTTTGACATTTTATTAAAAATCACGTAGTAACTTTATTAAGAAATTTTATAAGAAAGGGATCGGTACAGATATGAGAAACATCATTAATTGCGCATTTTTACTTTGCAAATTTAGTTTCATTTTTCTGCAGGAAAAAGAAAATGATGTAACAACAAAACCAGCTGTTTACTTTTTGAAAGAAGTTCATAGTTGTGTTAGAGTTATGATTTCTTTTGCCCACTCCGCAGCAGTTGACAGTATTGCTTTCCTAATGACAAGAGCTCGCATGAAAAAGGAAAATTGCTAAGAAATACTGAAAGAGGAAAACAGGCATATAACGATGCGCAAGTAGAGGTGACGGAGTGCCTCGTGCTTTCTGAGCATTTGGATACACAATTTTCAGCCCAAACAACGCCTGAGATTTCCAATTATGTTTGCAAAATTACGTGAAGATGCAGGAGATTTGGCAACAAGATCTGCAAAACAGACATATATGAGAATTTCGTCCATTCGCATACTTTAAAGAATCAACTTGCCGTCCAGAAGATGAGCAACTCTTTCAACAAACGGTTCTTACCCATCAGGGCACACTTCAATCGGTTGGGCTACTGTCTTTTGGTTTTTAGCTGAAATCAAATCCAGCAAGACAGTCGAAATTATAAAACGTGGATATGAAGTGGGGCAAAAGCCGTGCTAATTTGTGGTTATCACTGGCAAAGTGACGTTGATGCAGGCTCGTGCTAGTAGCAAGTACAGTTGTTGCTGACACTTCATTCAAACAATGAATTTAATGCCCAGTTAGCTGAAGGCAAAAGCAGAATTTCAAAGAATTAGCAAAAAGAAAATAATAAATAAAAATTATATTTTAGGATTTTTATTAACTTATATATATTTTGTTATAAAAGGTCTTCTTAAAATAAATTTAACAAGAACAAAAGGACATCAAAAGCGATGTCCTATGTATTTAATTGAACAATCAATTCTTATAAAACAAGGCGTACCCGTGAGGAATCGAACCCAAGCCTTCTGATCCGAAGTCAGACGCTCGCATCCAGTTGAGCTACGGTATACAAAAAGTAAGTTATAAAAACTTACTTTTGCTAATACTTTTTCAAAATTTTTAGGCTTAATGTTTCTTTGTTCTTTAACAAGATAACTTGATCAGCATTTTTCCCTTTTAATGTTTTCATTGCTTTTGTACAAACTCTTACTTTAACTTCTTCATTGATTAATAGTTAGAAAGCATTGTTTGTAAGTAGGTCTCAAATTCTTTTGAGCTCTGTAGAGTAGCTTACTCTCATTTCCGTGACTTACTGTTTTTCCAAAAACTTCACATCTTTGCATTTTATTCACCTCTACTAAATATTTTAGTAGTTCTCCTTTCATCTTTATTTTTTAAAACAGCTATTTACTGTTTATTATAATATTAACTTAACTATTTTATATAAAATCGTTTATTCAGTTAAAAATTATTTTTACATATCGGAACTTATTTTATCATATTTTTGCAAATACAAGTTATTATCAGTATTTTCGTTTCTAAAACTTTAAAACAAAACTCAAAATTATAGCTCATTTTTCTAAATTTTAGATTTTGTATAGTTATTAAATTAAGCTATTATAATTTATTTTTCAAAAATTGCTTTTAAGTTTGAGGAAAATAACTTTGATCACTTTTATCACTTTTCCGTCTTCACGGTAAATTGGCTTCCATTTTTCATCCAGCTTGCTAGGTGCTTTGATGTATTTCTTCAAACACGTCTTCAGTAACATCTTGCATCCCATGCTCAATTATCGTTCCACAAAGATATAGAGCATATCCCTCAAAGAGCATCTGCAACTCACAACATCCCTCTTTAGTAGCTTCCAATATTCATCGTTTTCTCCTTCATTAAGTCAACTCTCAATTTTTCCAGTCCATTTTCCAATTTTCCACTGGTTTATCAGAATTTCAGTTTATAAATTTTGAAATTCTTCACACATTCTATTTTTCTTTTCACATTATTATCTTTTCCTTTCTAAAAATTTTATTTATTTTTAAATAATAATCATCATTTTATTTATTTTGCAGGATTGTCATTTCGTTAAATCCTATCTGTGCAGTGAAAGGTATTATCTTGATAATTAAAATTGTTCAAGATTACTGCAAATACTATGACTAGACTCAACTTTGTGTTTGCACACCAAAAAGTTGTTATACTAGTCGTAGCTGAACAAATAAAAATCCAACGGTTTAGTAACTATATTGTAATTATGCAAACACTAGGTTTTCATGCACTTTGTTAGAAAAGTTTTGCAATAAATCTGCATCCAATATGAGGTTTAGTGCAGATAATTTTATTTGATTTAAAAATCTATTCTAAAATCTCAAACAGTTATTTTTCTTTAATAAAAATTTTACTTCATAATTTATTATAAAATCATTTATGAAATAAAGGGATAGTGACTGACCTCCTTTACGTGTAGAAAGAAAGAAAATATAAAACAGAGGAAAAATATCTATTCATAAATAATATATTTTATTATTAACATGTAAAAGATATAAAAGTCAAAACTTTTTGCAATATCAGAATACATCCAACTGCTATGAAAAAGAAAGTCTTATCAAAATTTTAGTATCGTCTTCTTCTACTTTTTTAATATCTCTAGTCTTGATATTTTTATGTCTTTATTAATAAAACTGCCAATATAAGTGCTAATAAAATCATTATTCCAGCGACAACTAGCTGTGTGTGATAAAAAGTTTGCTGTATTGCTAGATTAGCTCACATTATTAGCGATAGAACTGTTAAGGCAGATTTCAGTATTCTTTTTGTTTATTTAATAGTGTTCTTGGTAAAGCGAATAAAGAATAGGATTTCTAATACAAATAAGAGTATAAGAAGTATTCCTTTTACATCTGCAATTTCTAATTTCCTTATAGCGTGAATTATATTATCGAGTTCAAAAATCAGTCAGCTGTATTTTATACATACACAATAAAAATTGAGATTGCTATTCCTGAAAAATACCCATATTCTGCTTGCTAAAATTTCTTCGGTTATAAAATTTGTATTTCTTTTGATGTTCCGGCATCTATTTTTATTCTCTGTCTTTCCTGTTACTTTTTCAAAATTCTCCTCTTAAATATGCTCAATCTCTTTTTAGATGAGCAAGATTTTTATAATAATTGTGAGTTTCTTGGCTATGTAAATAGAACGAGAGCTATTTACGATTCATCAGACAACTTTAATTATCTTGTCAATAATCCTGAAAAATAACCCTCTGTAATTTTTATTTCCCTCTTTTAGTTATGTAAAAATTAGTCTCTTCCTCTTCCTCAAAATTCTTAAATGCTTGAACAGGTTTACAAAACCAAATATAATTCCAAAGCACCAACAATTTCAATTTTGTTAAGAATATCTGAGTCTTCATGAACTGCATAGAGCGATAATATTATTTCTTATCTGTTTACATCAACTGCAATATAAATTGTAAAATGATTACCTAATACTGGCACAACAAATCAATTACTCATTTCCTAAAAACATATTTACTACACTCTACTAACTACCATTGCTATTATTCCAGCTGTAAGCAATGGCAGCAAATCTGACCAAGTTTTCCTAGTAAAATATCCATAAAATTGCTAAAACCATAAAGATTGACAATGTTCTAAAAATGCTGATCCGATTACATCTGGAGCATATCTGAGCCCAATAACCGAGAACGTCAATCCGCTTAATGCTGAATATATTAAAAATATAAGTTTTAGAGACACTCGAATTTCGCTGTATAAACTAAGGCTGAAAAAGGCTAAAAACTGCAAACAACTTCTAAAATAAGAAATATCCAGTATTTCTCTACCATCATAAATGCAACATTTCCATTATTTGCTCCATTATAAACCATAAAAGCCAATACCGCCAGTTATAAGAGTTCTATTACCATCCATATCATACTTCCACGAACTTTTGAAATCATAAGTCTGTTTAAATCGTCATAAGTCATTGACATTTGTCGTTATATTCGCTGTAATCATCATTATTATGATGTAGTTCAATTCATCATAATCATTTTTCATAAAAATCACCTCATTGTTTAGTCTCTTTCATTTCTTCAATCATTTTAATAACTCGACAGCTTAATCCAAAATTCTATATCCAAGCTATCATCTATTATAATATTATAACTTTTTACTTTTTTAAAGACTTTTTATTTACCAGTTAAATTACTTAATCTTATTTTTATTTTTGAAAACGGAACAAAAGATTCCCTGTTTTAAAGTTTGGATAATTTATCAACTGATCGTTTTTACTGTCTTGTAGAACCAAATCTTCTTACGTTTACTTCATTGTGTACAACTTCATTTTTACCAATTATTAGTTGAACTGGTATTTTTGGTCTCCGTTTTAGCTCCTCGATTTTGTATCCAATTTTTCTACTCTTGTGTCAAGTTCCACTCTGATTCCTGCATCGAAGTTTTTGTAAACAATTCTTTTTGCGAAAGGCACCCTGTTCGTCGAAAGTGTTAAGATTCTTGCTTGTACTGGCGCTAACCAGTTGGGAATGCTCCTGCATAATGTTCGATCAAGATTCCGATAAATCTTTCCAAACTTCCATACATTGCCCTGTGAATCATTACAGGCTCGTGTTTTTCACCATCTGCACCTATATAGCTCATTTCAAATCTTGCTGGAAGATTAAAGTCTAACTGGATTGTTCCACATTGCCAGATTCTTCCGATTGAGTCTTTCATCTTAAAGTCGATTTTTGTGTCGTGAATGCTCCATCTCCAGGATTTAGCTTGTAATTAATTCTTTGTGTTCCAAAGCTGATTTCAAGTTTCTTCAGCTATTCCTATATTTCGTCTGAACCTATTGCTTTTTATCAGGTTTTGTTGATAATTCAATGTGGTATTCAAATCCGAATACAGTATAAAATTTATCATATAAATCAATAATTTCGATAATTTGTTCCTCAATTTGCTCTTTCATACAGAAAACATGGGCATCATCCTGTGTAAATCCTCTAACTCTCATAAGCTCATGTACAGCTCCACTAAATTCGTAGTCTCAGACAAGTCCCATTTCTCCATATTTCAATGGCAAATCCTTGTATGAATGTAAATTATTCTTATAGGCAATTGTTGAACCTGGACAGTTCATAGGCTTATGTGCATATTCTTTTCATCAATTTATCGATGTGCATATTTTCACGGTAATTGAACCAGTGTCCAGAAATTTCTACACTCCTTATCTAGCATAATTGAGTCTTTATTTCCTGATAACCTCTTTTTATGCTCAACTCTCCAGATTTCGTAATTTATTAAATAATTCCACCTTTTGGCATAAGAAAGGAATCCAGATCTATGCTCATCTACAAAAGAACAAAGTCAAGCTGTTTTCCTAATTTTCTGTGGTCTCTCTTTTCAAACTTCTTCCATCACTGTCAACTAGTCATCCAGCTCTTTTTGTTGCAAAAGCCACTCCATAAATTCTTTGAAGCATTTTATTGTTTGAATCTCCACGCCAGTAAGCTCCTGCTGTTGACATTAGCTTAAATGCTTTTAGGTAGCCAGTCGATGGAATGTGTGTTCCACGCATAAGTCTATAAATTCACCTTGCTGATAAATGCTAACTTTATCTGCACCCAGAGGCTTCAATTATCTCAACTTTATAAGTTTCACCTTTTTCAGCAAAAATTTTGCTTCTTCGGCAGTCATTTCACTTCTTTTTAAATTCATAGTTTTCTTTTACAATTTTTGCCATTTCCTCTTCAATTTTTGCTAAATCTTCCTCAGTAAACTGTTTTTCAGGGTCAAAGTCATAAAAATCCATTTTTCAATAACAGTACCCATCGTAACCTTTGTATTTGGGAAAGAAGTCTTTGCTACAGCCTGAGCCATATATAGTCTGTACTGTGTCTTATAATTTCTATCCCTTTTTCACTTGTATTAGTAATTATTTCAATTGTTCCAGATTTGTCAATAATATGAGATGGATCAACTTGCACACCGTCAATTATCGCTCCCAACAGTTGCCTTCCCAAGACTGCTCCCAATACTTTTGCAAACTCCACAACAGTCATCGAGTTTTTCCAACTGTCTTTTACTACCATCAGGCAAAATCATTTCTATCATTTCGATTCCTTCTTTCTCTCTTTGTCAAATAAAATTAGGCTCTAGTTAGCTAATCGCATAATATTTATTATAGTATAATTCTTATTTTTCAACCTAAAATTTAAAAGCATCTCCAAAAATTTGCATCAGAACAACCAAAGCAACTATATTCAAAACAATAAAAATGAGCAAGAATTCCAAATTTTATTCTCACTCAAAAGTTATTTTTATTAAATATCACTTTTCGATATTGGGGTGGCTCTATCTGTAAGAACTCAGTAAAATCAATACTTTCAGTTATGTGTAAGGCAAATGTATAATGTGGAAGGTTTAAAATAAGATTAAAAGTTTTTGGACAGAGTCTGGAAAGAAATTGGGAAAGAAAAAGATACCAATCAGGTCATCTTTATGTTTAATGGTTAGTGTTTTGGATGTATTCTCTTGAAAATTCATAATTAGGTTTCCAGCTATAGTTTTAATATAATTTAAAAATTCTTTTTCTGGAACATTATTTTCTATTTTCTAATTCATATGATCTTCTATATTAGGATTTTAGATTGTTGATATTCATTAATACATGATCTCGTTAGCTAGACTCCCAACAATTCTATTGCTAATTCATATTCCATATTGCAAGCTAAATTTTTAGCCATTACATACACATTCTCCACTTGTCCATATTTTATGAATATATACGATATATTTTTAAAGCTTCTTCTATATTTGCGTTTCTTTTTAATTTTACTACTTTCTCTTATTTTTAAACTTGTTTCTTCAGTAATCAATTATAAGTTTCCTGGTATTGTATATTTTATATCCATATTATATTTCTCCTTCTATTTCTTTGATACACTTATCTATTTTATTCCTCACATTTCTTAATTTTTGTTCTAGTTGTTTCCAAATGGTTCATATTCTATGTTAAAATTACCTAATCTCACATGATAATCAGATATTAAATTATAATTTTTCAATTTCAGAACAGTTTTTAATATTTCTTCTTTTTATTCCATATCAAACATTATATTTTTATCACCATCATTATCACCACTTTTTATAATTTTCTGCTTTCGATTGTTATAAAAGCTTTAGCAACTCATCTATTTTTATTGCATCCAGTAGTAATCTCGTCTACTAGCAGATTTCACTGTTTCAATTTGCATGCAAACTGTATTGAGATTATTAATCCAATTGCACCAAAAATATAAGATATCAAATTTTGCTCAAAATTGGATATACAATTCCATAAATTGTAAATATGACCCTATAATAATTAAAAATGTATTTACTTTATTACTACATCAAAGTCTTCATAAATTTTTCTACCTTTATTTTTACTACTTTTCTATTTTATCATCTTCCATTCTTCTTCACTCCTAATTATTTTGCATTATTTCTGACTTCCTATTATTTTAATTATACCTCAAAATGTGGGAAAAGAAAAGAAGATTTAACAATTAATAATTAATAGTCTTAACTGTTATCAGCTATAACGCTATTATTAAAATAGCTTCCATGTGGTATTTATTTCTATTCAACGTTACTCAACTCTTCTTAGCGCTACTCAACGCAATTTGTTTTACCATGAATCTATACTTTACTTTCTCGTCTATGTACTAATTTTTCCAGTTTTTCCTGTACTTCACATACCATATTCATATACATGATTATATCCGTCCATTACATTTTCGGATTCCAGTTGTCCAACTATTCCTTCTTCTAATGCTAACATAAGACTATTTATTTCTCTGACTTCATAATAGATATATTCAATATCTCGGTTTTTATATCTGATGTATTTTGAGTATCTTTTCTTCACATATAAGTTTATCATCACCGATATTTAAAAGCCATTGCAATACTATTTAGCACATCTATTGGAATCGACATCCCTTTTCATATTTTTGTGCACTGAAGACAGTGTTTTCATTTATTTTAGCTCCCAGCTCAGACTGTGTTATATCTTTTAATTTTCTCCATTTTTCTAATCCCTATTTCTACATTATGTGTTTTAGTCCCCTTCGATATTGGGGTGGTCTATATCAATATAATTAATTTTGAAAGAAGGTGTATTTAGTTTTAGTCCCCTTCGATATTGGGGTGGTCATATCAATTAGTAAATTATCTATTAGATGGTATTATGGAGTTTTAGTCCCTTCGATATTGGGGTATTCCATATCAATATAGATCAATGAATTTAATAAATTTAGGTTTTAGTCTCGATATTGGGGTGGCTCCAGCGCAAATGTCGCTGACTTTTACTCATTGACTGTTGACAGTTTGAACCCCTTCGATATTGGGGTGGTCTATATCAAGAAGTACTGCTTAGCCCTGATATAGGGGTTCTTATCCCTAGAAAAGAAAGTAGTCGTTTTTAGTACTTGATATGTGCATACTTCTCCAGTTTTAGTCCCTTCGATATTGGGTGGTCATATCCCATTGGAAGTCTGGCGATATCCAGTTTTAGTCCCTTCGATAGGGGTCTATCTCCCTCTAGATTCATGATGAGATATTTATTTCTAACTTTTTCTATTTTTGTCTTTATTTTCAATACTTTTCAAGTTTGTTTTTCTCCTTATTAATGATATAGAACCACTTATTACTACATACCATATTTCTAATCTTTTTAAAATTCCAATATTTTATTTTGTGAAATCTCCCATTGTCACTTCTCCTGTAAGCACCTCATTTTTGAAACTGATCTTCTGTCAGCTATGGAACGAATTGAGGAATTTTCTGGAGCGAGACATTGATAACTGTTTTTCTGCCAGTTGATCTTTTGTTTTTGACCTCATCTATATATACCGATTTTTGCGAGTTGACAATATCCTTTTTCTATTAATTTTTCCCAAAGTCGCTATATTCAAATATCTCTACATCTGTTCAGTAGGAAAAATCATACATAAAGCAGACCAAAAATACTCAATACTCATAGTCCATCACGCCCAATGTTGGAATTATCACTTCTTCATCTTTTACAAAATAATTTCTTATGCTATCCAAATAGTCTACCGCTTGAAAAATCATATTTCTTATCATTAAATAATACTCACTTTCTGCTGTGCTACAAGAGTATTTTTGTCTTATCTCCTTACTTAATTTCACTTCATTCAAAAATATCTTTGTACATATAAACAAGATAGTCCCACCATAGGACGAAAAACTTTATATATCATCTCAGAGAAGATGTATATGCATTAAACTGTGATTTAGCGATGTAATCCCAGACTTGGTGAAACTACTACAATCTTTTGATGATATTATAGCCCTCAAAAATCATATATCCATAATTATGCAGAATTACACCATCTCATCAAATCTTTTAAAACCATTACTATAGCAATTTGAAAATATATCCTTGAGTCATTGCTTCCTGATGTTCTGCACTTACATCATCTTTTTCAAGCTTTTCATATGTTTTCAGTCTTTCAATGGAAACATCACTTTTTCAAGATACTCTAACAATGCTCTTGATTTTCTATCTTATTCTCCACTCATCCTGCTCCACAACTCTCCTTTTTCTTTTTCCCACCTCAATCTGCCCATTTATCCGTAAAGTCACTGAAAATGATTAAATAAATCCCAGCTGAATGAATTTCAGGCTGATGTTTTCATTACAAATACTACATCGAATATTATTTTCCACCAGCCTCAACTGCAAAATGGCACTAATCTTTACAATGGCAATTTTCAATAACTATTGCAGATATGTCATTCTAAAGAAATCTTATTTTTCTCATCATTATTATCTTCTATCAATCATTATGCTGATTATTAGATATTGATAAAACTCATCAGCCTTTTGTTATGTGAATTATATTGGGCATTTTAATCATACTCCTTATTTTTGTATTCAAATACTTTTCTAAAGAACTCAACATATTTTTCATGAATTAGTTTTATTTTTGAGCAATTTTAAATGTTTTTAGGAATTATATTTTTCACTTAACTTCAATATCTATTTTTACAATAGAAAATAACATCTTCATCCTCTCTTATAACTTGATATTTCTCAAGATATTATTAACAACCTTTTTGAACATCTCTTTGATATTTTAGATTGTAATCAAATATACTATAAAAATCATTTAGTAAATCTAACAAAGGATTTATCTGTTTTCTGGAAATAGTTTAAAATAAAAGTTACTTCATTTCTAAAATTTTAATACTCTTATATTCTTTAAATTTATATTCATTGAAATTTTTTTCTTGTTTTCATATTCCCTTTTATTTTATATATATTTACAATCTCTTTCTACTCTACTATGCCCAACTCAAATAATGACTATAAAGATATCATTTATAAAATCATACCTCTTTTTAATCCATCTCCATAAATCATATTTTTTATAGTAATAAAATAATTGTTTTATTATTATTAATTTCCTTAATTTCCTTAACTCATCAATATTATTATTTTCCTCAGAAGAAATATATTCATCAACCTTTCTCTGATTTTTCTTTTTTCATTATATAATCTTCATATTTTCTATATTTTCTTTACATAATTTAATATCATCATTCAAATTAAAAATCCTTCAAAATTTTAAATGTCCATTTCTTTTTGCCTGTTCAATACCATATAAAACAATCCAACTGCTGTTTTCTATCATTTCCTGATTTGTAAAGAGGTTGATTTATTACTTCCTGATTTTTATTTTATTTTTATTTCGATATCTTTTATATCTTTTCAATATCTTTACTGTACATTATTGAAATATCTTCACTAGAACTTTCTAAACTAATGCTTTTGTATTACCCTTTCCTTATGTTCTAACATTACTTTCAAAAATATAAAATCTTTCTTAATTCTTCTATATAAAGTTTATCTGGTTTTATATTTTGAAACATCTCAGATTGAATAAATTTCTTTTATATCATGAATTGTTAGATATCTTTTTAAATCCAAAAATCGTGCAAGTGATATAAAAGCATAAGAATCATTAGAATATGTTATCTTTTTATTCATGTTTGTAAAATTTTTAACAATCTATTTTTATCATTCTCGTCTAATTTTTCTTTTTCTTATATTCTGATAAATTATCTAATATCCAATTTACTATTCGTTAAGAATTCACTAAATTGAACTACTATAAACTCTATCCACTCCTTTATTCATTTGTGAGAAAACCTGTTATTCAACATTCCTTCTCTGAATATTTCTATATAATATTTCAATACTTTTTATTATTAACAGCTTTATTGTCAGTAATGTAGCTATATGAAATACTTTATTTTCATTTCTATATAAATTTAAATACTTAGATATATTATTTTTATCATTTTCTATTTCATATTGGAAATAGTATAATAAATAGTTTGCATAAATATTTTCTTGTTCTGTTTTGTCTCATCATCTATATTCTCTAATTTACACATTCTTTTATATTTTATGAAATTTTGAAATAAATAATCTATAGCGTTATTTCTTTTAAAATTATAAAATTCTTAACTACTTCCATTATCTTCACTCCAAAAATCTCTGTAAATATTAAACACTACTATTTGATTCATATTTTTCAATAAAAATAATCGCATCTTTTTCTAATATATCTTCAAAATAACTTCTGAATTTTTCTTTATTATACATTTCCATTTTTCATTATCTTTATTATCTTCATGTATTTTAACTATTGTATCTTTTTCTTTCATACTTATAGACCTTTTTCATATTAGATCCTACTAATTGTGATGGATGTAGTATTTTTGCCCAAATTCTGTATAAATAAAACCATTCCTTTTAACAATTCTATATCTTTTGATTTCAGGATATACACTATATAATATCTCGAGGTGATAATAGGGTAACAACTCATTGTTACATTATGCCAGCTAATATATCAGGATTCTTAATCTTTTTATTCATTTTTACTAGTGGTTTCTAGATCCAAATAATCATATAAAGTATATCCCACTTTCGATACTGCTGACAACTATTCAAAATGTTTTCTCAGCTTTTCAAAATTTCTCAAATCATCACTTGATTCTATATTTGGATTTTGGAATTTCGTTTCAAAAATTTTGTAATTATTAACTTTATTTATAATTGATTTTTAATTTTTCCGTTACTTCATTTGAATCAAAAATCTCTTTATTCTCTTTCCTAAATTTTCAAAAATCTACATTTTCTTTTGTTGTAGTTCTAAACATTTTCATATCTTCCTTTTTATATAATTATGAATCATACTTTAAAATATATTTTTCTTTATTTTCTAGTTCTTTCTCACATCAACATTATTTTTATAATGTTCTTTTTATTTTTACTATAATTTTCAGCTCATTTTATCTTTTTTTCTTTTACTTTCTGCAAAGGAAAATTCTAAATTTGATATTTCTCTCACTACATTTATCTATTTTATACTTTTAATAAGTCCCTCTATTTCTTTTTCAAATTCTTCTCTTTTTTATCTTTAATTCTTTAATTGCTTTTTCTTTATAATGATAATACTTTTTAAACTCATAATTACTATAATTTCCTAATTTTTAGCTCTCTCTGTAAAGTTTCTTTTCTCAGATAAGCTAAATGCTTTTATTTCTATGTCCTAAAGTTTGAATATTTTTCTTTTGAGACATATTAGAATATATTTTAAATATTTCTTTACAATATTTTTCCACTGTGAGAAAACCAATTTTCTAGTTCTTTTTGGTTTTTAAACCTTTGTTTCGTTATTTGTTGAATAAATTCCAATAAAACATTGTTTCTCTTTTATTAAAAGAAATAGCTAAAAAGTTTATCTGTTTCTAACCCATTTTCCTGTTGCTTAAATGCTTCTTTAGATTTTATATCTTCAAATTTTATTTCTTTCTGAAATATTTCATATACTTTTTCATCAGTATAGTCTATATATCTAATTTAAATATTTTATTGCAAATATTAAAATTATATTGTTGAAATTCTTAGCTTTTCAAGTCTTTTTCATAATTTCTTTCATCTTCATAAAATTTCACTATATTTTTCTCTATCTTCATTATTTACTTTATTTTCTACTAAAAATTTTTATCAAATTTTTCAAATTCTTCTCTCGTTATAATCTTTTATAATGACATAATCATTTTTATATTTCTATCCATTTTATTAACTTTAAAAAGAAATTGTTCTTCAGAACCAAGAAATTGAATTATTTTTGAAAGTATATTATAGTGCATCTGTTATATCAACATCTTTTGTTGTTATTTTGTTAACATATTTTTATGTATCAACAATTCTTTTTAAAATAATTTTTCCCAATTTTCATTTTTATCCCATTTTCTCGCTATTTTCGTTATTCTATATTTTTCCTGATCCCATTCCAATCTCCTCATTTCTACTTTTTAATCTAATAAAAATATTTTTAAATAAAATCCATTTTACATCTTTTCTAATCAAAAAATACAATTTTTCCATTTTTAGTATACCACATCAATATTAAATTTCAATAAAAATAAGGAACTATTAAATATAGCTCCTTATCCCTACTTACTCATAATCTCCATCTATTCTAACTTTTTCGCAAAAATCATTCCTTCTTTTAGCTTTTTATATTTAGTTTTGATTTTTCCGTTAGAACTTTGTTCTGAATGTTCTTCCTTCTGTTACCAGATCTATAAACCTTTTCATCTTGATAATGCGTTTCAAATTCCAAATTTTCCCAATCATTAAAAAGAATTATTTATAACAACTATTATGGAATGATCTTCAATCACTCTTTCATAAACAATTAAATCTTTTTCATTATCTGCCATAATTTCCTAAATTTACCATAGACAAGCGTTTTATTTTCCAGTCTTATTCTGATTAATTTTTATACCATTCAAATAAATCACTGTCAACTTTTTGCTGGTAAACTTCATTTTGGTTAATGTGATGGATTTTTCATCATCGTACAAATATTCCTTCCATAACATCGGTTTTTCGGCAATATGGATCCGTTGCTCTCCCACATTCCTACTTCATCACCGTAAAATAACATTGGTGCTCCAATGTATGTCATTTGGAATACTGAGATTAATTTTAATATATCTTTTGGCTTGATTTGGACTGTTTTCGCCAGTCTATTGTTGTGTTTGGATGATAATTTGAAAGCTAAATCCGGACGAATTCCGTTATAACCTTTTTCCAGCTGTTTTCCTTCCTCCAGATTTCTTTCCAAGCACATCATTTACAATTCTTGAATAAAGCCTGTCGGTATCATGCGAACTGTTTAAGTTCTGGCTTGCCTGCAATGCCTGATATGGATACCAAGTTCTTTTTTCCCTAAGCTCGTTGAAAAAGTCCTGTGCCTTCAATTTATATCTTACGCCACCTTCACGGCTTTGATTAATAAAAAATCCAATAACTGTTTTTAACCATTCGTAGTTCATCACAGTGTCAAATTTATTTCCACCGTTAATATCGCCCTGCCGATTTCCCAAAGTTCAGCAGTTATGTATGAATCTTTCTTGCACTCTTACGACCTCACGCCATTCATTCCAGAAATTCTGATTTTCAAGACAGTTTGGAACATCAAGACGCCATCCATCAATTCCATCATCTTCCATCCAGTTTTCACTTTCTTTTCCATCATGCGCATACATCCATTTTCTTGTAATATTAAAAATATATTCCTTATATTCCTGATTAAACGAGTTAAATTCAGGAAGCGAGTCAAATCCTCCCCAAGCATTGTAGATAGTTCTTTTTCTATTTTGCAATAAGAGTTCTGTATGCCTGTTCCTCACTCATTTCATCCGTTATTGGAACGTGCTGTCCAAAAATCTGTAAATTTATACCAGTCCTTATATTTAGAATTTTCTCCATCCACAAGCACCATATTAAATGTCCAATGCTCACTGCTCATATGATTGAAAACTCCGTCAAATATCACACGAATACCATTTTTATGAAATTCCTTTATCAAATCAACCATTATCAAGTCTCGATTCTGTCCGGATCCATGTTGATGGATCTTCTGTTTCTCCGTAGCCATTTTTCCCACGGTTTTTACCATTCAGATTTACTTCCGAGTTTTAGCTCACTGCTTGTTGAAGCCTTGTTTCCAAGCACATCCACTACGATTTATTTCCATATTTATTTTTTATTAATTTCCAAACCATGAGTTTTTTTCCACTTGTCTTTATTGTCCCAAAAGTCTGGTGAAATATGTCTAAGTCGTTTTGCTCTGTATTTATGATTTTGGTATGAGAAAAATACTGATTTTAGCCACACCGCATTAATTCCCAATTCCTTCATATACGGTATTTTTCTTTTATTCCTGTAAATCTCCACCATACATTCTGGCATATTTTAAGCTGTAGTCAATTTCACGCTCTCCCAGTTTTTCCCAAATTACCTGTTCCCTAAAGTCGAAGTCCAACGATTTCTGTCAAACTGGCTTATCACATTATTGCTTTTTCCCCATTTATAATCTTCGATAAAGTTCTGCTCATGAAGTCTGTTAGCTTAAAAAGCTTCAGATTCAAATTCATTAAAAATAGGATCGTTATAGTGGTTTCCATTATAAAATCTGTCTGGAAAAATATTATACCAGATTGCCTCTTTTGCCCAGATTTGGAACGTCAAATAGCTGTATATCCTTAGAAGTTGTATTTACAACTAATCTTTTTGGCTTGCTGTAACTTAATGTTTTCCCATTAAAATAAAGCTCTTGAGACCGTTATCTTCAAGAATAAAAATAATACAAAGCTTTTTGGCTTCTTTACCAAAAATTTATTATTCTTTCAAAATAATCAAATCCATTTGTCTTTATCCTGATACCTTTTCCAGCTCATAAATCATTTCATAATTATCTTCTTCATGTAAAACAACACTAATATAGGCATTCTACATCATTCATCTGAGTTCTTATTTTTAAATTTCGTATTCATTATCTGAAAGCTTGTTAAAATATTGCAAGCTGTCATAATTATGTACGATAGCCTTCAAATTTGTATTTTTGTCAATGAGCTTCATATACAAATTTTCCAGTTCCCAAATCTCCTTGTGGAAACAATGCTCCATTTTCTCCAACTATTAATTTTTATTTTTCATTCTCAGGATACCATTTACCGTCAATCAGGTATTTATATTCATAAAACTCCCTCAGGTGAAGCCAATATTACTTCATAATTTGTTCCTTCAAAGTGATGAATAGGCTCAGTATCAGGCTTCCAGTTATTAAAGTTCCCTGCAATTTCAACTTTATCAGCCTTTTTCCAATCCAAAATCAGCAATATCCAAGTTCATTCTGTAAAATTTCATTTTTGTAGAATGAAATCGTCTTTTAGAAGGACAATACTCTACATAAATATCTATTCCTTTTTGAAATCCAGTTATTGACTTCGGTGGCAAATCTTCATCCACCACAGCCTCAAATCTTTTTGCAAATGGAGCTGTGTGACTATAAGTTACGCCACTTATAACATCTGTTTTCCTCATTTTTATTTCAAAAATAGCTTCCTGGTTCGATATTTCATTTATATATAAAATTTTCCCAATTTTTGTTTCAAGTTCTCTTCTTTATAAAAATTTATTATCCTTATAAATTATAATTTTATAACCCATTTTTATCTCCTAATTTATCTGCTCTTTCTTTAATCTAATTCAAAAACACTTTATATGCTCTGTATGTTTCGTACAAATCTGCTTTTGATGAGTTTCAAATAAAGAGTGCATTGATACAAAAGCGCAGGCTGCCGTCTACCGTTCTGATTCCGTAGTAAGCCAAGAACTTGGCAACAGTTCCTCCACCACCTTCATCTACTTTTCCAAAGCCACCCGACTGATATTTAATCTCATTTTTGTCAAATATTTGTCTTATTTCCTGAATAAATTCTGCATCAGCATCGTTTGCCATAACTTTTCCACGGCTTCCTGTATATTTTTGCAAATGCCAGTCCATAAGATAATCTTGCCACGTTTTCCACATCATGAACTGACTTAAATACAGGATTTAACGCACGCCGTAACATCTGAGGACAAGGCTTTTTGAGTTCCACAAAGTTTCCCTCAATATCTGATCATTGTAATTTTTTTCTGTAAGTGAAACATTTTCCCAACAACATATTCAGGCAATGTTGACTTCAAGCTGGTAGAACCTTCACTTCCAATTTCTTCTTTATCTGTCAGATACACCATAACAGTTTTCTCAGTTTCTTAACATCAAGCAAGGCTCTAAGCGAAAGTATATGCACAAATTCTGTCATCTTGACCATATCCTCCAATCATGCTCTTATCAAGCCCCACATCCCGCAATTTTCCAGCAGGCACAACTTCCAGCTCTGCTGTAAAGAAATCATCTTCTTCTATTCCGTAATCTTTTTCAATTTATCAAGTACAAACTGCTTTTACTTTATTTACATTTTCATCATTTAAAAGGCATATTCCCAAATAATAATTTTTAGTTCCTCACCTTTAATAACATCTCTTGCCTTTTCTTTCATCCTGCACATTGTAAGACAGATGCGGTAATATATCAGGCATGCTGAATACAGGCTCGTCATCTTTTTCTCCCAATTGAAAGTGTCACTTTTTCTCCATTTTCAAGAAAAACAACACCATGCAATGCAAGTGGAGTCTGCACCCATTGATATTTTTAATTCCACCATAATAATGCGTGTTTAATAGTGCGAATTCTTCTTCTTCCATTATCGGATTTGGCTTTAAATCCAGTCTTGGGTGAATCTACGTGGAAACAATCATATTGATTCTGCTTTTTATATCATTTCCGACAATTACTGCAATGATATTTTTTTATTTCTGTTGTTAAAATAAATTTTATCCCCTTTTTCAATTCACTTTTTTCATTAATATTGACAAAACCATTTTTCAAGTTCCTTTTCTGTCAAATCCACAAATCTCTCTGTTTTGGCAGAATCCAAATATTTTTATAATCTTCAGCAAAGTCAAAAAATCACTTTTTGTTCATCTGTATAATTTTTCCACAAATTTTCTTTGTCATTTTCTACATCCTTTCCAAAGTTCACAAAATACAAAAAAAGATGGCTACTTGAAAAAAATGTCCCAAATCAGCCACCTTCTTTTCCAAACTAAATTAACTTTTCAATTTATACAAATTTATTAAATTTTACTAGAATTTTTCAAAAATTAAACTAGATAAAAACATAATGAAGGATATTTTTAGAAAATATCCCATAAAAAATACTATTTAACTTCGTTCAATTTTCCAATTCTTTTCCAGCTTCTTCATCCAGGTTTTCCCTAACAATGCGAACATATTTTTTCTTGTATGCTTCCACTCTGGCTGATCAAATGGTTTACACCCTAAAAGGTATCCGCTCACTCCACATGCTTTTTCAAAGAAATAGAATGTATATCCTAAATGATAAGGAGTCGCTTCAGGAATGTTTACGCCTAAATTAGGTACATTCCCGTCAATATGTGCCAAAATTACTCCATCAGTTGCTTTTTTATTTACATAATCCAATGTTTTTCCAGCAATAAAGTTTAGTCCGTCAAGGTTATCCTTGTCACTTTCAATGACAAAATTCCACTTCTGGTTTTCAATAGAAACTACTGTTTCAAAGAATAATCTTTGTCCTTCCTGAATATATTGACCCAATGAATGCAAGTCTGCTGAAAAAAATCTGCCGAAAGTCGGATACAATCCTTTTCCATCTTTCCCTTCAGATTCTCCAAACAACTGTTTCCACCATTCTGCCAAATAATGAACTCTTGGCTCATAATTTTACCATTAATTCCAAGTCTTTTCCTTTTCTATGCAAGATATTTCTCACAGTCGCATATTGTAAAGCCTGATTTTTCATCCATATTTTTGTTTGCAAAGTCATTCATCGCATCTTTTTGCTCCAGCCATCAAGTCATCAATATTAATTCCAGTCAGCGCAATTGGTAAAAAGCCCTACTGCAGTCAATACAGAAAAATCTTCCTCCAACATTGTCAGGTACAACAAAAGTTTCATATCCTTCAGTGCGCATAAGTGTTTTTAATGCACCTTTTTCCTTATCTGTTGTAGCGTATATTCTTTTTTTGCGACTTCTTCTTTTTCCATATTTTTCTTCCAGCATTTTTGAACACTCTAAAATGCAATCGCAGGTTCAGTGGTAGTTCAGATTTTGCAAATTACATTTACTGAAAAATCCTGTCTCAACCACTTCTATTAAATCTTGCAAATAAACACCGCTCATATTTGTTCCTGCAAAGTAAATTTCCAGGAGTTTTTCTTTTTATCTTTTTGGCAAGTTATTGTAAAAGCTGTGATAAAAACTCTATCGCGACTTTTCGCCCCTAAATAAGATCCTCCGATTCCGATTACTATTAAAACTTCTGAATCATTTTTAATCTTTTCAGCGACCTTTTTTATTCAGCAAACTCATCCTTGTCGTAATTTTCAGGCAAGTCAACCCATCCTAAAAAGTCACTTCCTGCTCCACTTTTTGGAAGTCAGCACTTATTTGCCAATTCTACATACGGTTTAATCTGTTTCAATTCATTTTCATTAAAAAATTTTTGCAAATTGATAATTAAAAATTTAGTTTCATTTTTCTCCTTCAATATTTTTATTTTTATTTCCCAAATTTTTCTGAAAAATCAAAAATCCCTATAATTTCACACATAGTAATCCAACTTTAAAATCAAATATTTATAATATAGCAAAAACTTCTCTAAAAATGAACTTATAAAAGCATAGCTATTGAGTTATGTTCTATTTAAAGCAATTTCTTATTAAATTTATTTCTCAACTAAAGTATAACAAAAAGCACTTTTTCAAATTTTTTTCTATCTAATTTTTTAAAATCTTAATTTTTATCACTAAAATCTCTCCATATTCAAAAATGTCCCAACTTTTAAAATACTCTCAATCCCCTAAATTTCAATTCACGCAACACACTTTCCTGTCTAAAAATAAATAAGTTTTTGTAATAAAACGTAACATTTGCATTCATAATTTACTATAAATTAAAATTTTTCAAAGGTATTGATTTTTCTAGAAATTTTTGCTATAATAATTTTGTTAATATTAATATTATTAATCTTTTCATATATCACAACCGAAGAATTAATTGGTCATAAAAATCCAGTCCATACAATACCAGTTGGGCTGTTTTTGTTACAGAATTCTATAATTCTTGCCATTCAGAGCCTAAACTCTCTTTTAAAATCACGCTCCTGCATTTCTAGACCTGTCAAAATAATCTTGTAAAAATGACTTTAATTTCATGGATTTTTGATTTTCACTATAAAAACACCCAAACTCTCAAAGCAAAAGTTTCCAGTTCAGGTGTCTCTTTAAAAAATCTAATCAAGCTTATAGAAGCTATTAATGGCAATATACTCGCAATAATAGCCATTAGGGCAGGTAGTCCTGCAATAAAATATTTTTGGAAACTGTGACAGAACCATAAACAGTGCTGCAGATAATACAAATCAGGAAAGAAAACTGCAATTTTGAATTTGAAATTCTCCAGTTTCAGTTAAACTCCATATTAATCCCGAGGCAAGAAAACTGTTGTATAATCCCTTGATTTGCCATCATTTTTACGCGCTCATCTTTTAAAAATTTTTGAATCAAGTCCAAAATTTCGTTGTATAGTTTCACTTTCATTAAAATACATTTTCAAGAATTAATATACAGTAATGCTCAATTGCACAAATAATATTAATATGAATGCCAGTATGCTCAAAATAATTCTCTCCCTTCTTTTATATTTTTATGTTCTTTATTTTTAACTTAATCTCTTACACTTAAAATTACAGACTTTCCGTCAATAATGGCAAGGCTGTGTTCGTGATTGGGCTGAACGTTTTCCATCTTTGGTAACTGCGGTCCACATATCCGATAGAACTTTTTACTTTATAAGTACCGACATTTACCATCGGCTCAACTGTGATTACCATTCCATCTTCAATTTTAGCACCTGTTCCAGCTTTTCCATAATTTGGAATAATTGGGTCTTCGTGCATTTCCTTTCCTACTCCATGCCCTGCAAAATCTCTTACAAGTGAGAATCCAAAACTTTCACATATTCCTGAATAGCATGCCCAATATCTCCAATTCTATTTCCGGCATGTCAACTTCAATCTCAATATCTCTTGCCTTTTCAGTAACTTCCATAAGTTTTTAGAAGTTTCGTCAATTTCTCCTACAGCATAAAGTAATTCTGCATCGTCAAAAATAGCCGTCAAAGCATGTAACTGTGTCAACTGTCAGAATATCCCCTTCCTCAGTATCTGCTTTTTGCTTGGAATACCGTGTACGACAACTTCGTTTACAGAAATACAAGTTGCGGCTGGATAAGGAGGGTATGGACGACCTACATCGTAACCCTTAGTTCCTGGAATTGCTCCTTGAGCTCTAATGTAGTCTTCAGCGATCTGGTCCATTCGTATGTGCTGATTCAGCTTTTACGTGTTTTGGCAATACATCTTCAAAAAGTCTTGCGATTATTTCATTAGCTTTTTATATTTCATCTAATGTTTTATAAATTATCATTTTTTATGCTTCTTCTTTCTAAATTCTTTTTATTTTTGTAGTATATATATTTGACAGTTCAATACTTTTTGCAAAAAGTCTTATCCTTTAAAAATAAAATTTTATGTAATCATCAAATAAATTTAGTAATATTACTTTAAAATTAAATTCAAGTTCTAAATTTTTCTTAATTTTTACCAATTTAACCTTAGATAATTTTGAAAATATTTACTATTTTTCTAAAAATATCAATTATATCTTTTGTAATTTCTTCCAGTGCACCATCTACGCTGTAAACTTTTATTCTGCTTTTTATAAAGTCCAATACTGGTGCTGTCTGCTCGTTATAAACTGCCAAACGTTTTTACTGTTTTCTTCATTATCGTCTGCCCTTTGTTCCAAATCTTCTGGATTTTCGTCAACTGGCGGATTGTATTTTATGTGATAAATTTTACCAGTTTTTCGATACTCTTCTTCCTGTGATTCTTTCGATAATTTCTTCATCACTAACTTCAAGTGCGATTACTTTTTCAATTTCTCTGTTTGATTTTTCTAAAATTTTGTCCAGTTCTTCAGCTTGAGCTACCGTTCTTGGAAAACCATCCAAAAATAAATCCTTTTTACAGTCTTCCTTCCCTGAAGTCTTGCTTCCTAAGTCCATTTACAATATCATCAGAAACTAATTTTACCTTCATCCATCAATTTTTTGGCTTCCAGTCCTAGTGGAGTCTTATTTGCAATTCACTCTCAAAATGTCCCTGTTGAAATTTGAGGAATTTCATATTTTGAATTCAATTCCTTTGCCTGAGTTCCTTTTCCTGCTCCCTGGGTGCTCCAAATAACACTATATTCATAATTATTTATCCGATATTTAAAAATTCAAATCTGCTCCTTTTCCAATTTATTTTTCCATCTAATTTTAACATTTTTAAAAGCCATTTTTCAATTTTTCTTTTTAAATTTTCTAAAAAAATAAAATACTGAATTTAATCAGTTTTTCTGCTAAAAAATTTTAGCTAATTTAAGTTAGAGTGGGTAATAAACCCTTCTATATTTTTACCACATTTATAAATTTTATCAATACCTTTTTAAATTTTTATTTTTTTATTTTTCTTAAATTTCCATTTTTCATATTTTTTTAAAATAATCCTTCAATTCTTCTAAAATCTCATTTCCCATTCCTTCTTTTTCCGTTTTCTATATTAACGCACAAAAGTGGTTCATGCAGTGACAATCTGATTAAAAACCGAGCTTTTTGACCGGCATTTACTCTTACACCTTCATAGTTAGGACTTTTCTAGGACTCCAATCTTCTTTTTCCAGCATATTCCCTAAAGTTTTCCACGATTTTTTCTCCACGAGCTCGAAAATCTTTATCTTTTATAGGAAATTCTTATTTCTATTTCCTCAACAGGCTCAGACAGCTCATTTAGAACATCTGTAAATTCAATGCCTTTTCCTACTCTCTAAGCTGAATCAGGAGCCTTTGCGACCATGCTATGCACGTCATCAGAAAATGAGTTTTCTTTTAAATCGTGCATGTCCGGGACGTTTCTATCGCAAAGGAGAGAATGCCCTTCGTTATTCAGTCTTATAGATTCATTTCTGACGTTCTGCTATATCTCGTTGAAATCTGTGTAGAGTCACCACGGTTTTCTACAACTCTTTTAGCCTGCTGATGTAACTGAGATCTGTTACAATTATTGCTGTAATGCTCTTTTAACAATATTTCACTAAGCAGATGCAATAAGATTGTTCTGTTGATTTCACGTCATTTTTATCTATAAGAACTTCTATCTCCATCTGCATCATGTTATTCCAAATCTGCATTGTTAGTCAAGAACTGCTATTGATTCTCATCGCTTCTTTTGCTTCAGGATTTGGAATATGATTTGGAAAAGTTACATCAGAGATTTAAAATTGGCTGTCAGCGTCTCTCCACCTAAAACTTCTATTACCTTTTTCAGCAAAAAATCCGCGACTCATTTCCTGCATCTATCACTATCCATAAGTAGGGGTTTTATCCCCTTTCCCAATTTTATTTTTATTAGTTCAGTATATATGTAGTATAGTCATCTGCGATTTTTACAATTTCTACACCCTTTTTCTTCTTTAATCAAATCTTGTTTTTCGGCCATTTCTGAAATTCATTAACACATCACTTTTTGAAGCCCTCACGTTTTTCTTAATTTAATTCAGTTGTGCAGCTCGAGTGCATGGCATGAGTTATCATCATTTTGCGCCATCAGCTGTAATCCTCAAATATGCATAGCATAAAAACGACGGTATTGACATCGCGAGTCATATACATATCAATTCGTTTCCATCAAGTTTTTCTTATAATTTCTGAAAATTTAGGTGTATGCCTTGCATCGTGCCCAACTGCCACTTTTTAACCTTTCTGTTTTCAGCCTTTTGCGTTCATCGCATTTTTCAGTTATCAAAGCGCAAAGCCTTTGTACATGAACTCAACTTCCTTTTTCAGATAAAATTAATGTCGCCTTATCCTCGTATTTTTGAAACTATTCCCCGAATATCGAGTCCACTTACCATATTTTTATCAAATCATACCTCTACTTTTAAGTAAAAGCCATACCTATTCTCCTCATTTTGAAAGAAATTGGTATGGCATTTTTCTATTCAATATTCACTAATTTACTATTTTAGGTGATTCAGCACTGTTCTGCAATATCCTTCGCTCTATGCCCATAATTCATGCTATAGTTTCTCCATCTGCACTTTTGTCCAAAAACATCCTGTGTTCCATGTTTTTAACAACTTTTTGTCGGATAAACTTCTGATAAATATTCTGAGCTGCACTTCAGTCTCCCCAATTACAGAGTGCTCTTCACTTGTTACGATAAATTTACATTCTTTTTGCACTTTTGAGAACTGTTTCTGTGTCTCAACGCTTTTATCGTAGAAAACATTTATCACTCTTGCCTTCTGCTCCTTTTTCTTTTCAATAATTTCATGCGCCTCAAGGCTTCTGAAACCATAAGTCCTGTCAGCTAAAAATTGCCACATCGTTTCCTTCTCTCAGTCTGACTTTTCCTATTTTCAAGTTATAGTTTTCATCAAATAATACCAGGTATATTCAGTCTTCAGTCTTACATATACAGGTCATCTCCTATTAGTACTATGAAAGACCATTTTCTGTTTCTACTGCATCTGCTGGCGATAGCATCTACCATTCCTGGAATTGCACGCTTAAAGCCACATCCTCAACTGGCTGGTGTAACCTCATCTTCTCTAACAGAAACCCTGCGTGAGTTGGACAAATCTTTCGACATTACTACCGTGGATAAGCCACAGAGTTTCTAACCTGGTCGAGGCACGTCCAGTATAAAAATGTGCGAAAGTCCGAGGGCAAACGAAAGTTTTTCCCCAGTCGTTTGCAATACCTGCGACTGTTCCAATCATATCAGCTTCTGCAATCCCAACATTTATATGTCTTCGAAAACTCTTTTTAAAAATATGCAGTCATTGTTGATTTTGACAGTCTGCTTCCATCTTTCTACATCTTTATTTACTTTTTCCCAATTTAATCTAACGCTTCTCCATACAGCCCTATCTAGTTGGTGCCATTCTCATATTTCTCCTATTTTTATTTCATTATTTTTAAAAACTTCTCCTCTATTCCTATTAAAGCAATAATTTAATAATTATTCTAACACCATAGTTAAAGGTTGATAAAGCATTCATATAACAAGTTGTTTTCATTTTAAAATTGACTTTTAATACAGAATTGAGTATTGAGTGCGACATTTTACCAAAATTTTTCTTGATATTCGTTTCAATTAGATTAATTAATACTATTAAACTAAAGTTGTCGTGATTTTGGAAGAAAAACGACTGTTTGAGCAAGTTTTACGTGTGGTTTTCGAGTTTTCTTTCATCACCGATGACCAGAGTTACAGGGGAAATGGCGATTGATTTCCTTGCGCTATTATCAACTCAATTCTTCCATTGCATCCTTTGTATTCATCATCATTTGGGCGACCCCGTGGAATCAGCGTTTTCCACCGTGAACACTTTTCGCCTCATTGTTCGCAACTATGGCATCGGCTGTCCTTTAACGCTGTTTAGCTTGCTGCCGTCAATAGCATTTGTCATTTCTTCATGTAATTGTGTCGTCAATCTCGATTCATTCCATTTGAAACCTTGAACTTTTCTCAACTGGAGACGACATCCATTACATCGAAACTTTTCCATCAATTTGCAGAGTGTGCAGTCAACTATCGCAACTAAATTATCAAGCTTGTAATGTCTTGCAGTCTTAATGCCTTCCCAGACTTGCCCTTCTGGGCCTCCATCTCCTAGAAATGCGCATAAACTCTGCGGTGCATTATTGTACCTTGTACGCGCTCAAAGCCATTCCAATTTCTTTTGCAGACGGTCACTTTTGCCCAAGTGAACCTGTTGACATTTCAACTCCATGCCAGTCATGTCAAGGATGCCGCTTGAGCAGGTGCCATTTTCTGCGAGTGTCCGTAATGAGGCATTAGCCCCGTGTTTTCTCAAAAAATGTTTGTCCAGTAATTCTGTTGCATTGGTTTGATGTCTTTATTTTACCATTTCAGTAAACATTGCCATTTTTGCAACTTCCTCTAAAACATACCGAATTATAGAACAGCTTTTATCAGGGGTTTTTCCCCAAGTAAATGATTATAGCTATTTACAAGAACTCTGGAATATATTCAGGATTTAGATTTCTTTTTTTCAAAAGTTTCTATAATTACTGTTCCTGCTCTTTTTCATATTCTCCAACAATTTCTTCAGGTGTCATTTTTCTTGTGCAGGTTTGAACCATAGAAATAGTCAGCATTTGTTGTCCCATAAGCAGGTATGTCTCTTCCACTTTTGAGCCCATATTGGCATTTGTTGAATGAGTATGAACGATTCCTCCTATTGAAGAAATTTTTATAAAGTTCAATATGTGGGAGAGTGTCTGATGAAGGGATTTAAATCACCTTCCACAACATTTCCATCCAGATCCACCACTACCATATCTTACTTTCATTGTTTCATAGTCCACACCTGCTAGGTTTTATAACAATTAGATCTCTGTCAATTCCACTCATTTCCCCAAGTAAACAATACTAGCCTTTTTTTGGCAATTCTAAATTTGCCTTAAATACTTGCTCCTTTAATTTTTTTCCAGCATTAGATAAATCCACCTTCCTTCATTTTCTATCCAGCATCCATTGCTTTGCCTTTTTACTTCCTCAATTGGATTATCTGATTTTTCAGTCCACATTTCTATTAAAAAGATTATTTATAATTTAATTCCTTTAATTTTTAAATACTTTTTGGAAAATCTACACTCCTTCTCAAAAGGAACTTCCTTAAATTTCCTTCAAAAGTATCAGTTACTGCTAAAGTATCCTTTAAATGAATTCTGTTATTTCTCCATTTTTATTCCAAGTTCCAATTCCTTTAACGTGTCATTTTCAGTCCATGCCGTCAAATTTCCTACATCAGGGATAAACCTTTAGCCATGGAGATTTAATTATATCGCGTATTCCATATATTTTGTAATGGAATTGATAAATGGGTGATCCATAATTTCTATTGATAATGTTACGTTGTACGAAGATGCCCATTCTACTGCCTTTTTTCAAATTTTCAGTAAAATATTTTTAGTCTGCTCATCGCCTTCTTCATAACAAACATCGTATCCAGCCATCTGAATCGTTCTAATTCCCATTTATCTGCAAAAAGTATTGCCTTTGCATAAGCTCCATAGCCTTTTCCTAGTCTTTTTCATCCATGCTTCCCATAGAAATCTTCTATGTCCACTAAAGCACATTGACGGAATTCTAACTCCTGTATCTATTAATGCCTTATGAATTCTGTTTATTTCGTCATCAGTCAATCCAATCTTGCCAATCTTTCATCGGTTTTCATCTATAGAAATTTTCCACAAAAATCATATCCGCATTCTTTAACAAGTTTTATTCTCTCAACCCAGTCAATATCCTTAGGAAGAGCCTTTTCATATATTCTCAAATTTAATTTATTTAAGATCTTTCATATTATTCCTCTATTTCCAATATTTATCAATTTCTGCTTTTAAAAGCCCTGCTGTGATAGTAAGATCATCTGCTTCAGTAATTCCACGCCCTACGCAATAAACGTAAACACATCTACACCTTCAAACAGTTTTTAATGTATCAGTATTAAGTCCACCTGTTACAGAGACCTTGAATCCCATTTCAATTAATTTTAACTTTATTCAAGTCCTTTTCTCCCCAAGTTTCTCCAGCCAGCAAGGCATCCCTGCTTTGGTGGTAAATAGCCTGATTAATTCCTGCATCTATCCAAAGCTGAGCTTGTTCGTAAGTCCAGTCTCCATATAGTTCCACTTGATTTTCCCACGTTCTCCACGTTCTTCCTTTATAGCTTTTTACAGTCGCTTTCATTGTAGGGATTGTTGCAGAACAGATACAAGTCATCAGTCTGCTCCACGAACTGCATTATTTTTAGCAACCGTTCCTCCTGCATCCGCACATTTTGTATCTGCCACTATTATTTTTTCAGGAAATAAATTTCTTAAAACTTCAACCAATTCACTTCCAACTTGCAACAGACAAACTGTTCCAGCTTCTATAACATCAACTTCTTCCCCAACTGATACTCGTCTTTATAGCACCTTCAGTCAGAATGATCAGTGCTACTTGTAATAATGGTTTACATCACTTTTTCCTCCATTTCATATTTATGCATTTTAAATATACTCAAACTCTTTAAAAATTATTTAAGAAAAGAGTTTGAGCAATTTAAAGTGGTATATGTTATGCTTTTTCTTCTATCAAGTTTATAAATATCTTGAGATGTTTCTAGCCTCTCTTATTTTTCAAAAACATCTTCATCATCAAAAGCGTACTATTTGAGGTATTGCTTCTCCCATGGACTTCGTCATTTTCAGTCGCCAGTCATTAGTATATCCACTTCTTGTCCATCGGAAATACTACAGGATTTTTCAGTAACAAGACTGAGAATTTTTATTAACTCCCATATCAGGACGTTCATGCGGCATTGCCAGTCCTGGAGCCAGTATGAAAGGCCTAATTCCTTTGTTCTTTTTATTATATTTTCTATATACCTTTTTCTTCTATTGAATTATTTTCAGAAGAGGTTTCATGCACATTTATCGCTTCTTCCCAATTATTTGCCTCTTCGTTGTAGTACAACAGAGTTATTTTCTTTCAAAGAATCCAGCAAATTCATAAAAATCTCCTTCCAACTTTTATCTTTTAAGCTATTCCAGCTTCTGTCAATTTACTTTCAAGCTCTTTTCATCAAGTAAAATTTAAAAAGTCCAACTATTTTTGTATTTAATGCCTTTTAATTCCAGGTGCAATATGAGTCGATGCAATAACTAAGTCATAATTGTAAGCCCTGATTTAGCTTCTCCTAGACTGCATGAATTCACATCAGCCTGTACTCTCAATTTTTGTAATACTTTTTCCAACTTTTAACTTCATAATCATGTCTTGTTCCCATTCTTATGAGACTGCTAGTGCTTAATCATTATTATCACTTCTTTCTTTTTATATCAAAATTTTCTAATTTTCTTCCAAATCTACAGTTCCTTCATAATACTGCTCTTTTGTTTTTAGACTTAGCATATTGAATTTGAGAATTATAAGCATGAGACAGTACCAATACATATCCTATTATTCTAAATATTTTCATTACAAATCCTTGAGCTAGCCACACTGTACTGGTCGATATTTCCGTGTCATCACCTTTTAACTGGAATAACGCTACAGCTGCAGCTCCATAATACTTGCAATACTCTGACAGAGCTGACAATATAAATGCGGCTCTAGCTCCTCCACGTTTATCAGCGTACACGGCAATAGTTGCATTATCAAAGAACACTGGAACGAATCTCGTTATAATAAATACAGGCGATTTGAATATTAATAATCCTGCTATTGAAATAAATTGAGCAATTGTTCTACTAAAAATCCGAATAATACTGCGCCGGCGATCAAATCCATAGAAGTGCACAGTCTACTGCAGGCAATGATCCGAGCACATATTTTATTTCGAAATACCTTGGGAATGATACTGTCAATTCTGATACGAACATTCTAACTCCTGTTTTTCAAAATTATTAAATATACGCAAATAATAATGTTGTTGAAACAATATAAGTACCAAATGAAAGTTTTTAGGGATCAAATGCCCTCTGCACAACTCCATGAGGATTTATAACTGGACAAGTTTGCCACTCATTTTTCAATCACATTTACAAATTTTGCAGTAAAAATTCAGATCCTGATATCCCACATTATTATCCCAAAGAATACTATCATTATAAGTCCTGTTGCAATAATATCGTCATGTAGGCATTGATAACCATCTAGGTAATTTCAAATCATCAATTTCTTTTTAGGATTTCCAATTTTTGGCCTAATTTATCAGCTACCCATATAGCGAACATTTTGCTGATGCCTATTGCAAATCCAGCATTTTCTGTTAATCTCTGAGTTGGTTCTGCTGACAGTTTGATCCAACTGCCCAGTATATTCCTGCAAAAATTCCTATTAACGCTACTCCCTGTTATATTTTTGGAACTGAGAAACAGGAAGAATATCATCCAAGAGGCTGTAGAAGCCTGTTCGCATAATATGTCCTGTTATGAACAATGTTCTCACTTTAGTAAATTTTCTAAATAGCACTAATATTATATTTATAACAAATCCTATAAGCGCCATCATAACGAATCTTTGCCAAATTAGATTTAGACGGATCCTGCTCAATAATATTTTTATCGCCTCATCTACAGCCTGTAATCAAAATATGGATCTATAACTTCGCGATTTTAATTCAAAATTTAGTCTTTAACATCGCTAATATTGGTCTAAATGTTGTTACTAGCCCTCCTGCACCAACATTCAATATCATATATCCTACAGTTGCTTAATAAATCCTCCAACTGCCTCGTATACTTTTTTTCCTAAGAACAGGTAACCTGCAAAAACTAATAACCCTACAAAAATTCTGGTTTTAGTCAAAATATTCTGTCCGAACCATGTTCCAATTCCCATAAAAATTCATTACTTTTTCTCCTTTGTGCTTTCTTAAAATAGTTTTATTGCTTAAATACTTTAAATTTATTTTTTTAAATAAAGTTTCAACATTTCTATAAGAACGATTTGAACGGCAAATCAGGTTCTATTGATGCATCTTCAAATCCTCTTCTGTACATGTATTCCATATCATCTTTATTGTCAGGAAATACAAATTTCCTCCAGATATCCCATATATATGGCTAAATTCATATTTCATCCTGTCTTTTCTGTAATTCCACAATAAAGTGATTTCTTTCGGATCAGCCATAAGAGTTGAGACGAGATGTCATGGTGTAATGGAATAACTACTTGTGTCTTTAATTCTTCAGCCACTCTTAGCATCTGAAGAAGTCAATTTATCTGTCATTCCTCTAGGGTTTTCTCCATATCCTACAAATGCCACATCCACTTTGTTTTCATTTCCATGTTTTTACAAAATAGTTTGAATGGTGCAATCTCCTGCATTGTAAATATTTTCCACCTGTTGTTTCAACTAGATAATTTACTGCCATTTCATCCATTTCAGGTGGCAAATTTCCTTTTAATGTTACATCTTCAGCAACTGTTAAAAAGCATTGTTCTGTCAAATGATTCTAATGCTTTTTATTTTTCGCATCTTTTTATTGTAATTTCATCTCCTGGTTTCATTTGTCAAGTCTGTCTTCAGGCACTCCCCATTTTCTCCAAATTTCGATACATGTTTTTGGTCCATAGAATTTTGCTTCGAGCAATTTTACAACTCATAGCCAACATTTACATCTATAGATCACTGTGAGAATGTGTTGCAAGCAATGCATCCAGTCCTTCTATCGCAAAAGGATCTATAACGCAAGGAGTAAAGTCTTAATTAGTGCGCAAGCTACATCCAACTGCTCTTTGATGCTGATGCTTGAGGTTTTCATTAATTTATTTTTGACTTCTTTTACCTGTTGCTACCGGATATCCATTGCAATATTGGCATTTCCTTCTGTTTTTAATCCAAAGCCCCATGTTTCCAAAGCCACCACATTGCTACAGTATTTGGTTTTTCACTGTTTCAGCTATTTCCTCATTTAACCAAGTTCCCCATTCGGGAAATGTTCCCAAAATCCAAGATTCTCTTGTGATTTCATCTACTTTTGACATAATTTGTCCCTCCTAAAAATGTTATTAAATTGTATAATGTTTCTCTATTTGCTAACAATAGTATACCTACTTTTTCAAAAGTCAATAGATATTCTTAAAAATTTTTCAAACAGCCGGGTTTTTCCCGACTTGAGACGTTAATTTTTATTTTTCCAAAAATTTTTACTGCACTTTCCAAATCAATGTAGCAATAGCCGTCAGAGTTCTTGTCAAGATAGTCCTGATGATAGTCTTCAGCTAGAATATAATGCTTTAATGGTCTTACTTCCATGAATTTCTCTCGAATATTTATTCTGTTCGCTGTCCACTTTTGATCTTATTGTTTCAGTTCCTTCTTGTCGACATAATAAATTCCAGTTCGGTATTGACGACCTTCATCAAGGCTGCCTGTTAATACTTGTAGGATCGATTATCGAAAAGTAATAGTCAGAAGTTTATTTAAGGAAATTATGTCATTGTCATATTTTTATATGCACTGTTTCTGCATGATCTGTCATTTTTAGAATTTCATAGCTTGTATCAAGAGTCTGCCCATTGGCATATCCACTGTCGTTCCAACAACGCCCTGGAGCCATCTTAAAAATTTTTCCACTCCCCAGAAACAGCCTCCAGCAAAATAAATTTCCTTAATATTTTTCCATAAAGTTGCACCTCCTCTAATTCTATAGTAAAAATCACTTTAAAACCGAACTCAAAAATTGTGATTGTTCTACCAGACTCCAAGATTATTTGATTTATCAGTTCTATTTTGAAGGGGCTCAAGTTATATTTCAAAGCAATTTAATATGCTGTTGTAACTACGTATTTTCATTATACAAGCTGATAAATGAAATTATTTAATAATATCTTTCAATTATATTATTTTTTGTAAGTTTTCGTATAAACAATATCGAACTGCAACTTTATTCTTTATTCTCCCTTTTCTTCTGAAATAGCCTCTTTTAACTGATTCACGCCTTTTCGAAAACCGCTCTCGGACAAGCGGCATTCAATCTCATAAATCCTTCCGGACCCTTCTGATAAACACGCCCCTCATTCAATCCTAATTTTGCTTTTTGTGAGCATGAATTTTTCCAGCTGTTCCTGATTAAATCCAAATTTTTACATAATTTTTCGGCAGTCCAGCCATACGGATATGTTGCCTGTGGAATATTTGGCGTAATTTCGGAATATATTCCTTGAAAAATTGCTTAAAAATAAAAATATTGTTTTCAAGATACTCTTTTTAATTGCCTTTACATAGTCTTCCCCGCCATCAGAGTACGTCAATGGTGGCAACTAAATTAAAAGGATTGTTCTGTGAACTTCAGATTTTTCCGAATTTGTCAAACTTTGCCTTTTACTTCGATTGTTAAAAACAATTGTTGCGCTGAAGTCCTGCAAGATTAAAGGCTTTTCCAGTAGAAGTGCAAGTTATTGTATTTTGTCTGATCTCTTCTGAAATGCTTGCCATCGGAATATGCTTATTGTCCCACAATGTCAGGTCAGCATGAATTTCATCGGAAATCACAGGAACTTTATATTTTACGCATAAATTTCCAATTGCTTCCAGTTCATCACGAGTCCATACATGTCGAGCGGATTGTGAGATTGCACAAAATAAACAATTTTGGATTTTTCCTTTAATTTATTTTCCAGATCTTCCAAATCAAGCGAGTATTCTCCATTTTTTTCAATAAACCTGTTTTCAATGACAACTCTTCCATTATCTTCGTTAATATCATAAAATTCTGAATAAACAGGTGTCTGAATCAATATCTTGTCACCTTTTTCAGAAAAAGTCGCACTAATGCCCTAGACTCAGGTACAATTCCAATACTAAAACTAAGCAGTTCCTTTTTGGCTCCCACCCAAATCTTCGTTTCTGCCAGTTTATAAATGACTCAAAAATATTCATCGGGACGGTACACATAACCAAAAATCCCATGCTGAACTTTTTCAAGAGTGTCAATTATAGGCTGTGCTGTCCTAAAATCCATATCTGCAATCCAAAGCGGAATTACATCATCTACCTAAATTTTCTCATAAGTTCCTTATATTTCACAGAATGATTGTTTTTCTGTCAATAATTTCATCAAATTGTATTTCATAAAATCACATCCTTTTTATTTATGTTTTTAAATTAATTTGGTTGACAATCCTCGAATTAAATTATAAAATATACTTAAAAATACTATAAAGAGGTAAATTTAAATGACTAAAAGAATATAATAAAAAATTTTATAATGCAGCAAAGTGCAAAGCTTTTTATTATAAAGGTTATAAAAAACACTCGAATTAACCGATATTTTTCAAGGCTTGCGAAAATGCCTAACGATATTTTTACAAGTTTTTCCAGCAAGGAGGAACTTCTTATTACGGTTATAAAATACCATACTGAAAATCTTATAAATTTCTTTAACGGAAATGTAGATGACTTGTCAATCCACAAATTTCACTATTTTTGAAAAATATTTTGAAAATATTGTAAATAACAAGTTTCACGGTGGAAAGCTCGCTTGGAAATCAGCTCTGGAGCTAGCTGATTTAAAAACAATATACGTGAAGAGCTTGTAAAGGTCCTATATATAGGGACTGAGGTTTTCTTTTTATAACAACTTTAAAATATGCCTTTCCTGAAAAATATGACAATATTGTTCCTGAAACGACAGCAAGACTTTTAATAGCTCTGCTGGAAGGAACTATTCTTATGTTGAAAACTGAGAAGAAAGCTCGGCAATCAATGACTTCTTTGTATTTTTTTGACAGCCTTTTTCAGCTTAACGGCAATACTGATGAGCATCCGAACTTGAAGAAGCGATTCAGAAAATGAAAAAAGACTTCCGACAATGTAACAATCAATATTCCTGATTCCATAGAAAATGAAGTTGCAGGTGGGAAATAGACGGAGTAGCTCTCGAAGAGCTCACAATATTGATATTTCCCAAAGTATTTCAGATAATGCTTGAAGAGGAAAATATTCAGAATGAAGAAGTTAACGAAATTGAAAATACTGAAAATTTCAAGACCGATGACTTCATAACGACAGCATGTATTATGATATTGATTCTGACAGCCTTATTAATGTTTTTTTGACGATTTGGAGAATTCGGAAATAAAGGCTGAAGATGATTAATAGAAATTTAAATTAAAAATTCAGGGAGATATTAAAAGCTCCTTTTATTTTTATTCTATTTGTATTCAAAGCCTTTCACTTGAAACAATTTTACCATCCTCTGTCACAATTACTGATAATATGCCTGTACCCCATACAAAATAACTTTTCCAGTTCCTGAAGCCTTTTTATACAATCCAACATGCTGAGTTCCTATTGCCTCATTAAATTTTTCCTTTACTTCTGCAATGCTGTTACTGACAACAGTGTCCCTTGACACAACTTCCGAATCAGTACAATCCGTTTTCCAACAGATGAACAGCTTATTATCATTCCAAAACATAAAATTATTATTATTTTTTTGTATTCTCTTTTCCACTAATTATTCACTACCTCTATTTTAATATCAAATTGTAAATGTTTTTCCTTATCTGAATATGTATATTTTATTTTTCGTAAAACAGCGTTTGGATTGCTACCTAAAATTTCATTAATATTACGGTTAGCTTTTTCAATGCTTTGAAAAATTATTTACAAGTTCAGTATTTGAAAAGTCCCTTCATTTTCAAATAATTGAACATATTAAAAGTTTCAAACATAAAATTCCCCTTTCCATATCAGATTCCAATCCTTCTTAATGTCGAATTAATAAAATTATTTTCCCAATTCCTCATAAGTTTTTCCAAAATTTCCTCAAAAGATAAATCTGTCTTGAATCCAGCGACTTTTATGTGTCCCATCATGCAAAAATTGAAGCTATCTTATTTACATTGTACTTATCATTTGCTCGAAAACTTCCTTTTTAACAAACCGTCTTCCTGTTCCCCTGTACAAAAAGCGAAAATCTCCATCCCTTCGATTTTTTTAAAAGCATTTCTGATGTACTGTTTTGTATCATCCTTTTCAATGCCTAGTTCTTTCATTTTTCTTGTGTCAGATAATAGCTGACAAATTTATATTTTTCATCGACTTTTTATTTTTATAAACTTCACCAATAAAAATCAACTTGTTTTCACTCACTGCAAAAATAATATTAGCAATTTTGTGATTATTCATACCTGCCTCAATTAATTTTTGAACATACGAGAAAAAGTATGCGACGTAACGTTATCATGCCTAAAGTTTCCAGTATCATTAATTATTCCAAGATACATATATTCAGCAATTTTTCTTTGTCAGTTCAATGTCAAAAATCTTCAAAAACTGATATAAAAGCTCTCCTGTACTGCAAATATCTTCTACATAGTTAAAATCGCATGTTCAGTATTGCTGACATGATGATCAATATTTATTGATTTTTTTACTCAATTTTTTTGATTTCTCGACTCTTTCATATCTTTCCCTGATTTTGCACAGTCCGGACTTATAAACAAGTCAAATTTTCATTATTCTGAAAATTTTTCTTAAATTTTTCTGAAAATTTTTCATAATCCCAGATAAGTCCTGTATCTTCAAAATGTCTCATATATTTAGGGCAGTTTATCATCGACCACAATCTTTATCATTTTTCCATATTATACAATATTCGTCTATCATAAAATAAAATGCCAAAAAGTGAGCCAAAAGCATCTCCATACTGGATTAATATGTGCTGTTAAAATAATGCTTTTTAGACAATTTTACTTCTTTTTACGATTTCTTTTTGGAAGAATATTTCCTCTGTAATTTTTATTCATAATTCTTTATTTTGTTCCCATTCTTAAAAATTTTATAATTTTGACTATTATTTTCCGACAGAACGTATCATATAGTCAGCGCCAGCTTTTTTTAGCCTGATTTTTCCATTGTTTTCAAAGTATTTGGATTGTCTGTCATATTTGACATTACTACATAGACTGTTCTTCCATTCACTGAAGTCTTTTTGTAGTAGAAATTTCCACTAGCTTTTTAGCTATCTTCTCTTGCTGAAGATTCGAGTTACAAAGCTACCTGAATGTACTTTTTAGATCCGCCTTTTGCCTGATTTTTCTTGGCATCTTCCTAGCTTTTTCTTGACTTCCTCTTTTGCTCTTTTTGCGGCCTCTTCCTTGGCATGCTGTTTTGCTTCTGCTTTTTGCCTGTTCCTTTTTAGTAGCTTCCTGGTGCTGTTTTTCTTATTTCAGCCTGACGCTTCTGCTCTTGCTTCTTCCTGTCGTTTTTGCTCAACAAGTCTAGCCTCTTCCTGTTTTTCTGCTCCAATTTTTTAGCTTCCTGCTTTGCCTGGCTTTGTTTCTTCTTGGCATCATCCGTAGCCTTCACATTCATTTTCGGCTGCTGTGAGGCACTCTGATTGGATGTTTCAGGAGTTTGGCCAGTTGTTTCAGTATTTTGCTGTAAATTGACCGGCTGTGTATTTTTGCCTGTTCAAGCTCCTTTACAGCCGTTTCATTATTATTTTCAATAACCTGATTTGGCAAAGTCAGATTATTTTTATAGTCCTTGGAATTGTAAAAGTCCTTATTTCGAATCTTCATTTCCTTTGTAATGCTTTCTGTCGTAGTTACCTTTGATTTCTTGTAGCCTGTTGCAGTACCAGCCATAAGCAATAATTGCAACAATCCAACTGTCTCATTACTTTAAATGGATTTAATCAGCTCATTTTTCTCCCTTCTTTTCCCTATTTTATTTTTGCTGAAAAAATCTTTTTGTTTATTAGCTAATTGTCCAATAATTATAACTATTTCGTTAAATAACTTGTTTTAATATTTTTAGAATTTTATCGCCAGTTTCTAGTTTCATATTCCATATCAGATTCGTCTGTAGTGAATCTGAAGTGAACGGATTATCAAAAACTTTCACTAACCTTGTACAGACTTGAGCCACAGCTCCACTTTTCCATATCAACGCAAAGCGCTTAAAATCTTTTCCAAGTTGAATTTTTACATTTTTTACTAACAAACTGATCTCCAGTCAGAAATTCTTCCAGTAAAATCTGATGTTCAAAATTCGTTATATTTCAGTTTTTCAATTAGATTTTTATCTGATTCAAATGCCCATTCCTTCATTTGAGAGTTTGTCCATTTATAGCCAAAGGCTGTAGCATCAACATCGTGCTGAACAATGTCCCGTCCAACAACAACATCTCCAACTTTCAGCCTTTCATCCAGTGATCCAGCTACTCTGAAAAATTTGCCTCACTCACACCACATTTTTCAATTAGTAAAGTTGCTGTAATTGCGGCATTTACCTTCCAATTCAGTTACTACAAAAACAACCTCTTTATCATTAAATTTTCCAGTAAAAACGATATTCCGTTTATTGTGTTTTCCTTAATATCATTAATTTCCTTTTTGATTGCTTCAGCCTCTTCAATTACTGCTCCAATAATTCCTATCATTATTTCCTCCGATTTTTATTTTTCATTTTCAATATTATTAGTGTTTTTCATTATTAACATTTTTCAGTATTACTATCTTTATTTTCAATAGTTGTATTTATATTTCCTTCATAAATATACGTATCTTTAAGTTTACAAGTTTTCGTTTCACTTGTATTAAGAACAGCCTGAAATTCCCATTTTTCATTTTTCCAACGAACTTATGTTGTCAACTAGCATCTCAATCTTTTGCTCCATTTTCATCAAAACAAAATTTCTATTGTCAAATTTCTCTTAGTTACTCCATTATGAGTCAAAATTCCTGTAACAATAGTTTTCCTCCTGTTATTTCCACTTCTGCATTTGCAAATTTGTATTTTGTATTTTTGGCCTTTATTTCTCCATCTTTTCCACCAATAATACCTCCTATCAATTTACCAGTTGTCCCGATAATGCTCCAGTAATTCCACCTGCGACTTTTATAGTTCCTCCGACGACACTTCCAACATAGCCAACAATTCGCAAGATGAAACTCCAAGCATTATTCCAATTAATAAAATCCTTTTTCACTTTTCTTAATTCCTATTCTTTCAATTATTATTTTTCAAAAACTTTATAAATTTCTTATTAACAAATATTTTTCTTATATCTCTTATGCCTTTTTCTTTTTTAGAGCAAAGGGAAACACTCTCCATCTCTTTTGCAATCCCAGCTCGTCAAGCATTTTTTTAATTTAATAAACAAGCTGTTTAGTATATAAATGGAAAAAAACAATTATTAACTAAAATATACTGAAGTCAAAAATCAATATATATTTTCAAGACATTATATATTATTTAACTATAAAAACAATATTAGTATAACATTAGAATATCATATTCAACTAAAAACAAGGCAAATCATCTAATTTGCCTAAAAAAATAAACTAGAATCATTGCCCACATTTATTTAAATTACAGTTCTCAAAATTTCAAAAGTTTCCAATAGTTTTTGTATTAATTCCAACAGGGATTAAAACTGTTTCGCCTTTTTATTGCAAGCTCTTCATTTTTCTCCCATGCAATTTTTCCCTTCTCCTTCCAGTACCGAATAAATTGTCATACTTTTCATTGTTCACATCTTCAAAGGAATCAGCGAATTTTACTTTATCAATTGAATAATATTCTTTTTATAATATGTTTTCTCAAAAATATCTTTCCCATTTTCAGAATCATCAAAATCAGTATTTTTATCTCCACTTCTTTTTCAAAATCAATTACGTCAGCAGAATCCTGTAAGTGCAGTTCTCTTTTTCCCATTTTCATCAATTCTGTCAAAATCATAAATTCTATAAGTTACATCTGAGTTTTTGCTGAACTTCTGCGAAAAAGTACGCTTCCTTTTTAATGAGGCGTGAACTGTCCCCAGTGTAATATCAATAAAATCACCTTTTTAACAGTTTTTCTTCAAATAATCCATCAAAAATCATTTTTCTACTTTTTCCAAAATTTTTCTTTTGTGATACCAGGCTTCATTCCCATGATTAAAGTCGCATCATCACTTGCCTCCATTATATACCAAGATTCGCTTTTTCCAAATTCATTGTGTTTTTAAAACACTTCATCGCTTGGATGCACTTGAATGAAAAGTCTATCATTTACATCGAGATATTTTTATAAGAAGTGGAAATTTGTTAGGATATTTTTCATAAACTTTTTCCAGCAAGTTCTCCTTTATATTCCTTGTAAATATCATCCAGTCTTTGTCCAGCAAAGCACCATTTTCCACAATACCCATTCCATGCGGATGTGCCGACACTTCCCAAGATTCTCCAATTTTTGCCTTCAGGCAATTTCATTCCTAATTTTGTTTCAAATTCACGTCCACCCCATACTTTTTCCACAAAAATTTTTAAACTTCATTGGATATAACATAAAAATCTCTCCTTTATTTATATAATTAATTTTCAATAATTTCTTTATTTCATGATAACATTTTTGAATTAAATTTTACAATAACATAATCAAGAACTTTTACAAAAACCTGCAAATAATGTCTGCAGGGAAAAATATTTTCATTTTTGGGGTGTTATCTTCTACTTAAAAAATAGTGAACAACTACAATTTGAATTATGATATAAATTATATCACGCTCCATGACAGTTTCACCCCCAATCATGGTATATTAAGGTTTTTGACGAAAACCCAAATAATTATATCAAATTATAATACAAAAAGCCAGCTTAAGTCAAACTGGCTTCTGTCGTCAAATTTTTTAATATACACATGATTGCTTTTTACAAAATAATTATACCATATTTTTTTATCAATTAATTTGAAAAATTTTTGTTAATATTGTAAAATGTTTAAAAGGCGATTTTTAATGTTAAGAGGTTAAAAAATATGTATGTCTACGATGAGCAGAAAAATTGAAAAGGAAAAGAGAAAAAGACGACTATTTATTTTTGATGAATAGCTTAATGTATGTGATTATTCCGATTATAATAGGATTTTTGAAAATTAATAAAAATATTATATCTATTTGGTTAATAGTTATTTTTGGAATTTTTGAAGTTTTGTTGGAAACAAAAAGGATTTTGTAAATGATTATGAAAAAGAAGATGAAGAAACTGGAGATTTTGAGGAAACTTTGCGAAAAGAAAGTTAAAAGAAAATTTTTATTTAAAGATGGGCTGTATATCAGTTTGTTTAATTGTAATAACTCTAATTAATATAAATATATTTCAGTTGCCAAGTTATGTTAAGGATTTGAAAGAAATTAGGAAAATTATTTCAAATAGCAAAGAACTTTATGTAAATGGGAAAAACTTGAAAATACAGAAGATGTGAAAAATGGATTTGGGACTCTACAAATTATTTTGAGATTTTTGTGGGATTACAAGAGGGCATACAATGTAGAAGAACCTAAAAATAAAGACAATTTTTATCCAATGAGAAAAGGGCAGTATCTAGTAATTGAGAAAAGACTACGGATGGAGTTTTTTTGAAAATGAAAAGAAAATCATTACTACAAGTTAGGTGTTACTTACAAAGAAGATGTTGACAGAACAATTAAAATTGAAAAATCTTTGGGACTTATTCCTCAAGATTAAATATTTTTAACTGAACAGGAAATTTCAAAAAGTCAAAAATTAAAAGCAAGGAGATGAAAATGAGTTTAATTAAAGAAAGAAAAAGTTGAAAATATCGAGACTTTTTATGATTTAATATTTGTTTATGCTATTTCGAAAAATATCAGGGGATTATTCATCACCCTCATCATGGAGCGATTGAGCCTTGGACATTTTTAATTTTGTGTAGCATCGCTCGTTGTCTTACAAGAATGGCTATATATGACAAACTATTTGAATAGATTTGGGACGTTTAACTTTCGTGAAATTATAACTATGTGTGTAAATATGACTGTGGCGATTTATTTGTCTAATTCTTTTTAGCAGATTGGAGTCAAGCCTACTATCCTTTTTGCAATTTCAATGTTAATTATAGCTTTGAGTGTAGCATTTTTGTATCACTATCAAGTAATGAAAAAAAGGATTTGGCGAAAAAGAAGCTGTTAATGCAGAAATATTCTTTTAATTGTTAGTTCATTGCTTATAGTCAGTCTGTTCGTAAATTTTTATATTGGAACAATACTTCTTATAGTTACAAACTTTTCAGGAGTTTTTCTTCCTGTAATTTATAAAATTGAAATTTGACAATAATGTTGCTAAGTTTGGATCATTTAAAAGAACGATTTGAATTATTGACAATTTTGTTCTTTGGAGAAATGATTGTCGGGATTGCAAAAATATTTTGATATAAAAGCATTTTACAATTTATCCATTTATCGCTTTAATTGCAATATTTTCACTATTTGGAACATATACAATCTTGATAAACAAAAATGATAAACCATCATTTTGGTAACACGTGGATTGGTACTGATGTATTCACATTTCTTCCTGCTAATTAGTTTAGGAATTATAATTTCGCTTGGAATTTAGTCGGGCAAGAACCGAATAAAACTTTTTGGCACTTTTTACATTTTTGGATATACAGGCTTTTACTTAATGTTATTCGCAAATAGTATTTATCTGGACAAAGAAAAAGCGTCTAAACGAAAAGGATTTTTTTCAAAAATTTTAGGAATTTTAACTATTTCATTTATAGCAATTTTATTTTTAGACAAAATTTTTATGATTATGGAATTTTCAATATTATTTCTAACTTGTTCAATTTTTACTGATAATTGCTAGGAAGTATAGGAAAATACAATCTTAAGGTGTAATTACATCAAATAAAATTTTATAACATAAATAAAAACTGCCTCAATATTCTGAAACAGTTTAATTTTTATTTTTATCAATTTATTATTTAATCAGTCTATTTATTTTCGATAATCACTGTTTTTGGATCGACTTTATTTCCGTAAACAGGCTCAAGAGTTGCTTTATACGCTTTTTCAAAGAACCCTTCCTTAGTAAGAGCATCTATTTCAGTATTTAGCCAGTCTAACAGTCCTTTGTTCCCTTTTCTTACAGCTGGAGCAATGTAGTCCTGTTCCCCTAACTGTTTAATATCCACAACAAATCCTGGATTTTCTGTTGCCCATGCGAATACTAGAGTATTATCATGTGCAAGTGCAGCTCCCCTTTTATCTAATAATGCGTTAAATGTTTCTGTGTTTTGGTCATACTTCAACAATTCTATATCTGGATAATTTTTAGTAAAGTAAATTTCTGCTGTTGTACCTTTGTTAACTATTAATTTTTTACCTTTCAGCTCCTTCACATCTTTTATTGGAGCACCTTCTGGCGAAACAATCCCTAATGATACCTTCATATAAGGTTTTGCAAAAATCAACTTTTTGTTTTCTTTTCATCTGTTACTGTAAAGTTTGCTAGAATAATGTCAACTTTATTTGATAATAAATATTCTACTCTGTTTGCAGCTTCCAATGTGATAAATTCTATTTTATTTTCGTCACCTAATAAATCTTTTGCAAGTCTTTTTGCCAAATAAATATCATATCCTTGATTTTTCCCATTTTCATCAACAAATCCAAATGGCGGCTTATCTCCGAAATACTCCTATTCTAATTTTTTTCCTGCTTTTTTTATTGCCTCAATTGATCCTGGTTCAGCACTTCCCTTTTCCACCTTTTTCCACAGCTTATTGCAAATACTCCTAAAACTAAGATTGCAATAATTTTTACAAGCCTTTCAAAATTCTTTTTCATAATTACCTCCAAGTTTATTTAATATTTTTGTTATTTCTTATCCTAATTTTTCCAATTCATCTTTTAAATATTTAGCTAGTTCCAACATAGCATATTTTCCCAGCTATTTTTTTCAGCATCGGCATTGTAATTGGTATTTGTATTTATGTCATAAACAAAAAAACTTCATTGTTTTTCATTTATGATAAACTCAATTGCCGCCACATCTATGTGGTTTTCTTTCAAAAATTTCTCATATTTTTCAATTTGATTTTCTGGCAATCTTTCAATAATTCTAAATTTTGTTTTTTCTGCAGCTTCTTCTCCTACAGGACAGAATTTATCATTTATCTGGCACGAATCTGCTGGACATAGTTCAAATCCATCGCTTGAGTCAACTTTTACGGCATAAAGATATTTTCCACCTATAAATTCAGCTCTTATGATATGTCCATCTACAGGCTTCACATATTCCTGAATCAAGCTTATTCCATCGACAGAATCTTCAAAATCGTTTCCATTTACATAATTGTCAAGTTCTTCATAACTTCTTATAAGCCTTACCCCAAGCCCTTTTCCAGCTCTGTTGTGCTTTATGATAAAAGGATATGTGTCAAGTTCCTTTGCAGCATTTAAGATTTGCTCTTTTCCCACAGCTCCCAATGTTTTTGGAGTATTTATCCCTGCCTTTTGCAGTAAGATGTATTGTTTCAATTTACTCACTTCAAGATTTATTGCAGATGTTCCATTAACTACACGGACTGCTTCTGTTCCTTTGTTTTCCAGCCATGTTAAGACTTGCTCCGTTAATTCTGGTGCATATCTATGCCCTCTTGTATGTGAAGAAGCGCTCATTCTATTATAATACACGCCTTTTTCAGGCTCTTTTCCTATATTTAATATTCCTTCTGACAAATCCAGTTCTTCATAAGGAACTGACAATTCATCCAGCCTTGCAGTTAGATGTCTTGTCCAATCCATATTTTCATGAATTATATATACTTTTGACATATTTTCATCCTTTCTATTTTTATTTTTAAAGTTTATTCAGCTACAGCCCCATTTTCTCGAAGCCCAGCATATACTTCCTCTGTTTCCACAACTTCATATTCTCCAGTTTTTTCAATAATCGCAGGAATAAGTGTGTTTCCAACTACATTTACCGCTGTACGTCCAGCATTTGCCAAAAAGTCAACTGATACAATCAAGGCAATGCCTTCTGCAGGTAAATTAAGTTGTGCCGCAGTTGCAAGCAGTACAACCAATGCTCCAGATGGAACTGCCGCAATTCCCTTTGTAATTATTGTCAAAAATAATATTAATGGAATTAATTGACCCCATGTAAGCGGAGTTGAGTACAAGTTTGTTATAAATGTTACTGATAAACTTATATAAATGCAGGCTCCAATAAGGTTAAATGAATATCCAAGCGGTGTAGCAAAAGCTGAAACTGATTCAGATATTCCATTTTCTTCACTACGTTCAAGAAGTGTCGGTAAAACTACTGCAGAACCTCCTGTTGTAAAGGCTATCAGTACCAAATCCTTAATATTTGATAATAATTTTAAATAAGGAACTTTGAATATATATGCAATAATTGGAAATACGACTAATAGAGCTGCCAAGTATCCAACATAAAGAAGCAGTACAAACTGTCCTAACAAATACAAATCTCCAAGTCCAGTTTTTGCCACATTGCTTGCAATCAGCCCAAACACTCCGACAGGTGCAAATGCGATGGCATAATCTACAATCTTATACATAGCCTTTATCCAAGATTCAAAGAATGTTATAACAGGCTTATTGTCATCTCCAACAGCAATTAAGGCAATTCCCAAAAATACTGCAAAAAATATTACTGGTAAAAGATTTCCATCTGCAAATGCCGTAAATACATTTTTAGGCACAACTGATGTTAAGAAATCGTTTAAATTAATGTTAGAAGCAACATCTTTAATAGCTTCTGTGGAAATGCTTCCAGCTTTTATATTTGCACCAATTCCTGTCACTTTCCCTAAAATAAGGCTAAGCGTGATTACTAACGTTGTAATTGAGAAAAAGTGTAAAAATGTCTTAAACGCAAGATTTCCAAACTTTTTAGTATTTTTCATTGTAACTATTGATAAAACAACCAGCGGGAATACAAGCGGCACAATAACCATCTGAACTAAACTTGTAAACAGCACTCCCAGTATCTTTAACTCTTTAGCAAACGACGGGAAATAACTGCCCAACCAAAATACCTAATAACGCACCAATCAATATCTGTGCCAATAAATTCAATTTTTCTAAATCCTAATAATTTTTTTCATACTTTTTATTCTCCTTCAACAATTAGCATTCACTAAATTGTTTTACTGAATTTTTTTATTTATATCAACAAAGCTGATTCCATCTTATCTTTCTTTTCAAAATTAAATATATTTAAGAATTTCTTAGCCCTTTCAGTTTTTGGATTTCTAAAAAATTCCATCGGATAATTTGTTTCAACGATTTCTCCAGAATCCATAAACACTATTCTATCCGCAACCGCTTTAGCAAATTCCATTTCATGAGTAACGATTATCATTGTCATTCCTTCCTTTGCCAGTTCCAGCATTACATCCAGCACTTCCCTTACCATTTCAGGATCAAGTGCCGCTGTAACTTCATCAAACAGCATTATTTCTGGATTCATACATAGTGATCTTATAATTGCTATTCTTTGCTTTTGCCCTCCTGACAGTTCTCTTGGATATGAGTTCTTTTTATCCAGAAGCCCTACTCTTTCAAGCAATTTTTCCGCTTGCTCCGTAACTTCCTTTTTATCCCTCTTCTGTACTTTAAGCGGTCCTAACAGAAGATTTTGCATAACTGTCATGTGATCAAATAATTCGTAACTTTGAAACACCATTCCTATTCTCTGACGTATTAAATGCCATTTTGTCTTGTCTTTATTAATAACATTTCCTTGTAATTTTATTTCTCCAGACTGAATTTCTTCAAGTCCGTTTATACATCTTAAAAGTGTACTTTTCCCACATCCAGAAGGCCCCAGTATTACTACAACCTCGCTTTTATTTACTGAAAGTGAAACTCCTTTTAGTGCGAGTACGCCTTTTTTATATTCTTTTTTTATATCAGAAAGTTCCAATAAAACTTCCGAATCTGCCATTTTTGCTTACCTCCGTTTCCTTTATTTTTTTAAACAGCCCATTTTTTTCTCCATTTTTCTTTTGATAATAATGTAATTGGATAACAAATTATGAAAGTATAGAAAAAAATATGAACAGATACACCCAAAAATGGTGCCATCGGATTTTTCCTGCTTGAAAACTCTATAATTTGCCGTCCTATTTTTAGAACTTCTGCAACTTCTATAAAAATCGCAAGTGAAGTTGTCTTAATCATTCTTGTTATAAGGTTTACCGCTGCAGGTGCAATTCTTCTTACTGCCTGCGGAAGCAGCACATATCTATAAACCTGACTTGTATCAAGCCCCAAAGCCTTTGCACTTTCCCCTTGAATTTTCGGAAGAGAAATAATTGCTCCCCTCACAATATCCATCATTTCAGCCGTTCCCCAAATCACAAATACTATTATTGTCGTAGTTTCTGAATCTATATGCAAATCAAAGCCTTTCGCAATTCCAAAATAAATTATAAACAGCCACACAAGCAAGGGAATGATTCTCATACTTTCCAGATAAAATTTTAAAGTCCAATAAATAATTTTATTTTTTGAAGTCATAACTATTCCTAAAATTAATCCAAATAATATTGAAAACACTATGGAAACAAGGGCAATTTGTCCTGTCACAATAAGCCCGCCCATAAGTCTTTGTAAATTGACTCCTTTAAAAATAACATCAATTCCCGACAGTTGCATATCTTATTCTCCTTTCAATTACTGTTAAAAACAAAGCGAAACTGGTAAAATAATAATCAAATATGCTGCAACAAGCATAAACAGACTTTCATTCGTTTTATAATATAGTCCCTATCAAATCCCGAGTCAGGTACATCAGTTCCATTAAAGCCAAAATCCCTATTACTGAAGTTTCCTTTAAAAGAAATATTATATTTGCCGCTATCGCTGGAAAGGAAACTGTAAATGCCTGTGGCAGTATCACATTAGTTATAAGCTGTGATTCTGTAAGCCCAATGCTTAGTCCAGATTCCCGCTGCCCTTTTGAAACTGACTCCAGTCCGCTCCGAAATGCCTCACACATATAACTTCCGCCAAGGAAAGATAATCCAATCACAGCACAAATATGCGAATTAAACGTAATTCCAATTTTTGGAAGCCCAAAATACAGAAAGAACAGCTGTATTACAAGTGGCGTATTTCTCGAAAGCTCAATATAAATTCCCACAATCTGCCTAGCAGCTGGAACTCTATAATAAAAGCACCAATGCACAAAGCTATCCCAATCAATATTGAAAATATAATTCCAAAAAAATTCCTATAAACACAGTCAATTTCATTGCTTCTAAATATTTAGGAATATTTTCTACTATAAAATTAAAAGTCCATTTTTGTCTTTTCCTTTCTAAAAAAATATTATTGTATATTTTACTTTTTTTACTCTTTTATATTTGTATAAAAAAATATTATACTATAAAAAAACATTTATTTGTAAAGATTTATTTTTGTATAACATATATTTTTCTTGAAAACAATAAAAACCTCCAAATGTTTTTATTTAGAGGATCTTGTTATATTGAATAAATATCAGCTTCATTTTCAGAATACCTTTTCAAAAATTTTGTAACCTCTGATTTTGAGAATTGACAAAAATTTCTTCCGGCTTACCTTCTGCTATAATTGTTCCACCATCAACAAATACTATATAATCTGAAACCTCCTTGCAAACTGCATTTCATGGGTAACAATTATCATTGTCATATTTTTCTTTTACCATATCCTTTATAACTTTCAGAACTTCTCCAATAAGTTCAGGATCAAGTGCCAGTTGGCTCATCAAACAAAATTACCTCTCGACTCATTGCGGTACTCCTCTGCGATTCCCACTCTTTGCTGCTGCCCTCCAGAAAGCTGATTTGGGTAAAATTCAGCTTTATCTTTTAACCCCACTTTTTCAAGCATTTTCAATCCGATTCCTGTTGCTTCGTTCCTATTCATTTTTTTTACAATCAAAAGACCTTCAATTATATTTTTCCAAAGCAGTTTTGTTTTTGAATAAATTATAATTCTGAAAAAACCATTGTCGTATTTTTCTAAGCCTGTTTATATCTTTTTATTTATTTTACTCAAGTCAAAAGTTTCATTTCCAAAAGCTATTGTTCCGGATAGGCTGTTTCAAGAAAATTAAGGCTTCGTAAAAATGTTGATTTTCCTGATCCACTCGATCTATAGATGCTTATTACCTGTCCTTTTTCTATTTTTAAAGTTTATTCCTTTTCAAAACTTCATTTTTCCAAAAGACAATTTTTAGATTTTCAACCTTTATCATTTTACAGTCCACCTACTCTCAATTTCTTTTTCCACAATTCCCATAACTTTTTCCACAATTATGCAAACAACCCAGTAAATTCCTGAAACTACGATATATGCTTCAAAAATGTCCAGTCCTGAAGCTGAAATTATTTTTGCCTTTTCCAATCATTTCCACAATTGAAACTGAAAAAGCAAGTGAGGAATCCTTTATCAGACTTATAAAAGTATTTCCAAAAATTAGGAAAAAGTTATTATAATCGCCTGTGGAAGTACAATTCTTCTCATTGCCTGCCATTTTGTCATTCCAATCGACAATGCGGCTTCAACTTTGCCTTTATCCACCGACTGAATTGCTCGCCTGAACGTTTCCGACAGATAACCTGATACATTTTAAAAATAAATGCTACATAAACAAATATAATCGCAGGAATATTATTCACATCTATATTAAATCCATACTTTAAATGTATATAATCCAATATTTTTCGGCAATCCATAATAGGCAAGGTAAATCTGAACTAAAAAGAGTGTCCCTCTTATAAAGGACACATAAATTGTATGAAGTCTTGTCAGCCCAGGAATTTTATCTCATTTTATCCAAGTACTAGTATTTTTATTTGTATCTATAAGATTTTTCTTGACAATTTAAATTAATTTTCAGGTTATATGAAATCAATAATGTTATTTTTGATACAAACGTACATAGTCAATCTCTGTAGTTTGAACTGGGAACGGAGAATTTTCAGAAGGTGGATTCAATCCTGGTTCCCATTCCACGTAATCATTAAAAATGAAATGCCATTTATCGTTCTCAAACCCTTGTTTGACTAAAGCAGAAGGAATATTCAGCTTGCTAAAGTCTTCATCCGGCATGGTAGAAAGATAGTTGCCATATTGATCATATCTAGTATTGTCAACTACACTGATACGTTGAGCATCCTTAATACGGTAATGAACCACAGGAATCAACCTTCCATCCATATAGTAGCGTACCTTTGTTCCATCAAACTCAATTGCCCAGACATGCCATTCATGTGTCAGTGACGTAGTATGTCCACCAACAATGTTTTCTAAACGGTGCGTAAATCCACGCGGTGTCCACTCGTGATTGACTTGGCTGTAATAACAGCTGATATTAGTTGCAGGCCATGCATAACTAGGAGTACTTGCAAACCATTCCAAAATTAACAGTGAACCGTAAGGGGCACTTCCACCTGGATTTTTACAGATAGGCGTATCCACATCATTTTGCTGTTTCTGCATCCAAAGAGCTGTACGCATTCCTTGCAGACGATTCCAGTTCATTCTGGCACGTATTTCTGCACGGAACGGCTTAGAAGCATCCACAAGCTTATTAGATTCTAATCTGCCGCTTGAATATTGTGTAACCTTACCTGCAGGACATACACCTGTAGTTGCATTTGCATCAGTTAACGGATCTCCTCTTCTATCAACACAATGACGACGTGTAGTAATTCTGACATAATCTCCATCTACAAGACTGACATTATTGTGTAAATAAGACAAGTGGCTATTTAGATGATTAATCGCCTTTTTGCTTTGCCAATCAGAAGGGATATTTCTATCTTTAAATTCCCAGCATTTCACACTTTTCCATTGTCCTGAAGCATCTGTTGCGTTGCCGCATCCATTTGTTAATGGAGCTGGCCCAGGTGTCAACTGATTATTTATAAATCTTCGAATTACATCTACTGCCTTTTTTTCTGTGCCGTCTGACTTCCAAATCCCAAAATAATTTTCAGGGTCTGCAGCATCCAGTATATCAGGCCGTCCATTATTGTTCGCATCAATATTCGCATCAGGAATACCGTCTCCATTTGTATCAATGTTTACATCAAGCCATCCATCGCCATTACTGTCTCTATCCACTACTCCTGAAGCAATGTAAGGCTTTCTGTCTTTTGCCTGATACAGAATAAGAGGCCCAAATATGTCTGATTTCTGATACCATCCTAAAATCTGGCCTATTACATTAGCCTGTTTTGTTTCATCAACTCCAGGATAAGTGACATCCAGCCCTACTTCTGACAGCCATATATATTTTCCATCACCATTCTCTGACATTATCTGATATAATGTTTTTCTCCTCTGCCAGGTGCCACAACATCACCTATCATATTTGCCCAGCCGTTATCTCGAAATGCTCTGGCATAAATTCCATAAGGATGATGCGATACACCGTCAAAATATCCTTTTTGCCCCGGATCTATACATTCTTTCTAAAAATTCCATAGGTCCAGATATATCCTGTTGAACTATTGCTGTTTCTACCGTCATTCCACCAGCCATAACATTTACATCATTATGAGCATTATGCGTGCTGCTGTATGCTATTTTTCAGCAGATGAGCATAATGTTCAGGATTTGGTCTAGGATTTTGAATCGTATCGTGCCAAAATTCTGGATTCCCTGGTTCATTCAAAATTCATAGTCAATCACTCCCTGTGAAGCGTATCTTTTTACCAATGCAGTTACAAAATTTGAAAAATCGTTATCACACTGCTGAAGTGGCGCAAATGATGCTACCCGATTTTTCTTGCATTTAACGCATTTTTCAGCGACTGAAAGTTTGTCTGCTCCTGTTGCCCATTCAGGAGACCTGCTTATTTGCATTAAGACTTTCAAGTTATATTTTTGGCAAGAGCAACAGCATCATCTATATCCTGCCAGTCGTATCTTCCATTTTTGAAGACTGGATTCTATGCCACAAGGCTGTAATTCTTACCCACTGAAATCCTACTTTTGCTATTTTGGAATAAGAATCTTCGGCTTCTCTAAGATTACTTCTCCAAAATGGATTGACAGGCTGTATTCAATTCCCTTCACATTATGAATTTTTGTATCATCTGTTTTTAGGATTAGAATTATCATCTTTGCCATCATCATTTCTACCGTTTTTGATGTCCAGGGTTTCCACCTTTGCCACCACCTCTGTGATGCCCGGATTCCACCAGCAATCGCTCCGACAGCAGAAGCTCCTGCCACTCCACCAATAATAGGCCTACAGGAACTTTTCCTCCCTATGTTGCCTCCTAATGATCCTATATTTACTTTTTGGGTCGCTGATATTGCCAATAATATTGCTGTCTGTTAGTATCTGTACAGTTTAATATTACTGCATCATAATTTCCTAAATTATCTGAAAAACTTTATTTCCATCAATAACTTTAACTATATTTGAACATTTTATATGATTTCAGTTGTATTTACTGTTCCACTATTTATCGTTGTTTCCTTTTTAGAAGATTTTCAGATGTACCTGAACACTTTTAAAACTATATTGTTTGATATGCTGCCGGATAAGCGGGGTTCCAGCTGTATTTACATTTTTACTGTGTTTGAACATTTCAACTCTGCATTGGCACTTTCAATTTGAGATAATTCATCTATTTTAATTATTCTAACTATATTTGAACATTTTAAAAAGCTTTTTCAGCTGTATTTACATCTTTTTGTCAGTTCATCTTCCGTAGCTTTTCACTTGTATTTAAACATTTCAGCAATATATTTTGAGAACTTATTTTATTTGTTCCAATAATATTTTTCACTGCCAGTTTCAGAATTTATACATTTTAAAAATATATTATTGCCGTTATTTTCAGTTATTCGGTTCCTTGTGCATTTTTCCTCGCCATATTTGAACATTTTAACTAATATATCATTATTTGATTTTTATTTCACTTACTGAAAAAGACACATTGCCTGTATTTTTCAGCCATTATCGAAAAACTCATAAAAATTAAGAGCAGTACAGCAATTATAAATCTTTTTCATTTTCTATCACCTTTCCCAAATTAATGTTTCAATTTCATGTTGTAGTTAGATTTTTCTTTTTTAGAAAACCTGTAATTTTATAATCTGTTAAAACTTAAATTATTGATTATATCTATGGAATCTTCTTCAGATACATTTTTAATATTTTTCTTTTTACCTCGTCTTCAAAGTATTTTCTCTTTTTACAGTACCTTTTTAAAGTTGAAACCGTATTCGTATTACTTTTTCCTTTCAAATTACCAGATATATCTATCCTGTCTTCTTCGGTATATCGTTATAAGTATTATGACCTGTCACTCTAGCTTCCTTTTTATTTCATTTTCCAAAGATCTCAGTTTTTGCAGAACTTCTTTTAAAAGTTAAAACTTCATTACTTTTTGTTTTTCAAATTGTCAGCTATATTTATTCTGTCTTCTTCAGGTATATTATAGGTATATCTTTGCTGTCTTAACTTCTTTTATTTTTGGTTTATTTTTATACTTCCTATTCTGTATCCTGCTCTTATACCAAATGTATCGATTTTACCTTTAGTTTTTATAGGAGTGACTGTATCTTTTTGGCTGATATTTAAAAATTTGAACTTTCGTAAAGGGCTTCTATAGAAACTGACCCTAATTCTGTACCTAATCCTCCAGCATAGTAAAGACCACCATGAAGATCTTTCTTGTTAAAGTTTTTTTCCTTTATTTCGCCGTATACATATCCTATTCGTCCAACGGCATAAAGAAGATTATTCCTTTATTATTTACTAAGTTAATCTTCGCTGTACCGTAAGCAGGATAAGTCCTTAAAACATGTTTCTGTTCTTTATCATTAAAAAAGGCTGTAATATCAAGGAATTTTTGCTCCACACCTAGACCTAGTTCAACAATTCCCTGATTATCAAATAAATATTCCAAACCAACAACAGGCATCTTTTTAATATCAAAATCAGATTTTGCAGACTGCCATTTATTATTTTTCATTCCTGTTCCTAAAAATTGCTCTGGCTGGATATTGTATCTATTTTTAAAATTATATCCTGCATTTAATCTAAGTTCTCCACCATTCCATTTTCTTTTTCTGAATTTTATCCGTAGTGTACTGCATATCTCCTGTTTTAGCAAAAATATCAGTTCTAAAAGGATCAAAAGGCACAGTTTCATCTTGATAAATTTTTGTATTTCCGATACTGTATCCTATTCTTACACCAACAGTATTTATATTATCTTTCGTCTTTTTAAAAATTATTTAGAGTACTTATATTATTTCTGTTTATGTTACCTAAATTTTGCTTTATCATACCGTAAATTTAACCTTTCATATAACGCTTCAATCGAAATGGAATAACTTGAGTACCTGAGCCATCAGCATAATAAAGTCCACCACGAAAATTTTTATCCTTTAAATCTTCTTCATTGTCCCTTCCGGCTTTTAGCATAAGCATACCCCCTCTTCCAATAATATAGAAACAAATCATTTCCTTCTTTAGAAGTTATTAAATTAGTACTTACTTGTTAAGTACATTGGTGTTATTTCATACATTTTCATTTCATTCTTATCTTTTAAAGCTGAAGATTTTACAGAAAAACTTATGTTCTGCACCAATTCCCAGTTCAAGCCTTCCCTGATTGTCAAACAGCCACTCTATTCCTGCAACGAGATCATTTTTAAATTTATAGTCATAAATAGTATTTGACAAAGCCTTTCTGATGTTTAGTTAAATCATTTTTATATGCCCTGTCAAAAGTCCCACCCTCCGTTTATCTTTATTTCCTGAGCCATTGCAGTTGCTGCTGACATCATCATCGTACTTAAAAATATGTAATTTTTCATAATTCTGTTCTCCCTTAATTTTTGCAAATCTATTTTTATAATTTAATATCTAAATATTTAGAAAAAAATTATAAAATAAAAATTTATCATGTTCTAACTAAAATACACCTTTCTTGCTAAGTACATTTTACTAAATTTCTTAGTTTTTCGAAAGAAAAATATAACGTAAAGGCATCGTATAATTAAGCACAAAACTAATTTTTCTTGTTGAAATTGATTTTTCTTGCTATAATCATAGCAAAACTGCTTTAAGATTAAACTCAAAAAGTTATGACTGGTTTGCTCAAATCCTAGTTTTGTCTAATTTAAGTTAATTTTGAAGAAGTTTACGATATAAATAATAAAAATGAGGTGTTACGATATGAAAGTAAAAATGATACTGCCTGCTCTTACAGAGCTGAAAGCCCATTCGGCGTCCTGTCAAATACTCGTTATTCCCTCCATTGGGACTGGCAACACTTGCAGGGTATTTTTCAGAAGATGATGAAATTGATTTGCAGAGACTAGCATGTAGAAAAAGTTAAACTTGGAAGATAATCCTGACCTGGTTATTATTCAAGTGTATATTACAAATGCTTACAGATCTTATAAATTAGCCGATTATTACAGAAAGAAGGGCAGTTACGTAGTATTAGGAGGACTTCATGTGACTTCATTGCCTGAAGAGGCGCTGGAACATGCCGACACTATAATGATTGGACCGGGAGAAGACATTTTTCCTAAATTTTTACAGGACTTTAAAAACAGAAATCCACAAAAAATGTATATTTCTACACACAGGACATTAATTGGAGCCCCTCCTGCACGAAGAGACTTGATAAAAAGGAATAAATATCTTGTACCAAATTCTATCGTTGTAACTCAAAGTCGCCCTCATCATTGTGATTTTTGCTACAAAGACGCTTTTTACCGAATGGAAAATCATTTTATACTCAGCTTGTCGATGATGCGCTAAAAGAAATTGACAGGCTGCCGGGAAGACACCTGTACTTCTTAGATGACCATTTATTAGGAAATCCTAAATTTGCCACGGAACTTTTTGAAGGAATGAAAGGAATGAACAGGCTGTTTCAAGGCGGCAACAGTTGACTCAATACTTACAGGGAGATTTAATAGAAAAGGCCGCTCAAGCTGGATTAAGAAGTCTTTTTGTAGGATTTGAAACATTTTCTCCAGAAAATCTGAAATTCAGCAATAAAAACCAGAATTTAAAAAGAAACTATGAAAACGCAGTAAAGAGGCTTCACTCGTTGGGAATTATGATAAACAGGAGCTTTTGTATTTGGATTGGATTACGATGACAAAGGACGTCTTTAAAGAACTGTTGAATGGGGAGTAAAAACGCCATAACAACTTCCACTTACCACATTCTAACTCCTTATCCAGGAACAAGGCTGTTCAAGCGTATGGAAGATGAAGGCCGAATAATAACAAGAAATTGGGATTTATACGATACAAGGCATGTTGTCTACAAAACCCGAGAAATATGACTGCCAATGAGAAATTGAACAAGGCTATAACTGGGGCATGCAAGGAATTCTACAAATGGTCAAATATATTTTAAAAGCAAGTGGAAATCATGAAATATCCAAACATAAGTTAAAACACTTTTTATACTGCTGGCTGGAAAAATTTGAGCCCTATACGGAATTTCATAATAAAAACTAGACACTTAAACAATATGACTCCTGATGTGCGAAAGCATACTAAGCAATGTCAGAAAAATAAATAAAATAATAAAAATTAAATGAACTTAGAGTTCTGAAACTATAATCATTCGTTATTTTTAAGTTAATGTTAAAAGCAGTTTTTATTATATGATAAATTGAAATGTTTAAAAAATAGAGAAAACCATTTTTATTTATTGATGGCTTTTCTCTTTTTATTTTTGATTGTTTTCCGGTTTTTGAAAGGTTATCTATTTTTGATTCAATATATGCTCATAGTATTCCTTATATTTTTCCTATATTTAGTAAATCTCTTTCTTTAGCAATACTGTATGCTGTTTCTGTAATTTCATCCAAGTTTTTCCACATTGTTTTCCACAATATTTCTTATTTTTGGCAGAATTCCTCGTTAGTCCTAGCCTTAAAAGCAAGTTTTTCCATCTTCCAGCCAGTCTTCATACACAGGAATATCCCTTACTACAAGCGGTAATTTTAGCCGAAAGCGCTTCTAATACTACAATTCCCTCATTTTCTTCATAAGTCATAAACAAAAAAGGCTTTTGCGCTGCTAAATGCTCCAATTAGAATATCTTTATCGACATAGCCTGGAAAAATTAGATTTTTGGCGGTTTTCAATGATTTTCTGTATTTTTGTCAGGAAGCATTGATTTTACGCTTGACAGATCCAAAACCAAAGAAATTGATAGTCACTGCATTCCTGTGCCACTTTTACAAAAATCTTTTATCCCTTTTCTTTCAAAAGGCAGTCCAGCTGTTATAATTAAGGGTTTATTTATGTCATACACTGATTTGTATTCATTTAAAAATTTTTTCTTTTAAAAACTTCATTTTTATTAAATTTATTTATGTTTACACCGTTTGAAATTACCTAATTTCTTTATCCTTTTCTAAATATTTTTGATTTTATAAGATTTTTGTATATTCTGATGGAGAAATCAAATAATCTGCTTCATTGTATAATTTCTTTGTCCGAATTTTATAATTGGCGATAAAACATAACTTCCTTTTATACTTCCACGAAAATCTTCATAAGTTGTATGTGTGTGATAAATTACAGGTTTCCCTTTTTTCTTTGCCTGTTTCAACACTTCATAAGATTTTAGTGCAACAGTATTTATATGTGCCAAATCATAATCATCTTCAGGATCCTGCGTAACTCAATATTATTTGCTCCAAGGGCTTCTACCCTGATGATTTAAGGCATCCAACGCCGGATTTGCTGAAGGAACTTTTCCCCTCTGAATATAGTAAAACTTTCACGACTATCATACTCCTCTATTGTTTTTATGTAAACTTCTTCCACTCTTTCACCAAATTTTTGTGCTGTATAATCCTGTGAAGCGGCAAAAGCGTTTTCAATAATTTTTCCTAAATTCCTTATCTTCTTTTAAAAAGCATTATAGAATTAATAAATTCTTCTTCAGTTTTATAAACAAGTCCCTACTTCATTTTTACAAGCAAGTCTTCCAGATTCAAGTCATATCTTGCCACGACAGGTGTTTTGGCACCATTGCCTCAACAAATGTAAGCCCCTGTGTTTTCCGATATGCTAGCATTCAAAAATACATCTCCCATCTGATAATAAGCGACAACTTTATCGTCGGGAACTTCCCTAGTAAAAATAACTCTATCTGAAATACAAGATTTTTCAGCTTGTTTCTTCAAGTCATCCAAAAAATTCTCCCCACGCCCAACAATCATAAACTTTAAAGTTTTCATCCTTAATTTTTAGAAAAACATATCAATTAACAAATCAATACTTTTCTCTTCGGCAATCCGACCAATATATACACAAAAGAAAATCACTTTTCTCTATTCCAAAATTTTCTCTCATAAATTCCAAATCTTCATCGGAATAATTTCCACGATAAAATTTATCAGTTCCAGTCCAGTCGGAATAATATTCATTGTCTGGTCAACACCATAAGAATACAAAATATCTTCAACTTTTCTTGTAGGCACAATTAAAAGCATTGCATTTTCTCACAATAAAACTTTACTAATTACAGTACTAATCTTTTTCCCAGCCGAAAACAAATCTTGAACCAAAAATATAATGTGTATAATATTCATATAGTGTATGGTATGTATGAACAAGCGGTATTTCCAAATTAATGCAGCAAATCTTGAAAATGTCCCTACACCCCATTCTGTCTGGGAATGAATAATATCTAACTCCAGTCTTTTTATTTTTTTTATTATTTTTGAAGAATATATCATTCCTAGCCGATACTGCGGCAACGGCTTAAATTCCATACTTGGTATTCGTAAAACATTAGGCTCGACTTGAGGTGCATCAGGATCAGTCGTAGTAATAATATACACTTTATGTCCCAGCTTTCTAAGCTCCTTTTCAAGCGTCATAATTGAACTCACTAACCCCATTTACCTGAGGTCTGTATGTATCTGTAAATATTCCTATTCTCATTTTTACACTTCTCCTTCTATAACAAAACCCTCTTTCAAATTCTATTTCTTCCCTTTTGATAATTTTCATGATCTTATTCTAATTTTTAGGAATTTCTAAAAAGAATTTTCCAATTTTCCCCATTCTATAATCTCTCAATAATCTTCTCGAAATAATCTCATAATTATGTTTTATCATTTTAGATACTCTAATCTCTTTTCCAAAATTTCCAGTATCTTATGATTTTTCCATTCCCGAAAAATTTCCTCATCTAGTTATATATTCTTCCAGATTATACACTTTTACTAGATTTTGAATTTTCCCCAAATTCTTTAATTTATCCAAAAACTTCATAGCAACTTGTTCTAGTTGCAATACATTGTCCTTTATTGAACCAGTGATTGCTAAATTATAAGCCCACTTCATCATCTTCAAATTTTTGGCCACAAAACTCCTGGTGTATCCAGCAGTTCCAATTTTTCATCAATTTTTATCCATTGCTTTCCACGTGTAAATCCTGGTGTATTTCCAACTCTTGCTTTATTTTTATTCACAAATTTATTAATAAATTTAGACTTCCCAACATTAGGAATCCCAACAATCATAGCTCTTACTTCAGTTTTACAGAAGTCCTCATTTTTTTCTAATTTTTCTGCATAAATCTTATCTGTAATTTTTCGCAGTTCATTAAAAATTAGTCCCTTTTTCCACACTCAAAGCTACAAAATAATCAGAAAAATTATTTTCGAGAAAAATAATCTTCCCAGACTCTTCAATTCCTTATTATCAATTAAATCAACCTTATTCAGTACAATAATCTTTTTCTTATTATTTGCCAGCTTTGAAATATCTGATTTTTACTAGAAATCGAATTCTTGCATCCAAAATCTCAATCACAATATCAATTATTTTGAGATTTTTCGACAATTAAATCCTTTGTTTTTCTTCATATGCCCTGGATACCAGTTTATATTCATTCTTTCATTTCTCTCCATTTTCTCTCTAAATTTTATTTTTTTAATCCTAAAAATTAAGACTAATTTTAAAAATTAAAGATAAAAACTCAATATTTTCAAACTTTTTCTATCCATTCGTTCAACTAATACTAAATCCGATTTAAAAATAGAATAAATTTTATAATAAGGGTTGTTTTGAGGTTAATTTATAATTATTCAATTAAATTATTTTTATTGTTTTTGGATATTTTTGATTAATAAATATTTTATTATATTACTATGTTTTCTTTTTTATTTTCACAGGATTGCTCATTGTCATAAAACCTCATCTTGCAGTAAAGATTTATCGATAATCAAAATATTTGGCAAGATTGCTACGCAATAACCTATGGCTAGTCTACGACATTTTTAATAAATTCATCGTAATACATCATATAGCCTATGTTTAATTTATTTAATAATCGTTTCTTCATTTTTATTTTTAATTAAAATGATTATTATAAACAAATTTAAAATGTCGTGATGGAATGAAATTGATTGTTTGAGCTTTTTCTAAACTTTTAAATTATAATTGGTTTAGAATTTATAGTAACTTTTATTAAAAGCGAGTTTCAATTTTATTTCAAAAAGATTATGAACAAACCGGGTTTGCAAAGGGATGGCAACTGTTCCCCTTTGCTTTATAAAAAGAAAAACATATAAATTATAGAAAAATATTTATTAACAACAAATCATTAAAAATATATTTTTATTGATTTTTAAATAAATACCATCATCATTTATTGCCCTTATAAATAAAACAATTTCTCCTTAATTGGCTTTTCTTCAACTTTTCTATAATTTCAGAAACATTTCACGGATTATTTTCTTCATAGATTTTGGTAAGTTCTCTTGTAATTACAACGTAACGTTCTCCCAAATATTCTTTTATATCTTTTAAAGTTTTTAAAAATTCTGTTGGGGGATTCTAAAAATTACAATTGTCCGCTCTTCTTCCTTTAATTTATTGAAAAGTGTCTGTCTGCCTTTTTTTCTTTGGTAAAAAGCCTTCGTATGCCATTCTTCGCATATCCAGCCCTGAAATGCTTGCACCTGTAACAATTGATGAAGCTCCTGGTATTCCAACGACTTTTATTTCAGCTTTTAAAATTTCATTTACTAGTTCAAAGCCTGGATCTGAAATACACGGTGTTCCAGCATCTGTTACAAGTGCAATTTTTTTCATCTTTTTAAAAGATTAATGATATTTGTAATTTGATGAAGTTTATTATGTTCATGGTATTGGTACACCGTTTTTCGATTTCATAATGAGAAAGAAGTTTTTAGTGACTCTTGTATCTTCTGCAAAAATATAATCAACTTCCTTCAAAACTTTTATTGCTCTAAAAGTTATATCTTCTAAATTTCCAATTGGCGTACCAACAACATAAAACATATATTTCTCCTAATTTTAATTTCTTTTTATTAATTTTGATAATGATTATTTTCTTTTTCCTGCTCCACCTATATTCATTTCTTCGATTGCTCTTTTTAACTGAACATCCCCAGCTGAAATAATTTTAGCTGCTTCTTCCCTTTCCTTTATCTTTTATAATAATGTCTCTATTTCTTTTTCTCTATTTTTCTAGCTTGTTCACTGTCGTTTGCATACCCTTTTAATGCAAGCAGTTCTTCCATTTTACTTCTATATCAGGCTCAATTCCTTTTTCATGAATATAGTTCCTTTTTGGTGTAAAGTATTGGGCAATAGTAAGTTTTATAGCATCCTCTGTTCTCAAAGGTATAACTTGCTGAACGATTCCTTTTCCAAATGTTTTTCTCCAATGAGTTGTACCACGTTTGTAATCTTTAATTGCACCTGTTACAATTTTCAGAAGCACTTGCACTTGCTTTGTTGTTAATACGATTAATGGGAAATTACCTAGATTTTTTTGAAGTTCTGTTATAATTTCTCTGCTGTCCATTTTTATATTTTTAAAGTAAACGATTAAATCTTCTTTTTACAAAAAGTGAAGAAATATCCTGCGCTTCTTGTAACGAACCTCCTGGATTAGAACGTAAATCCATATTAATCCTTTCATCCCTTTAGCTTGTAAATCTTTAATAGCTTTTTCAACTTCTGCTCCAACGTGATTTCCAAATCTTAAAAGACTACGTAACCAATGTTATTTTTCAAGCATTTTGCTTTCAACCATTTCAGTTTAATTTTTAGCTCTTGTCAATGTAAATTTCATTGGCTCCTTTTTACCTTCCTAACTACTTCTACATCAACTTTTGTTCCTTCCTTTTACCTTTCAAGTTTTACAGTTTCATTTTGCTGTAAGTGGAAGAATATCTTTTCCATCAACTTTTATAATTCTATCTTTTATTTTTGATTCCGACTTTTTCAGCTGGACTTCCGATAAATGGCTGAAACAACTTCAAAACTTCCCCTTTTTCTTGCTTAATGCTCATTTCCAACTCCAACATATTCACCTTCCATGTCTTCAGAAAAGTCTGCCAAATCAGCTTTTGAACAAATATTCTGAATAAGGATCCTCAGTCTGCTTTACAACTCCTGCGACAGCTCCTTCATAAAGTTCCTTTTTGCTTGGAGTTTCTTCCTTCCCAACATAATTATTTTCAATAATATTTATTACATCCACAATTCTGTTCAGCTCTGTTGCGTCCTTTTGAGTATCCAGCACTTGTATCCTTGTCATTTCTTGTTGTTTTTATTATAGTGGTAGCTGCAAATAAAAGGCATGCTTACCAATATAAGTCCTAATACTGCCTGCATTATTTTTGTTCTTTTTCATTTTTCCTCCTAATAATATGCTTTTTAGCCAATTATAAAAATGTGAAAAATCCACATTTATCCATGATAAGCTGTGAAATAAATCCTATAACCGACTTCGTATTTAAAACTTTCTGCTTTAAATATTATATTCTGTTGCTTTTCAATAAATTCATTACCTATGGAAATTTTAGCATGTAAGAACTCCTTATTCCCTTTTGCCCCTTTTATTGGAGAATCTTCAACACCAATCAGCTCGTATCCGTGTTCTTTTGAAAAAGTGAATTATATGGCTTCATTATGATATTCTTCGTTTTCCACAACACCATTTCTGCTAATTTTTCCTTCCAACCTCAAATTGAGACTTAATTAACATTACAGCCTTCCTTCTTTAGCAGAAATTTCTCAAAATAAGGAATAACCTTGGTTAGGGAAATAAAAGATACATCTATTACAATAAAGTCAACCTTTTGATTTTTCAATATCTTCTGTCTTTAAGTCTTTTATGTGCATCTCCTCCAGCAAGATTATCCTGTCATCATTCCTCAGTTTCCAGTCAAGCTGATTTTTTACCAACATCAACGCTATACACACGTCTTGCCCCATTTTTGCAATGCACAGTCTGCAAAATCCTCCAGTAGATGCTCCAATATCAAGAACAGTTTTATCCATAAAATCCAAATTCCAAATTTTTATTGCCTTTTTCAAGCTTTAAGCCTCCACGGCTTACATATTTCAATTTATCTTTTTATTCGGATATTTAATTCACTGTTATCCTTGAATATTGTTCCAGCTTTTAGTTTACAACCTGCTCATTTACAATGACATTTCCTGCCATTATTTCCCCGCTTTTGCCTTTTCCCGTGTCTCAAAAATAGTCCTTCTCCACAAAGATTAAATCCAATCTTTTTCATTTCTTTCTCTTTCCAGTTTTTCTAAATAAAAGATAGCTCAATAAAGCTAATTTAAAACTAAGCCCAGAGAATTTCGCCATTTTTATTAAAAATCCTAATTTCCTATCTTTTGACAGTTTTTATATGAAAGGAATTTGAATATATAATAAAACACATCTCTTATTTTTCTATTTATTTTGATTACTAAAAATCATATTTATCCAAAAAGCACAGTAAAACAACTTTAAAATCAGATTGAAAATTACAAGTCCCTGTTTACGTTCCAAACTTGCTTTAAATTTATCAATTTAATTTTGAAATGATTCCAGCATATTTTAATAAACTTATTTATTTTTATCACATTTCAAGCTATATTTCAAATTTTTGCTCTGCTATTCTATCTTGCTTTCTAACTTCCTTGCTTCTTTAAATACTGCTGACAAATTTCATAAAATGATAATATTATATTGAAATCAAAGCTATTTTATTAAAAATAAAAATTTAGGTATTTCGCTATCTCTAAGTGAAATAACTATAATTTTAAGTCGCCATTCATGGTAGCTCCTTTTTAACAATTAGAAGGCAAAACAAAAGGACATTACACTTTCATTAATGCCCTTTTATTTATTCTTTATTCTTTAAAAATTTCTGCAAAATCCGAATATCATTTACAACAATTGGTTTAAATTAGTATTTTCCAATTTTTCAAAGGCTTTTTCAGTCCATAGCCTGTTTTTATTAAAACAAAGTAATCTGATTTTTCTGCTGGTATCAAATCAGTTAGCCTATCGCCCTATCATAAAGAATTTTTCTGTATCAATATTAAATTCATCTATCGCCAGCTCAAAATTACCAGTTTTCGGCTTTCGGCAGTTACATTCAATGCCATATTTTTCCAGTGCATTTGGATGATGCGGGCAAAATATGATTTTTCAATTTTTATCCCATTTTTCTAGTCAAAATCTTTTTCAATAAAATCCTGTAATTTTAAATAGACTTCCTCTGTGTAATAGCCTCTCGCAATTCCGAGACTGATTTGTTATAATCACAAATTTATAGCCTAAATCACGTAATTCCTGAAGTCCTTTAATTACATTTTCATATTCAAAATCCTCTATTTTGTACAAATATGATTTTTCTACATTTATTACACCATCTCTGTCCAGCAGGATAAATTTATTTTCATAAAATTATATTCCTTTTTATTAAAATATTCACTAATTTACTTTATACTAACCTCCATTTAAATAACGAATTTATTACAAACTTTTTTAATAAAAGGGTATAAATCTAATATTTTTAAATAATTAAATTTTTCAATCAAATTCTAGTATAAATAACCCGTCGGAGCATTTTTCTGTGCTGGCAAAACTGTCTGAGCATAGCGAGTTTTTGTCAGTGCAGAAAAATATCGTAAATCTAACCATAAGTTGTGCAGCATACCTTGCTATAATTTTAATTAGTAGGATAAATCTTTACTGCAAGGTAAGGATTTGCGGCAATGAAACAATCTACGAAAATAAAAAGTTGAATGATTATGAATTAACTGTTGAACACCCTATTATAAAATTTATTTTCATTTTAAACGAGGTTTAGTATTGAATTTGTTAAATTTTATTATACAATTTATTTTACAAAATAGGTTATTATTAATTTAATTAAAATAATTACTCAATCAAAACTATGAGGGCATGTCAGTGTGATGCCCTTACGTTAAGTAATTCATTAACATCTCTTATAAAGAACTCTCCATCAATTGATACAAATCCTAAATTTTAACTTTTGGATTTACTAAGTAAAGATTTTTGTTTTTGGAATAAGATTGTAACTCATTTGCTCTTCAGAGATAAGTTTTTCCATTTCTAGCATTGCTGGAACTCTTACTTTTGGATCAGCAGAGCTTTTTACAATTTTAGTTAATTCGTCATATCTTGCGTTTTTGAAATCTCCACGGTTGTTTGCGTTTGTGCTTTCAAATAAATCTAAATATGTGATTGGATCTAGGAAATCTCCAGTCCAGTTCATAAGAGCAACTTGATAATCACGTTTTTTAGTTCTTTCAACACGTTCCTTACCTGTTACAACATCCAATTCAACATTTGCTCCTAAGTTATTTCTCAAGTTTTTCTTGAATGTATTCGACAATAGCTTTTCTGCTTCCTGTATCATTAAATAAAATTTCAAATCTTGGAAGTTCTGTTAATCCTTCTTCTCTAAGTCCTTCTGCTAGTAATTTCTTAGCTTCTTCAACATTGAATTTAGGCTGGTCAGTTGTCACTTCCTGTGCAGGAAATCTTTTTGCAATACCGTTTAGTCAATTCAGTTGGAGTAGATACTTTAGTCGCTTTTTCAGAGCCTTCAAGAACTTTGTTTATAAGTTCATCTCTATTTATTGCCATAGTTATTGCACGTCTTACTTTTGCATTTTTAAATACATTTTCTTTTTGTGTTGAATAGCAAGTAAGTAAATTCCACCATCATCTGCTTTTACAAGTTCGGTTTTCCAGCAAATTCTTTTGCTTGTTCAAAATGTAACGGATGTTACGTCAACTTCTTTATTTTTGAAGGCATTGACAGCTGAATCTGTAGCGATTATTTTAATACAACGTTATCTGTTTTTACGTTAGATGCGTCCCAGTAGTTAGGATTTTTCTTGAATTTTCAGTTCGAATCATGAGTCCAGCTTTCTAATGTATAAAGACTGTTTGAAATCGTAAATTCAGCTATCTGTAAAAGTATTTATCTTTTTACTTCAGCGTAGTATTTTCTGATTCAATGGCATAAATGATTTGAATGTAACTAAATCATCAAAAATATGGAGTAGGGCGCTTCCAAGTTGACTTGTAATGTTTTATCATCAATAACTTTTATTCCAACTTCATTTTTCTGAGCTTTTTAGCATTGTATTTTTCTCCATTTTTATTACAAATAACATGCTTGCATTACTTCCTGCTGTGTCGAGATTTTAATCCACAAGCCATCCAGCTTTAAAGTCCTTTGCAGTAACAGGGATCTCCGTTGCTCCATTTTACGCCATCTCTTAAATGAAATGTCCATACAAGTCCGTCTTCTGATTTTTCCCATTTTTCAGCAATTCAGCAACAGATTTTACCAGTCTTGTCTTTTCTTAAAAGACCTTCTAAATTAATTCATCAACAGTTCACCAGGAACGTCTGTTTATTATTCGCGGATCAATTGACGATGGTTCTGTAACAATATTTAATGTAAATGTCTTTCCATTACCTCCATTTTACTTTCACGAAAGGGCAAACATTAGCAATGTCAATATCAAAAGCAGTTTTTTTCATTGATTTATTTCCTCCTATTTTTAAATATTTCTATAAAATTTTAAATTACTAAATAAGAGTATAACGATACCCCATAATTTAACTTATTTCAATGATAGATTTTCCAAAATAATATTCTCCACTAATTGCAACAAATCAAGACCTTGAACTCTTTCATTAACTAGATATTGTTTTTCTCTGTGGAAAAGCTATCAACTGGTAAATCTTCTGCAACTAATCCTTCAAGTTTAATAAGTGCAGGAATTCTGACATTTTGATCGGCTGTTCCTCTGACAGTTTTAACTAAAGCATCATATTGAGGGTTTTTATATGAACCATAGTTAGTTCCTCTGTTGATTCAAATAAATCTAAGTATGTAATTGCGTCAGGATAATCTCAGACCATCCTGCAAGAACTAAGTCAAAGTTTTTGCTTCATTCTTGAGAATCTTTCTTGAGCAGTCATTATTTCCAGGATTTAATTCAATACCTAAATTTTTCTTAATTGTTCCTGAACATATTCTGCAATAACTTTATTATTTCCACTTTCATTAATTAACATTGACATATTAGAAATTTTGATGCTCCTGTTTCCTTCAGTCCTTCTGCAATAATTTTAGCTTATAGGACCGCATGTTAATGTTGAAGTAAGACTTGTTCTGTAAAGTCCTTGTCATTCAATCCTTTTATTCCTATTCCTTTTTGGAACAAGAGTTTTTGGCGACTGTTCCGTATCCATTTAATACATTTTTACTAAACCTTCTCTGTCGATTGACATAAGAAGAGCTTTTTCTGATTTTTACATTTGCTAGTGTTTTTGTTGTTAAAGTTAAATAATAGATACCATACTGATCCATCATTATTTGAAACCATTTTGGATTATCCTTAAATCCTTTTGCTTGTTCAGCAGTAATTGAAGTTACATCTCACTTCCTTGTTATTAAATGCATTTAATGCTGAATTATTATCAGGTATTATATGTACACAATATTTTCAACTTTTACATTAGGCATCTCAGTGATAGGATGAATACTATTTCTGAGCCATGTGTCCAGCTTTCCATTGTGTAAAGCTTTCTGAAGATATTGTTTTTCAGATTCTGTAAAAATATGAATCTTTTGTTTCATCAAAAAATTTTTGATTTAATGGCATATAAGTTTTTGAATGCTACAAAGGCTGTCAAAATATGGAACTGGAGTTCAAGTTCTACTTCTAAGTTTTATCGTCGATAACTTTTTATTCCAACTTCTTCTACAGTTCCTTCTTTTTATTATATTTTTCTGCATTTTTATTGGATAAAAGCATGTATGCATATTCAGAAGCTGTTTCAGGTTTTAATGCGAAGTCATCCATTTTTACAAGTCTTGGGCAGTAATTGGATCACCATTGCTCCATTTTAGATTATCTCTTAAATGAAATGTCCATTTTAATCCATCAGCCGATTTTATCAGCTTTTAGCAAGTCCTGGTTCAAATGTTCCATTTTTCCTTTTTCTAGTTAATCCTTCATTAAAAGATCGTTGACAGTCCCTCCCATTATTTCCCGTTGAAATTTGCGGATCAATAGATTTTTGGCTCATCCGTCAGATTTAAAGTAAACGTTTTTGCCATTTCCCCACTTTTCCCACAAGAAATAACGAAAATCAGCATCATCAACATAGCTAATATCATGATAGTTTTTCTCCTTCAAAATTTTATATATAAATTTATTGAATAACTTCAAAATTAAACAATCTTATTTATTATTTTATATAAGTATTATCAAGTACAAAAGTCTTTTCCTATTGGACTGAATACAATATTATGAACTCTTGGATTCAGTAATTTTGTATTTTGTCTGTAGTAAAGTAATCCCACAGGCATATCTTCTGCAATTATTCTTTCCATTTCAATCATATCTTTTTACTCTTTCTTCCTGATTTCCGGAGCTTTAACTTTTTTTCACAAGTTCATCGTAACGAGGGTTCGAGTAATCTGAATAGTTGTTTCCATCTTTTTGTCAGGAATCTGTCAGTAGAGTAATTGCATCATTATAATCTCCATTGCTAGCCTGCAAGGCGATTTCATAATCTCTTTGTCGCATTTTATCGAGTCTTGACTGGAATGTCATTCCTTCGATTTTAAGGTTTTACTCTAAATTTGTTCTCAAACTTTCCTGAATATATTCAGAAATAACCTTATTATTTCGAGAATCATTGAAAATCATTGTTAAATCAGGTAATTTTGATAATCCTAGCTCCTTTAATCCTTCAGCTAGCAGTTGTTTTGCCTTTTGTGGATTATAAGCTGGGAAAATTTTTCCAGCTTCTTCAGAGAAATCTTTTGAAACACCTGTAATTCCTACTCCTTTTGTAGTATAAGTATAATTTGCTTCTCCTGTATTCAAGAACATCCGTAATTAATTTTTCCCTGTCTACTGCAAGTGACAACGCTTGCCTGATTTTTTTGTTTGCAAGAACTTTATTTTTCATATTATACGTCATATACCATACAGAGCCATCTTTTTGTAAGCAGTTTACGTTTATCATTTTTAAACTCTTTAGCCTGTTCGATAGAGATGTTTGTTGAGTCAATTTCTCCATTTTAAAAAGCATTTTACGCTGGCATTAGGATCATTTATAAATAACATTTTTATAGATTTTTCAATTTGATGTTATCTTTATTCCAGTAGTTTCATCAAATACGATTTCTGAATCTCTTGTCCAAGATTTTATTACATATACACCTGATGAAATTGATGTTTCAGGAGATGTCATATACTTTTTCTCCAACTTTATCGTAGAATTTTTATTAAGAGGAGCATAAGTCTGTATTCTTACAATTGAATCAAAGTATGTAGCGGATTGTTCAATGTAACTTCCAATGTGTAATCATCAACAACCTTTATACCAGCTGAGTTTTTCATCTTTAATTTTTTTCCTGCATTAAATTGTTCAGCATTTTTATGTAAAATAATTTATCTGCATATTCTCCTGCCGTTTCAGGCTTTTAATGCTCTAACAGCCATCTCTAAAGTCTTTTGCCGTAATAGGATCACCATTGCTCCATTTTGCATTTTTCTCAAGTGGAATGTCACACTGTTGAATTTTCGTTGTGTTCCCATTTTCTGCCACACCGAGATGAATTTTCCATCTTCTGCCTGTCTTGTCAATGTTTCAGTGACAAGCGAATCCTAAATTCTCCTGTTGAATCATTTTGCAAAGCTGCAGGATCATAAGATTTCCCTCTTCCTTTTAAGTTGAGTTTCAAGGTTTCTGAATCTACCTTTTTCCACGTAAATTACCAGCCAGCAGTATTGTTAAAATTAGTAATATTTTTCTTCATATCATCACTCACCCTTTCTTTTTGTCCAAATTAAATTTAGTAAATCGTTATTAATTTTAGTTATCCACTCAGATAATTTTTATTTGAATGGAAAATATAGATACTATTTTGTTATAGATGCGTTATAAAAATCAATAGAATCTCAACTGAACGTATCACTAACGCCTTTTTAACTTAGGATTTATCAAATAAACCCGCCCACTTCGTAATAAGCGCAGAATATCTAAAATCATCAGATAATAGTTTTTCAGCCTGTTTCATTGCATCCATTCTTGTTTTTGTTATCTTGATTAACTTTAGCTAGATCAACCAGTTCATCGTATTTAGGATTCGCATATTTTGCAAAGTTAAGATCTTTTTACTTTCGAGATGGAACATTTCGAGATAAGTCATTGGATCAGCATAGTCAGGCACAGGCATATCTTACAATTCAAATTCTCCAGCTTTTTGCACGTGCAATTCTTTCTTTTTAGTCAGAACTTCCACTTCCACATCAATTCTAATTTGTCTTTCCATTGAGATTGATAAAATTCAGCTTCCTTTTTACCAGTTCCATTTTCATCCACAAGTAAAGTCAATTTAACATTGTGCAGGAATCATATTCAGCTCTTTCAGCCCTTCTTCAAATAGCTGTTTTTACATTAATATTTGCATACTCTGCAAATAAATCTCCAACTTCTTCCTAAAATCGCCTTTTTCACCAACTGTTCCATTTGAAACAATTCCGGAACCAATAATTCGGCACCATTTAAGATGCTGTTTACTAATTCTTTTCTATCTATTGCAAGTGATAGTGCCTGTCTAACCTTTTATTCTTTAATACAGGATTTGATGTATTAAATCCTAAGTATATACTCTTCCATCAGAAATTTATGTAATTCAGGTTTTCCTTCAAAGTTTGCCATTTTTCAACTCGAAATTTTTGTCAAGTCCAATTCTTTATTTTCAAAAAGGTTTGTGCGACTTCAAAATCAGTTACGATTAAACCTGTAAGTGTATCAATTTTTATATTTTTGAGCATTCAGTAGTTAGGATCATAACAACTTTATTGTCGTGTACCCATTCTTCCATTGTGAAAGGCACTTTGTAAACAGATTTACCAGCTTCTGTTGCATATCCTTCCCCATTATCAGCCAATGCTTTTTCATTAACTGGGAAATAGACAGGCATAATTAATGTCTTTAAGAAGAATGGAGCTGGTTTTGATAAGGTAAATTCAAGTGTATAATCATCTTTTGCTTTTTATTCCAACTTGTCCAAAAAGTCCTTCAAAGTTCCATTGTTGTAATTTTCGGCATTTTCAATGTAATAAGCAAGCACTGAATATTCAGAGCCTGTTTTAGGATCAAGTCCTCTTTTGATACCGTTAAAATAGTCTTTGGCAGTAAGCGGATCCCCATTGCTCCATTTCATTCCTTGTCTGATTTTTAAATGTCCATACTTTTCCGTCATCTGATTTAGTCCAGCTTTCAGCTCCGAAGGAACAATTTCATTTTTATCATTTAATCTTACAAGACTTTCATAAGTCATGCTTGTAATAAAAATTCCACTCATATCAGTCAAAAGTTGCGGATCCAATGAAGTCGGTTCAGCTTCCATATTGAATGATACGGAATTTCCAGCGACTTCCTTCCTTTCGCAAGAAAGAATAAACATTGATACAATTAAAGCAAAATACTAAAAAGTCATGAATACTTCCTTTCCAAATTGTTTTATTATATTTTTTGTTACTTTAATTTTATTAAATAAGCCCTTTTTCCTTTAGAAGTTTCAACAAAAATGTCCGGCTTATATTCTGTTAATTCAGGAGTTTCAGGTATAATTCCTATTTCAGAGCATCTCCCATTGGACTTCTCAAAATATGATTCTTCCATATCAATTTTGTTGTCTTCTTGAAATCAGGATCTGCTATTGGTACAGCAGAAATAAGTGATTTTGTGTAGCTATGAACAGGGTTGCTGTAAACAACCACGGGTTCCCAGTTCTACTACTTTTCACGATACATAACTGCTACTCTGTCTGAAAATATATTTTTACCATTGACAAATCATGTGCGATAAATAGTAAAGTCAAATTTCTTTCTTTTTGCAAGTCCTTTAATAAATTTACAACTTGTGCCTGAGTGATACATCGAGCCGAAATTGGCTCATCACACACTAATACTTCTGGATCAACGGCTAACGCTCTTGCAATCCCAATTCTCTGTCTTTGCCCTCCAGAAAATTCATGTGGGAAACGGCTTGCATGCTCCCTATTTAGTCCAACAATTTCCAAAAAGGCTGTAAACTTTTTCCATTCTTTCCTGTTTGAACTTGCTAGCTTGTGAATATCAATTCCTTCAATAATATCTCCGACAGTCATTCTTGGATTAAGGAAGCCTCTGCGGATCTTGAAATATCATCTGGACTTTTTTTGTAAATTCTTTTCTTCCATAAGATTCTACTGGTTTTCCGTTAAATAAAATATCTCCATTTGTCTTTGTATAAAGTCTGCTGACAGTTCTTCCAGAGTGTAGTCTTTCTGAACCTGATTCTCCTACAAGACTTAGAATTTCACCTTTGTAAATGTCCATTGTAACATTTCTCACAGCCTTTAAGACTTGTCTTTTTCATTAGGGAAATATTTTTAAGTTTTTCATTTCTATTAGTTTTCTATTTTCGTTAACTGACATTATTTCCCTCATTCCTTCATTTTGTAATTCATCAGATTCCTCTGATTCAAAAAGGAGATTTTTATTTTTGGAGCACTCGTCAACATAAAAGCCACGATTTTACAAAATGTCCATTTCCTAAATCAATCATTGAGGTTTTCTTTCATAGTCAATTTTCATTGCATATTCAGAACGTGGTGCAAATGGATCTCCTACAGGCGGTTTTAATAAATCGCAGGAGTTCCCTGGAATAAGCCAATTTTTCACCCATTTTCATATCCAGTCTTGGCAGAGATTTTCAAAAGTCCCCAGTGTAAGGATGCTTTGGATTCTTAAACAATTCCCTTACAGGAGCTTCTTCCAGCTTTTTTCCCCGGCATACATGACAACCACTCTGTCAGCAGTTTCGCAACTTCTCCCAAATCATGCGTTATAAGTATTACAGCAATGTTCAGTTCTTTTTCAGTTCATTTATCAAATCTAGAATCTGTGCTTGGATTGTAACATCCAAAAGCCGTTGTTGAGCTCATCACAGATTAACAAGTCGGCTCACACGAAGTGCAATGGCTATAACTGTCTTTGACGCATTCCCCGAAAATTCATGTGGATATTGATGAAATCTTTCTTACAGGTTTGAATTCCAACTTTTCTAAGCATTTCAATGGCTTCTGCTTGCCTCTTCCTTTGTTACATTCTTATGAATTAAAATCCTTCCATAATCTGCTTTCCAACTTTAATTGTTGGATTAAGCGATGTCATAGAGGTCTTGAAATATCATTCCAATTTTCATACAGCTCTCTCATTCTTTCAATGGAAGCCTTTACTAAATCTTCGCCTTCAAAAGGATTTCCCCATTTTTATTTCTCCTGGAGGCATTGGTATTAATCTCATAATTGTCTGTACGGTAAGCTGATTTCCCAGAACAGACTCTCCAACGATTGCAAGTGTTTCCCCTCGATCCACAGAAAAGCTAATACCTCTAAGAGCCTGAACTTCTCCAGCATACGTATTAAAAAGAAACACTCAAGTCTTTTACTTCTAATAATTTTTCCCATTCTCTAATCCTCTCTGTATTAATATGGATTGTTTTTACATAATTTTTATAACTAAATACTTTTCTTTATTAACTCTATTTATTTTTAATTTATTTACTTTTCTATTTAATTATTAAAAGCAAAATTTCGTTAAAGAAAAATAACTGTTTGAGATTTTGAAACATATTTTGAATTATATACGATTATTCGTATTAAAATAACTTATATTCAAAATCGAGTTTTATTTTCTTTATAAGAAAAGATTTGCATCAGTGAGGATGCAAAGGGTATGGCGTTTGATACCCTTGCTTAAAAATAAACTAAAAATAAATGAAATTAAGAAAATAATATTAAATTATAGAATAGTAAATTTTATAAAATTTTTAAAATTTTTAAATTTTTAATCTCTTAGTTTTTGGATTTAATGCATCATTTAAAGCATCTCCAACTATATTAAATGCCAATGTAATTAATGAAATTACAACTGATGGAATAATGAATAAATATGGATATGAAGTCATATTTACGAAACCATCAAATACCAAGTTTCAAGTGAAGCTTGTGAATTGGTACTCCAAGACCAATGAAACTTAAAAATGCTTCAGTAAAAGATAATGTTTGGTATATCTGTTGTAAGTCTTATTATTATTACACTAATGTATTTGGAATTAAGTGTTTTAGAGTTATCCATAAAAAGTTTCCCTCAAGTGATTTTTGAAGCTAATACAAACTCATTTTCCTTTATTTTTAGGACTTCTCACGTACTAACAGTGAATAATTTAACCATCTTGTAAGAGACATTGCGATAATTATTGTTTTTACACTATTTCCCATTACAACCATTAATAAAATTATATAAATCATTGATGGAATAATTAGTAAAATTTCTACAATTCTAGTCATTATTGTATCAATAATTCACTAAAAATATGCCGATACAGCTCCATAAATTGTTCCGAAAACAACACAGATTACAGCTGTTATCAAAGACAATTCCATTGAAATTCTTATTCCTTGTGAAAGTCTTGCAAATAAATCACGTCCCAAATTATCAGTTCCTAAATAATGTCCTTTTTGCAAGTCCTTTTTGCTGGACTTAAAAATTTAGCCGACAAGTCTTGAGCTCGATAAGAATATTTTGTCAAACTTTTGTCCAAATATTGCTAAAAATAAGAAAATAGAGTTATTCCCAAAAAAATGACAAAGCCAATTTATTTTTCTTGAGATCTTCTCCATCCATCCTGCAGAATGTTAAACTTGGTTTTGTAGATTACTTCGCTTTTGATTGGTGTCAGGATATACAATTTGAAAGTCTTCAGGTGTTGGGATATAATCATTTTCAGTTATGATTTTTATATTTTCTGCCACTATACCTCATCTCCTTTTCCAAGTTTAATTTTAGGGATCAACTAAAACATACACAATATCAACAAGTATCATCATTATGATAAGGAATATCGCATAAAACACTGTAACTCCAAGTACCATCGTATAATCTCTGTCGTTGATACTGTCTACGAAATATTTTCCCAATCCTGGAATTGAAAACATTTTTCAATTACAAATGAACCAGTCAAAACTGCTGCAATTGTTGGATACATTATTGTAATAATTGGTAAAATTGCATTTCTTAAGGCATGCCTGAATACGATGTTTTTTGGCTTAACCCCTTTCGCAATAGCCAGCCTTATATAATCCTGACCCATTACTTCTATCATTTTATCTCTTAATAAACGTGCAATCAATGCCACTGTATAAAGTCCAAGCGCAACAACCGGCAATATTTTTTTCTCAGGTCTATCCCATCCAGACAGCAAAATTCTTACAAGAGGTAAATTATACTGATCTATTAAAAATCCCGATTATGCACATCAACAAAATACTTCTGCATTAGCCCTGCCAATACAAAGCTTGGTACAGATATTCCAATTATTGCAACAATCATCGCTAATCTATCCTGATACTTCCCTCTCTTAAGAGCTGCAATAATTCCAAGCGGAATTCCTAAAGCCAATGCAAAGATAATAGGTCGGCTCCTAAATCTGCTGAGGTCAAGAAACTTTTCTTAATAACGTCATTAACAGTTCTTCCACGAACTTTCATGGATGCTCCCAAGTCTCCTTTTGCTATGTTTTTTAGATATTCAACGTATTGTTCTCCCAACGGACGGTCCAAATGGTATTTTGCCATTAGATTTTCCTTTACTTTAGGTGGAATCGCTTTTTCGCTTTGAAACGGATCACCAGGCAACATATGTATAAGAAAAATGTAATAGTAATAACTAGCCACAACGTTACAAGCCCCATTGCGATTCTTTTTAATTAAAAACTTTAAAATATTTTTCATACTCGCTTCCTTTCTCAAAAAATTTTTATATACCTATATTATATCTTATAGTCAGTCATATTTGCAAGCAATTTTTGTTTATAATGTGATTTTTACTATTAATTTCTTTTTATGCTTAAATAATAGTTCTCTAAATCTAATATATTTTAACAATTTTTACAAAAATAGCCCAAATAAAAATTTAGACTATTTTAAAATAACATTGTATAACAACATCTAACTTAAAAATTATAGTTATCCTATTAAAATTTTAAAATGGTTTAATGTTAAAAATTTGGTAAAATGTCGCAATTAATATTGCAATTTATGTATTTTAAACTAATTTTTATATGTATTGCAACGATTTAACCATCCTGCCAGCCATTTTTTCTCATTTTGCAGGATCCGAATTTTTACCCGTCTTTTCAAGCACAAATTTTGCAGAATTGCTAAATTCTTCAAAGTAGCTTTTTCACTGCCGGTACCTTTCATATTTTCCAAAACTTGAAGAAGTCCCCAGCCAGCCCCATTATAAGTTTCAGTTTGGGAAATTCCTTCGCCTTTGAAGTTCATAATCAATTAATGGATACAGCCCATTTGGAGATTGTGCAACACGGTAAAATTGTTTTTACATTTTACTGGATTATTAGCCACTTCCAGCATTTTTCCAAAGAATTTTCAAGCCGTTCAAAAATAAACGAAACTTGGATATCCTTTGTATTGTAAAGAAAAATCAGTCAGCTCTGCAACATCCTTATTTCAGAATTTTTCAGCCTGAAAAAGCTCATCTCTGCTCTGCCACGGCGAATACTTATTTTCTTCCATAATTCTAGGCAGTTTCACATTGCGAGCCTTGTAATACTCCAAGCTGGCGGAAAACTCTCTTCAAATCTCCCTTTCTGCCCCTGTTTATACGCAGATGAAAATGCCCAATTCAAGCGATGGAAAATCTTCCACTATTCCAGTACACAAGCTCATCTTTTTTTCCCACCAGCCTCATTTTTAAAAATTTTCTCAGCAACAACATCCAGTTCAGCCTTTGAAATTGTAAGCTTTCGCTTTCTTTTATTCGTATCCACAGCATCAGGCTTTGAAGAAGCTTTTGCCTCATTCTTCCTGGAAAGTCCAAATGAAGAAATCGAAATTGCCACAACATGGCTAGCAATCAATAATTTACATTTTTTCCTTTTCATAAAATCTACTCCTTTTATTAAAAAAATACAAAGTAATTTTTTTATATTATAACAATTTGTTTTAATAGATTTTCACTATCTTAGATAATAAATAAAAAGAAAAAAATCTAATTTTTGAAGTTATCTCAAATACGTGATATAATAATAGTATATATTCCAAACATTGGGAGGGAAAATGGCTAAAATAATGGAAGAAGAAAATACAAGTTATGAAGCAAAAGGCTATTCACAAGGAAATTGTGAAAAAGTAGAAAAATTGATGCCTAAAGAGGAGATTATATACGATTTGCAGATTTTTCAAGATATTGGGAGATACGACTAGAATGAGGATATTAAGCGCCTTGTTTCATGAGGAAATGTGCGTTTATGATATTGCAAATCTCTTGAAAATGACGCAGTCTGCTATCTCACATCAGCTTCGGGTATTAAAACAGGGAGGTTTGTAAAACATAGGAAAGAAGGTAAAATTGTTTATTACTCGCTTGAAGACGAGCATATAAAGCATATTGTAGAGCAAGGAATGACACATATTTTAGAAAAGAAATAAATTTTATTTGTAAGCCAAATAATTTTCCTATACAAATAATTTTAAATATGTTATAATTACAAAAATGAGACAATTGTAAATATAAAAAATTGTGACAGAATTATTTTTGATAGTCAAATCTCTAAATCAAGGATTCTATCTAAATTTTAGTTTTGAATAATTTGGATAAATTTGACCTTGAACGTGAAGAGCCTATCTTTAAATATTTACGATTGGATAAACTATAAGAAATAAAGGAGAAGGAAAAATGGCAGAAATAAAAATAAAGTAACATTTAAAGGAAATCCAGTAACTCTTGTGGGAACAGAAGTAAAAGCTGGAGAAACAGCACCAGACTTTACAGTTTTATCACCAGAATTAAAGGAAGTAAAATTAAGTGATTATAAAGGAAAGGTTGTCGTAATAGCAGTATTTCCGTCAGTTGATACTGGAGTATGTGCTTTACAGCTGGCTAGATTTAATCAGGAAGCTGCAAGTTTTTGGAGATGATGTTCAACTGCTTACAATTTCAGCTGATTTACCATTTGCACTAGGAAGATATTGTGCAGACAAAGGAATTAAAAACGCTTTAACGGCTTCAGACCATAAAGAGTTGGATTTTGGGACAAAATATGGATTTGTAATAAAAGAATTAAGATTGTTGTCAAGAGGAACTGTTATTGTAGATAAAGACGGTATTATCAAGTATGTAGAATATGTGAAGGAAGTTGGAGAACATCCAGATTACGAAAAAGCGTTGGAAGTAATAAAAAGAATTAACTAAATAAAAAAATAAATGGAGCTAAACCCTAATTAATAAAAGTTTTCTCCATTTTTATTACTTTAATTTTTGTAAAAATACCCCAATCAATGATTGAGATACTTTTTTCGCCTTTTTATTATCTTCCAAGTCGCTGTTGCTGTCTTTTGCTGTATAATACGTTGTCTGCTCAATCGCACTAGGAGTTTTTACAAGCGTTACTGCCACCTCTGTTGGCTGTCCATTTCTGTATACAGTTAATTTTATATTTTGTCCAACTTTTTAGCATGATTTCTCCAACAAATGCACCTGCAGAGTTTACTTCTTTTCCGTCAACAGCTGTAATAACATCATTTTTAGTTATTCCTCTCAGCCATGAGCTGGACTATTTGGTACAACATCGACTATGAATACTCCGTTTGAAGATTTTCAGATTAAGAGCTTTTACTTTGTCTTGATCTAAATTTTCCAGAGACATACGCCAATGTATGGTTTTTCAAATTTACCATTTTGCAATAATTGAATCTTTGACTGTCATTGCCAAGTTTGCTGGAATAGCAAATCCGATTCCTACACTTCCTCCGCTTTGTGAATAAATCGCAGTGTTTACTCCGATAACTTTTCCTGTTATATCAATTAATGGACCTCCACTATTTCCCTGATTGATAGCGGCATCCGTTTGGATAAAGTTTTCTATTTCTTCAATTCCTAACGAACTACGCCCTGCGGCGCTTACAATTCCAACTGTCATCGAGTCGTTCAATCCCAACGGATTTCCGAAGGCAATTGACCACTGTCCGATTTGAACTTGATCTGAATTTGCAAATTCTAACGGTTTAAAAGTCTCATTTGAATCAATTTTCAGTACAGCGATGTCAACTTCAGGCGAAGTTCCTACAAGTTTTGTACGATATTCACGTCCATTTGAGAATTTTACATAAATTTCGTCTGCACCGTCAATAACATGATTATTTGTAACAACATATCCATCCTTTGAAACAACGAATCCTGAACCTAGTGACCCCGATTCACGTTTTTCCTGTCCTCCAGAACGTCCAAAAGCATTTCTTCCAGCGGATTGTACGTATTTACCAAAAACTGTTTTTAGTTCTGATATTTACAATTGAATCCTTAACGCTGTTATGCACACTTACAAAAGCATCCTGTGTCTGTACGGCATTTTTAGTGTACTTTTTGCAGATCTTCCTGAGAAATTGTCTTTTTGCTGCTCAGTATCCGCTGTATTATTTTTTATTTTCTACGTTATTTCCAGTCTTGTTGGAACAGCTTAAAATTAGAAATAACATTGAAAAATAAAGCAAATTTTTATTTTCCTTTTTATAAAAATTTATTTTTTTCATATTTATTTACCTCATTTCTAGTTTTATAATAAACTTATTTTTAAAATTTTTTTAGAATTAATCTCAAACTCTTGACTCTTCCAGTTTTTATGAGTTTGCTTCCTACAGGGCTGGATATATTTTTAGTGAATAAAAGTTTATTATTCTTATGATTTTTATTTGAATTTCATTTATTAAACCATATTTTTGCAAATTCATAAATAACCTGCTATGCTTATTGTCTTTTTCCCCATAATATGTTATCCTATACTCAGTAAAAATTAAATAAAATATATAAAATTAAGGAGAAAAATCAATAATGTTCAATAATTTAGGAGACAGATTTGAGGATATATTTAAAAAGTCAGTGGACAGGGAAATTGACGGAAAACAATATGAAGGATGCTTTGAGGGAAGTAAGACTGGCATTGCTTGAAGCAGATGTAAAATTACAGCGTGGCTAAGAACTTTGTAGCAAAGAGATTCGGGAAAAGGCATTGGGAGAGCAGGTTATCAGCGGGAGTTAATCCTACACAGCAATTTGTAAAAATTGTAAATGACGAGCTAGTGGAAGTGCTTGGAGGGTCAAATGTCTCGATTGCTAAAGCTGATAAAAATCCTACCGTTGTAATGCTTTCCGGACTTCAAGGAGCTGGGAAAACTACGTTTTCGGAAAAATTAGCAAAAGCATCTGAAAATCGAAAGGAAAAAGCCATTTCTGATTGGGGCAGATGTTTATAGACCTGCCGCTAAAAAGCAATTGAAGGTGTTAGGAGAGCAGGTAAAAGTTCCTGTATTTACGATTGATGAAAGTACAGATGCACTGGAAATTGTAAAACAGGGAATTGAGGCTTCAAAAGACTGAGCATGCAACTTATGTGATTATTGATACGGCAGGAAGATTGCACATTGATGAACAGCTTATGAGTGAATTGCAAGACATAAAGGATAGTTTTAATCCGAATGAAATTTTGCTTGTGGTTGATGGAATGACAGGACAGGATGCGGTTAATGTAGCAAAGGAGTTTAATGAACAGCTTGATATTACCGGGGTTGTGCTTACAAAACTGGACGGAGATACTCGTGGAGGGGCTGCCCTTTCAGTAAAGGAAGTTGCAGGAAAGCCAATTAAATTCATAAGTGAAGGGGAAAAGCTGGATGACATCGCACCATTTCACCCAGACAGGCTTGCTTCACGTATTCTTGGAATGGGGATGTCGTTTTCACTTGTAGAAAAAGGCGCAGGAAGCCATTGATGAAAAAAAGAAGCAAGAAAATGGAAGAGAAATTTAGAAAGAACCAGTTTGACTTTGAAGATTTTCTTAAAGCAGTTTAAAATGATAAGAAAAATGGGATCAATTGCTGGAATTATGAAAATGATACCAGGAGTTGACACTAGCATGATTGACATGGGAATGGCTGAAAAGGAAATGAAAAAGGTTGAAGCAATCATTTTTCAATGACAGTTCAGGAAAGACGTGATCCAAAAACTTCTAAAAATGGAAGTCGTAAAATGAGAATTGCCAAAGGAAGCGGAGTTCAGGTAAACGATGTAAAATAAATTGATAAAACAGTTTGAGCAAATGAAACAGATGATGAAAAATGTTTCAATAGTGGCGGTATTCCTGGATTTGGCGGTGGCAGTTCATGAGAAGGCAGAAGAAGATAGATTTTATACTAAAAATAAAAAGGAGAAAATTAAAATGAAAAAATTAATTTTGATATTATTTATTATTTTTGGAACACTATCGTTTTCAGCTTTTTGACAAAGTTGTAATTGGAGTTATTAATGACAATTACGAAAATCCAGTAATCAGCGAGACAGTAAACCGTGGAGGACTTGCAAATCTTCTTTTCCAAGCTGAAAAAGGACGGAGATTTTTGCAAAAGCAGATGTACAAAAATCTTTCAGGTGCAAATAAAGTTGAATTTATTATAGAAAAACACGATGAACCTGCACTTTTAAGTGTGTTAAAATTATTTGAAAAACAAGTACAAAGGGCAATTGGAAGTTACAGAAGTAGCCACGTCAGAAAATAAGAACATCCGTCAAATTACCACAAAGAAACGGCTGGACTTACAACATTTATCCTTATACAAATGTAATACCGGGAACCGTAACGATTTCAGGAATTGATACTAACAAGGGAGAATTTATACAGGATTTGATTTGCAGAAGGCAAAGCGGCGTTAAAAATAAGCTAATTACAATTTAAAGAGAGCAGGATTTTTATGAATGCTCTGTTTTACAATGTTATTTCCTAAAATAATTTTTCTATTTTAAATAATTTTACTGTATTTACAGTTATTTAGATACTAATCACATAAAAACATTTATTAATAAAAATTTAATTTTTAAAAATTGAGATACTTGACTTTTTTTACATTATATGATATACTGTAATTGTAAAAGGTAATATAAATATAAAAAGGAGCTGATTAGCATGAAAAATTAATTCTAGTAGGATTTTTAGCATTTTGGAGCATTAGATTTTTCAAGATATGTGAGAGTGTTATGTTACTGGTAAAACACGTAGATCTGTAACTTGTGAAAGTGCAGAATCAGGAAGAACATTCCAATTTACAAGTGGTAGACTATCTTCTGTTTCAACAGGATATTCTTATAAAATTTATTTTGAAGGTACTGGATACAGAGGATTGCGTTTAACTAGAGCAAAACTTCTTGCAGGTTAATAAAGCTAAAAATCTTTTACCAACAATAAAATTATTAGAAACTCTAGGTTTATAAAAAACTTAGAGTTTTTACAAAAATGTTGTTATGTCCAAACACTAGATTTTTATTAATTTTTCGATTTTGAAAAATTTGAAAAATATATAAAAAGGTATTGGATTATTATAACTTTTCTAGTATAATAAATTTGTATAATTTTAGTATAAAAAAGGAAAATTCAATGAAAAAGGTATCGGAAAATCACACAGTAAAATAATATTAATTGGAGAACATTCTGTTGTTTTACGGCTATCCTGCATCGCTATTCCACTAAAAAATTGGAATTGAATGTATTGTGGAAGAAGCACAAAGCGACTATTTTCATAATAAGACTGATACTCTTTCAGTTGCTCTTTTTACTGCGTTAAAATATTTAAAAAGAAAAATGCAAAAATAAAAATATAAAGTTACCTCTCAAATTCCCCAAAACTGGAATGGGCTCTTCAGGCTCAGTCAGTATTGCCGTAATCCGGGCAGTATTTGACTATTTTTGAGGAAAATCTGGATGATGAGTGCTGGAAAAAACTGGTTCACACGGCGAAATTGCTAGCTCACAGTACACCAAGCAGGGCTGGATGCCAAAAACACTTGCCTTAGCGAACAAAGCCATAAAATTTATAAAGAACAAGGGATTTTCATACATTGACTTAAATCTTGATGCATACCTTGTAATTTGCAGATACAGGCATTTATGGAAATACTGGCAAGCAATTCAAAAGGTTAAAAAATTTAGGAAAGTAACGCTGACAGTTCTTTAAACAAACTAGGAGAATTGACAGATGAAATGGCTAAAAATCTTGACTGAAAAATATTGAATCCAAAGAAGAAAAAAGTCGATAAAATAGGGAAAAATTATGAAGGCAAACAGTAGAACTCAGAAATTTGAATATAACCATTGACAGACTTATTTGTAAAAACAGCAATCGAAAATGGAGCAAGTGGGAGCAAAAAATTTCTGGTGGAGAAGTTAGGAGGGTGTGTAATGTACTTGCTAAAAATCTGAAAATTGTAGAAAAATAAAAAGATGAATTGTTAAAATGCAGAGCAAAAATATTTAGGTGGAGAAAAATTTAATATAAAGGAGTAAAAATGGTAAAAGTCAAATCTTATGCTAATATTGCGATTATAAAATACTGGGGAAAAAGATGCGACAAAGAAAATGATACCTTCCACAAGCAGTATTTCCCTTACTCATAACGATATGTTTACAGAAACAGAGATGGAATTTATAAATGATAGAAGATATTAAAATTGCAGTTGAAAAAGATATAAAAAGTGAAAATTGTAAAGATAAATATTCAGACATGGCAGATTTGTTTTTATTTGAATGGCGAATTGCAGGATAATGTACATACAGAAAAGATTAGCAAAGTTGTGGATTTATTCAGGGAAAATAGGAACGGAAAGGTAAAAATTTCTACAACAAATAATATGCCAACAGGCTGAGACTTTCTTCTAGTTCAGTGGTTTATCTGCTGTAATAAAAGGCTTGCAATGAACTTTTTGAAAAACTATACACAATCTGAACTTGCACGATTTTCGAAAATTTGGTTCAGGATCTTCTTCCAGAAGCTTTTTGGATATATTACGGCTTGGGACAAGGATACTGAGAAATCTATGGGATAAAGAGCAGCTTTAAAACTGGCGATGATTGTGCTTGTGCTGAATGAAAATAAAAAGGAAATTTCAAGCCGAAAATGGAATGGAGCTTTGTGCCAAAAACTTCGACATATTTTGACGAGTGGGTAAAACAATCGAAATTGACTTTATAAATATGAAAAATATCTTGCTGAAAATGATTTTGAAAAAGTAGGAACTTTGACAGAAGAGAATGCTCTTAGAATGCACAAGACAACAGAAACTGCAGATCCTCCGTTTTACATATTTTAATGAAAAACTTGTGAAGCAATGGATTTTGTAAAAATTTGAGAAATAATGGTGAAAAATGCTATTTTACAATGGATCGCAGTATCAATGTGAAAAGTACTGTGCGGAAGAGCATTTGGAGAAATTAGCAGGAAATTTTTGAAGAAAAGTATAAGATTATTGTGAGCAGGACTGTGAAATTGTAATTGTAAAAATTAATTTTGAGTGAAAATAAAAATTATGATAATTCCTAAAAATTGTTTGATTTTATCAGTTTAATATTGAAAGAGTCAAGATATATTTTTGGAAAGGATTTTTGAATAATGGATAAATCAGAAAAATTTGACATAGCTATAGGCATATTATTTGGAATTATGACAATAATTTTAATTCATTTATTTTTAGTAATAACATATTTTTATGTGGGCATTTTCAATGCACCGTATATACTAAGCTGGTATATTAGACCTCTATTTATTATTCCAATAATCTGAGTGCATACAAAAAGGTTTTTCAGAATTTCAATTTCTGTTTTTGGTCTGTTTACGAGTATGTACGGTTTCCAAAGCCAAATATAAGCTAATCCTGAAATTGCAAAATTTTTAAATTTTTGAAGCAAATTATTTGAAAAGTGGATGGACAATAGATAAAATTGTCCTGCTTTTTACTATTATATGTTTTATAATAGTTTCAACTTGGACAAAAACTGGGAAATTACTTTTATTAATTTTTAATAGCAACTGCAATTCTTAAAATATTTAACAGCTACCTTTTAACTGGCAAGAGTGCATTGTCAATGTTAAAGCCTGCAATTGCTGGATTAATTATCTGTATGATAGCTGTATTTGTCTCAGAAAAACTGATGAAAAGGAGGAAGAAGAAATAAATATGAGAAAAATATTATCAATTATTGTAGGATTAATCTTAATACTACAATAACAGGTTATCAAAATGATAAAAATTAGTGAAAATGATTTAAAAATTTAATAGAATTCACTCAAAACGGTGGTTATAAATCATCAAATCATGCATAAAATGCGTCGCTATAACATTTTGAAAGCAATTGATGAAGGATATAAAAATGTCCTATAAAATTAATAAAAACAACAGAAGAAAATAAAAATAAAATTATCGTAAATATTACTATAAAGTATCCTGATTTATCAGGAACAATAGAAATATTTAAAAATAAAATATTAGAAGAAAGACAAAGACTTTTGAAATCACCAAATCCTACTGTGAGTCCAGAAGAAAATGATAAAATTGACTACGCAATTTTTAAAAAGAATCTATAATGAAAAAAATTGGATGATCCTAATCCAGATATTTTGAAGAAACATTTGATATTGTATATGTAAAACATAACGATAATTGGGAAATGCAAGAAAGTCCACAATTCAACAAAGCAATGTTCTTTAATTTTGCAGTTTAACTCCTTACTCAAAATTAAGATTTTTAAAAGCAAAAACTTAAAATTTTACAATAAAATAAAAATAACATAGAAAAGGAGGAGAATTGTGGGATATATAAAAATACTTGATGAAAAAGTGTCAAATATTATTCTTTTGCTGGGGAAGTTGTGGAAAATCCAGCTTCGATGATTAAGGAGATGATTGAGAATTCGCTGGATGCGAAGGCTACAATGATAAAAATTGAGGTTTTTCCGTCTGGAACTGATGTTAAAGTGAGTGATAACGGGATTGGGATGGATAAGGACGACACGCTTTTGTCAGTGGAGCAGGCATACGCTTCTAAGATTAAGGAAAAGGAAGATGTTTTAACTTTAAATACTTTGATGGATTTTCGTGGAGGCTCTGTCATCTATTGCTTGGTCGGTGCTCTACACGATTACTACGTTCTGAAAATAGTCCTGTAGGGATACAAAATTGGCTGTTATGGCGGAGTTGTAGAAAAGTTTGAGGAAGTTTCGAGAAATGTCGGTACAGAAATGGAAGTCAGGTTTATTTTGCACCGCGCCTGCCAGGACAGAATTTTTACGAAAAAATGTCAACAGAATATGGTAAAATCAGGGATATTGTACTAAAGGAACACTTTCAAACAGTAATGTAGCATTTTCTATCGGAACTAGATGGAGAGCACAATAAAAACAAGTGGAAAGAGGTATTGACAATGCAATCCTTGAATTATTTGGAAAAGTCTGTTTTGAGAAATTTGAAAAATTTGAATATGGATATTTAGGTAATGCAGAAATTTTACGAGTTCAAAGGACTTTATGTTTACTTTTGTAAATAACCGATATGTAGAGTCAGCAACTATTGAACGTGCTGTTATAGACGGCTATTACACTAAACTAATGAAGGAAAATACCCATTTGCAATTATTTTTACAATACTGATCCAAAAGGAAATAGATGTAAAATGTTCACCCATCCATAATAAAATTCTCGAAATGATAAAGATTGTTTATAATGAAATAAAATCAGCAATTGATGACTACTACAATGACAGGGAAAGCTGGCAACCTAATATTGAACTGATAAAGAAAAATATTAATATTAATGAATGTTGCTGTGCAGAACGATGACTTGTTTTCTGATGATGTTTTGAAGGGAAAATCAAAAAGTTATAAGTTTGGAAACTTTTTGGTGGAAAAATTTTTAGAAAATACTAAAAATTCAAATAGGAAAAGATAATTTTTCAGCGGATGATTTTAATAAAGAAATGATAGAAGATACTGAGTTCCTGATAATTTCGAAAATATTACATATAATACTTTTTCAAGTGATGAAAATTTTATAAATAATAAAATGGAAAAATAGCTCAAAACTTGATGAAATCTGGCATAAAATGACTAAAATTCAAATAAAATTGTGGAAAATAATGTGGAAAACTTTAGAGTGAAGATAAATTTCAGACATAGAACATACTAGCAATTTGAGAATTATAAAAATACTACTGAATATAGAAATTTTGATACTATAAATGAAAATACTGACAGATGAATCCTATTATAAAGTTGGAACGTTTGAAAAGCATGTTGGAAAGCAGTTTCATTATGATATTCTAGGCAGATTTTTGATACATATATTCTTGTTCGAGAGAGATGAACTGGAAATTTATGATCAGCATATTATTCACGAAAAGAATTTTGCATGAAAGAGCTAAAAGGACAGGTTTCTATAAGAAAACTAGAAGTCACAGCATTTATTATTGCCTCTAGAAAATGGAGATTACAGGAATTGAAAAATATTATTTTTGAAAATATTGAAATTTTTAGAGATTTTGGATTTGATAATGATGAATTTTCAGAAGATGAAATTGTGATTCGTGCCGTTCCTGCCTTTGACTTTCGGGATAGCATTGAAAACGTCTTTTTACAGCTGATTATGGATTTGAGTGAAGTTAAAGTAAAGTTTACGGAAAATATTATTATTTTCGATGTCGTGCAAAGGAGCCTGAAGGCGGACAAGAAACTTGATATATTTTGAAATGCAGAATATGTCTGAAGATTCACGAAGTTGAAATGTCGCATCACATGGACGTCAATTAGTGTGTAAAACTCTCTGAACGATCTGGATAAAATGTTTGTGCAGAAAATAAGGGGTAAAAATTGAAAATTTAGTAAAAATTGAAAAACTTTTGACAATAAGGAAAAATATGATAAAATTAATGTAGTGTGTATTGGGAAAAATAAAGATAGATGCATAAAAAGGGGAATAGCTGAGTTTTCAAAAGGTTGTCAAAATACATAAAAACTCGATATTACTGAACTAGCTGAAGAAAGATGATAACAAGGGGATTGAAAATGCAATGATTCAGAAACTGAAAAGAATAATAAATGCTACTGCATTATTCATATAATATTTTGCTCGATTTAAATGGAAAATGCTGTCTTCCGAAGAAATATGGCAGATAAAAATCGAAAATTTCCATAACAAACGAAAGCTGAAATTAATTTCTATAATAAGTGGATCAATGATCGTAATGACAATGCGAAAAATTGTAGATTTTAGACTATGTTTTTCACCATGACGTTCCCACATCAGCTTATGCGATTAATTTTGACAGAGCAAATATACAGATGATTTCAATTAATAATAATATAAATATCATAAATAATGGAGGAAAAATATATTCTGCTGAGGAAGAATTTTGAGAATTAACAACGAAGGAGATGTGGAAGTGATCTTGCTTTTCCAATGTTACGGTAGGAGATAAGGAATATTTGGTTTGTGATGATGAAAACTGGGGAAAAGAAAGTATTTTATTATGACAGTATTGAAGAGGAACTGTAGGATTTAGATGAGTATGAAGATCAAGGTGTTTGGAAAATATGGAATGATGAATATTACAGCTCTGACAAGGATTATATGTATTGGAATGAAGATTTTGAGAATATGATTAAAAGATGAAAATGTGGATGGAGAATGATGAAAAACTTTTGACGCATTAGAAGACGAAGATGATAGAGAAATGGTGCAACCGTGAAAGACGAAAGATGACGAGTTTATCTAAGGTTCTTTGGAATGATTTCCTTTGACGATGATGAAGATGAATATAAAGCCTAAAGGATGAGAAAATAAGAATAAAAAGTTCAAGGATAGCTTTGAACAAAATTGTGAAAATCATTTGATCTGGAAAAATGATAAATCTTCGAAGAGAATATCATTATAAGACGAATATGGAGACTTCGCAAAATCATTGATAAAGGTGATTTTCGTAGAAATCGCTATGGCAAATCAATTCCAGCAAATATTCCATAGTAAAATAGCTATGTTACCTATATTACAAAGCAATTTCATGGAAAATGTAAAGGATTTTTACAGTCGAAAAGAAAATGGATCATGCTGAGATATGATATGATAGATGGTAATGAAGTGATAAACGAGTATAAATTTAGAAGTACAATTTATAGATATTTAACAGGAGCACCAATCACTATGCTTTTAAACGCTCTACGTAAAACTAGCAGATTACTATAATTTGAATTAAATATTTTTGTTTTGAGAATGATCTATTATCTAGATTTTCATAAATCCTAAATAGTAGAAGATAAAGAATGCATACATTTTATTACTCATAATACAAAACTGAAAGGAAAAGTGTGATGAGTAATCCAAAACCACAATGATAATTATAAAAATTAAAGTAGAGAGCTGAAAAGTAGAATTGAATATAAAATGAAAAATTAAATAATACACAAATAAATCAATATGATGAAACATAAATCAAAGTATTTCATGTAGGAAAATCGATACATGAAGAATGGGCATCAGTTGGACAAATTGGATCTTCATTTAAAAAAAAGACATTCTTGAAACTTTTGATATATAATTCAAACTCTATTATTCTTTTTCTACTATTTGTTGTAATCATGTACTGAATATACTAAAACGTGAAGTATTAATTGTGGACAGTTAATGAGTATGTATATTTAAAATAAAAATCAGACTAATTCTAAATCAGTGGTTATTTGGAAATTCAGAAGATTTGAAGAACAGGTGGTGTTATTTATTCTTGGTGTGTTTTGTTTAATGAGATGATTAGTTGGGTTCTGCACGCGAGGCCC
>BNJU01003802.1_pt1 | contig 104471 bp, 116 predicted proteins | sample 8539281 | NCBI WGS metagenome assembly BNJU01 (sample SAMD00202456, study PRJDB9452) | human saliva metagenome | isolation source: human saliva | place: Japan | reverse complement strand
ACCACCATTTTTTTAGCCAGGTGGACAAAGACTTTCTTGGTCGTAGCTGAGCTCTTCAAGAAGGATATGGGATTGAGGCTAATGAAAAGGTAGATTTCTTAATTTGAATGATTATTAAACTATATTATAACCTTTAAAAATCATCTAAGATATACTTGTCGTTATTTACTAGAAGTTAGCTTCTTTATGGAATGATGTTCAATGAACCAACCTGCAATCCACCCCGTCACTAGCAAGTAATTTTCGAAAGCACCGATAGCATTTACAGGAGAATGAGACTCCATAAAATTGACTAAGTGATTTGTTCCTATTCCAATCCCACCGAAGATGAGAGCGAGAAGCACGATTCGTAGATAGAACCAATCGTACTTAATATTGACACCGAGAATAAGAATCAATACAGCTAGGTTCCATATTCCAATTTCTCGTTGCCAACCAGCAGAGATTCCGTACCCGGAGTGACTTCCCATGTATGATGGAAAGAAAATTTGTAGTATAGAAGCGCCTAGCATAGCGATGATGACTAAAACAAATAGCAATCGTAAAAATTTGTTCATTTTTTCTTCTTTCTAAAATAGAAAAAGGTCTATAAAAAGTTTGTTATTCATCTTCTTTCAACTTCGCTAATTCTTGAGCAAGGAGTTTAAGGGCCACTTGTGGGTTGGCTTGGCCTTTAGTTGCTTTCATCAGGAAGCCTGTGAAGGCCTTGTCTGCGTTGCGTTTGCCTGACTTGAAGTCGGCAACAGCAGCTTCGTTATCGGCAAAGACTTGGTGGATAATTGGAATCAAGACAGCTGGATCTGAGATTTGGACCATACCTGCTTTTTCAACGTATTCACGCGCACCACCACCATTTTTAGCCAGGTGGACAAAGACTTTCTTGGCAATCTTAGAAGAGATAGTACCGTCTTCGATGATGGCAATCATTTCAACCAAGTTTTCTGGTGTCAATTCGATTTGTTCAAGTGTCTTGCCTTCAGCGTTCAAGAACTGAGCAACCTCACCTTGGAGCCAGTTTGAGACTTGCTTAGCATCGCCACCGAGGGCAACAGCTTTTTCAAAGAAATCAGAAGTGATTTTGTTTGCGGTCAACTGGCTGGCATCGTAGTCTGACAAGCCAAGGTCAGCCACGTAACGCGCACGTCGTTCTTTTGGAAACTCTGGCAACTCTGTCCGCATTTCCTCAATCCATTCGTCTGAAATTTCAAAGAGTGGTAGGTCTGGTTCTGGGAAGTAGCGGTAGTCTGCAGCACCTTCTTTGACACGCATGAGGATGGTTGCTTTGTTAGCTTCATCGTAACGGCGTGTTTCTTGGCGGATTTGACCCCCCCGAGCGAAGGATTTCAGCTTGACGTTGGACTTCGTATTCAAGACCTTTGCGAACATTTGAGAAGGAGTTGAGGTTCTTCAACTCTGTCTTGGTACCGAATTTCTCTTGACCATAAGGACGAAGAGAGATGTTGGCATCCACACGCATAGAACCTTCTTCCATCTTAACGTCAGAAATGCCAGCGTACTGGATAACTTCCTTGAGGGCAGTTAGGTAAGCATAGGCTTCTTCTGGCGAACGCATGTCAGCTTCAGATACAATCTCAATCAAAGGAACCCCTTGGCGGTTAAGGTCAACATAAGAGTGGCCATCTGTACCGTGGGTGTTTTTACCAGCGTCTTCTTCCAAGTGAGCGCGTTCGATACCAATTTTCTTGGTTGTACCATCTTCTAGCTCGACTTCAATCCAGCCGTTATAACCGATTGGCTCATCAAACTGAGAAATTTGGTAGGCTTTTGGGTTATCAGGGTAGAAGTAGTTTTTGCGGTCAAAGTGCATCTTTTTGTGGATGTCCATATTGAGGGCAAGAGCAGCCTTGATACCGGCATCGACAACACCTTTGTTGAGAACTGGCAGAACTCCTGGGAAGGACCAGTCAATCACGTTAGTGTTGGCATTTTGGTCATTTCCGAAGTGGGCAGAAGTAGGTGAGAAGATTTTTGAATTGGTGTTGAGCTCTACGTGGACTTCAAGTCCAATGACTGTTTCAAAGTTCATTAGTTATCACCTCCAAATCACGGGTTGTTGTTTGTGGTAGTCTGTTGTTGCCTCAAAAGCAGCAGCAGCTTGGTAAATGGTTTCCTCAGAGTACTTAGGACCAATCAATTGCAGACCGACAGGTAGTCCTTGAGAGAATCCAGCAGGAATCGAAATTCCTGGAAGACCTGCCAAGTTGACTGGGATTGTCAAAAGGTCAGCCAAGTACATGGCAACGGGGTCATGGTTGAGTGAGTCCAAGTCATAAGCAACACTTGGAGCAGTTGGGCCCAAAATCAAGTCATAATCCGCAAAGACTTTTTCGAAATCTTGAATGATGAGGGTGCGGACTTGACCAGCTTTCTTGTAGTAAGCATCGTAGTAACCTGATGAAAGGCTGAAAGTACCTAGCATGATACGGCGTTTCACTTCTTCACCGAAACCTTGGCTACGGCTGTTTACATAGATTTCATCAAGGTTGGTCGCATCCTCTGCGCGGTAACCATAACGGATACCGTCAAAACGTTGCAAGTTTGATGAAGCTTCAGATGAAGCGATGATGTAGTAGACGGCAACACCGTATTTAGAGTGAGGAAGGCTGACTTCTTCGACGATAGCACCCAGTTTTTCAAAGTGTTTAGCAGCATTAAGAATGGTTTCCTTAACCTCTGGGTCAATTCCTTCACCAAGGTATTCTTTAGGTAAAGCAATTTTCATGCCCTTGATGTCATGGCCGATTTTTGAAGTAAAGTCAGCGATTCGGACAGGGGCAGAAGTAGAATCTTTGGCATCTTCGCTGGCAATAGCGTTGAGTAAGAGGGCATTTCCTTAACAGTCGGAGCAAAAGGTCCAATCTGGTCTAATGAGCTACCAAAGGCAATGAGACCGAAACGTGAAACTGTTCCGTAGGTTGGTTTGAGACCAACAATCCCATTGAAGGCAGCAGGTTGGCGGATGGAACCACCAGTATCAGAACCAAGTGACAAGCGAACTTGTCCTGAAGCTACAGCTGCAGCAGAACCACTTGATGAGCCACCAGGAACCTTGCTGTGGTCCCAAGCATTTTTAGTTGCTCCGTAGTGTGAAGTTTCCCCTGAACCACCCATGGCAAATTCGTCCATGTTGGTTTTACCAACGACAATCATGCCTTTAGATTTTGCATTGGCAACGGCTGTCGCATCAAAAATTGGCTCATAGTTGTAGAGCATTTTTGAGGCTGCAGTTGTAAGAATACCGTCTGTAGAGATATTATCTTTAACTGCAAGTGGAATTCCTGAAAGGACATTGTCAGCGTCAATTCCAGCTTCATCAATAGCTTTAGCTTGAGCAAGGGCTTGCTCCTCAGCGATGGTAACAAAAGCGTTGATAGCTGTCTCGCGAGACTTGATATCTTCAAGCGTTGCTTGTGTTAATTCTGTTGCAGAAATTTCCTTAGAGACAAGGAGATTGTGCAAGTCTTCAATAGTTTTGTTATTAAAAGTCATTAGGCATCTCCTCCATCATCTAGGATAGCTGGCACCTTGATATAATAGTTATCTTTTTCAGGTACGTTTTTAAACAAGCGATCACGGTCTGTTCCTTTTTCGGCCACATCAGGGCGGAGTACAGTCTTGCGGTCAGCCATGGTCGTAGTTGGTGCAACACCAGTTGTGTCAACTTCGCCCAGCAATTCAACCATGTCTACAATCTTAGACAAGGTAGTCGCAAAGGCAGCAGTTTCTTCTTCAGAGAATCTTAATTTTGAAAGATTGGCAACGTGTGTTACCTCTTCTTGCGTAATTTTCATCTTGCATCCTTTCGTGAAATGATGATTTTTAGTCTGTTCTATTTTACCATATTTTCCTATAAATAAGGGAAGGAAAGATGAAAAAAGACAGGTATAGGATGGAGAACGGATTTTGATGATGATTTATTTGAAAAGCGGATTTCAAAGGGGGAAATATATGGTACAATAGTTTAACAGAGAAGTGAAGACGGTGGTTACGAAATCGAAAGGATGGTGATGCTTATGTGCAGAACCTGTAAAATCTTAGTAGAAAGGAGTAACCAGATTTGTCCCCTTTTGAGGCTTTGACACTCATGTTTGTAGCTGGTAACTTTGTTATCACGCTCCTAAAGTTCATCCTTGAATTGGTAAAAGAGACAAAAAAATAGCCGTCCTAACTTTGGCGAGTTAACGAGCTATTTTTTAGTTATGTAATTACAGCCACCGTCTTAAACGGCTCTGTGGGGTGTTGTTGACGCAACACCTTTTTCTATATTTATTGTAACATTTATTTTAAAAATTGCAAGTGGAATTGTTCTACTTTAGCAGTGTCTGACATAAAATAGAAATTGAAAAAAATGGCAAAATCCGATATAATGGAGTGTTGAAAGGAATGGTAAAATCCAATGTAAAAATCATTCTTAGCTATTGAAACAAGAAAAATAGAGAATCAAAGAAAGAGAACTTATGAATATTCAAGAAGAAATTAAGAAACGTCGTACCTTGCCATCATCTCCCACCCGGACGCGGGGAAAACTACCATTACTGAGCAACTGCTCTACTTTGGGGGCGAGATTCGTGAGGCTGGTACTGTAAAAGGAAAGAAAACAGGGACTTTTGCCAAGTCTGACTGGATGGATATCGAGAAGCAACGTGGGATTTCGGTTACTTCATCTGTTATGCAATTTGACTACGATGGTAAACGCGTGAATATCCTCGACACCCCAGGGCACGAGGATTTCTCAGAAGATACCTATCGTACCTTGATGGCGGTGGATGCTGCGGTCATGGTTGTGGACTCTGCCAAGGGTATCGAGGCCCAAACCAAGAAATTATTTGAAGTTGTCAAACACCGTGGTATTCCAGTCTTTACCTTTATGAACAAGCTGGACCGTGACGGTCGTGAGCCTCTGGATCTCTTGCAAGAATTGGAAGAAGTCTTGGGCATTGCCAGCTATCCTATGAACTGGCCGATCGGGATGGGGAAAGCCTTTGAGGGGCTCTATGACCTCTATAACCAACGCTTGGAACTTTACAAGGGGGATGAACGTTTTGCTAGTCTTGAAGATGGGGACAAGCTTTTTGGCAGCAATCCTTTCTACGAGCAAGTCAAGGATGACATTGAACTTTTAAATGAAGCTGGAAATGAGTTTTCAGAGGAAGCTATCCTAGCTGGAGAATTGACGCCAGTCTTCTTTGGTTCAGCTCTTACTAACTTTGGTGTGCAGACCTTCCTTGAGACCTTCCTTAAATTTGCTCCAGAACCACATGGGCACAAGAAAACAGACGGCGAAATTGTAGATCCTTACGACAAGGATTTCTCAGGATTTGTCTTTAAAATCCAAGCTAATATGGACCCTCGTCACCGTGACCGTATTGCCTTTGTCCGTATCGTATCGGGTGAATTTGAACGTGGCATGAGTGTCAACCTGCCTCGTACTGGTAAGGGGGCTAAACTTTCGAATGTTACTCAGTTTATGGCAGAAAGTCGTGAGAATGTGACCAACGCTGTGGCAGGTGATATTATCGGTGTTTACGATACAGGTACTTATCAGGTTGGGGATACTTTGACGGTTGGAAAAAACAAGTTTGAGTTTGAACCGCTGCCAACCTTTACACCTGAAATTTTCATGAAAGTTTCTGCCAAGAATGTCATGAAGCAAAAATCCTTCCACAAGGGAATCGAGCAATTGGTGCAAGAAGGAGCCATTCAGCTTTATAAGAATTATCAAACAGGCGAGTATATGCTGGGTGCTGTCGGCCAACTCCAGTTTGAAGTCTTCAAGCATCGTATGGAAGGCGAGTACAATGCGGAAGTAGTCATGAGCCCAATGGGTAAAAAGACCGTTCGTTGGATCAAGCCTGAGGATTTGGATGAACGGATGTCATCAAGTCGAAATATCTTGGCCAAAGACCGTTTTGACCAACCAGTCTTCCTCTTTGAAAATGACTTTGCCCTCCGCTGGTTTGCGGATAAGTATCCAGATGTAGAGTTGGAAGAAAAGATGTAACTCAGTACCAACAATTGGAACTAAAGTTCCTAATTGTTGGACGCTAGTCGCTATTTGGCGAACTAGCTAACTGCCTTACTAACTACGTTTGGCAAATAGAATCGATTTGCCAAACTCCGTGTCGTGGTGTAAAAATCGGTTTACCTAAACGCTTCACTAGGCAAAGTCCACGAATGGTATCGATTCGTGGATTTTTCCGTCGTAATGGTAAGGAAGCGAACTAGTTAACTGCCTCACTAACTTCGTTTTGTAAATGGAATCGATTTGTCAAACTCAGTGTAGTGGTTTGAAAATTTGTAACTGCTGTGGATGTCATGATTCACAGCTTTTTTGTTTTTAAAATATGAAATATAAGAACGCTCAGGGAGGTAAGTTTGTTGATGTCATGGTCTCTGTTATAGTTTTATTTTTATAGTATGAATTTAAAAGAAGGGAATGTTAAAATAGGTTTGATTTTTTTGAGGGGTTCCTATTATAGAGATGACTTTTTTTCATATATAAATAGATTTGGAACCTCGTATTTTTTTGAAAAAAACAATATAATATCTTGACTATCGTTTGCGCTTAGAGTATACTGTTAAAGTATGATTAGAATTGGGTGAATTGCCCGCTTTTAAGTAAGAACGAAGGAGTGAAACATGTTTTTTAGACGTCAGAAAGGTGAGTATAGAGAAACCGACCGTGTGACGCGGTATAAGTTGATCAAATCAGGAAAACATTGGTTGCGAGCTTCAACCTCTCTTTTTGGTTTGTTCAAGGTCTTGCGGGGTGGTGTAGATACGACTCAAGTCATGACAGAAGTAGTAGAGGATAAAGTAAATCCTTCTATTACAGGTCTGGATATTATCAAGGGACTTGCTGCCACAGGGGCTGTTTTAGGGGGTACTGTTGCTACTCAAACAAAAGTGTTTGCAAATGAAACAGTAGCTGTGGAAAAAACACTGGAAAATCCAGATCTTTTGGTTACAAATGATACAGTAGTTTTGGGTACGACATCTCTAAGTAACTCGGAAAATTCTGCTAGCTTGTCTACTTCTGTAAGCGCAAGCGCTTCGATGTCAGAATCTGTATCTAAGAGTTCGTCAGCCAGTGCTTCGACGAGTACTTCTGCAAGTACCTCTGCAAGTACCTCAGCCAGTACTTCTAATAGTGCTTCGACAAGTGCATCTGTCAGCACCTCTACTAGTATCAGTCAATCAACAAGTAAGCCGAGTAGTTTTTCTTTAGCGTCAACTTTATCAGGTGAACAGAGCACATCTGCTACAGCAACTGAGCGAGATGCTTCTGTATCAACAGAATCAACTAGCCTTAAAATCGATTCTGCTCTACTGAAGGCAACTGAAATTGATGGGAAGGTTAGTGCAAGTGCTGCTCAATCAACTTCTACCATGACTAGTATCGTAGGAGTTACTGCTGGAGCCATCGCAACTTCCGAAGTTTCTGCTAAACAAAATGAAGAAAATCGTAAGAAGTTAACCAAGCTTTCAGCTGAAATAGGTGAATACTTAGCGAAAGCTGCTGGTTTGCCAAACACTGATTCTGCAATTACTAAGGTAAATGCAGCAGTGACAGCTATTGAAAAAGCTTTGACAGATCCAACGAGTGACTGGACAGAGGTGGTGCAAAAAGCTACCTTGGCTCGTAATTCTATTGTCAATGCTGTTTTAAGAGCGCAATCAGGCGCGCGTGATGCCCGTAATGGTAAAGCAATGTTGCGCGGTGCTTCTCTTCGTGCGAGTTGGGCTCCTATTCAGAATGACGGACGTATGAATGTAAGTAGTCCAACTGCTACTTTTGATAAGGCTACTGGTATCGCGACATACACCATGAATGTCCATGCTGATAGTGCCTTGAGTCATGTCGGTGTAAAAATCGAAGTAGGCAAAGGTGGACATGTCCAAAGTGCGACCTTTAACGGTAGTGCAATGGAAAAACATATACACATGGTTTAGAGGCGGGTTATAGTTATCGTCATGGCCAAAACAGGAACTTAGAGGGACAAGTTGTAGTAAGGGTTAAATACGATAATAATGTTCCGACTGCGACTGCGAATATGCAGGTTCAAGTAAGTTCTGCTCCTATTTATGAAAATACTCCAGGGAATGGTTCGGCAGTTCAATCAGCAAGTGTTCCAACAGGGTATAGACAACAAACTCCAACGGAAACGAATACCAACTCAAAATTACGTTTTAATGTAACTCCTTATAAGGAAGTCTTTAATGGAGATGTTATTGATGATCCTGTGGGACTACAGGGTACTGGTGTTCGTATTAAATATTTTAATATTGAGAATCGTAATGTAATTCCTGGGGTGGGTTATGCAGGCCCTAATAATAATCAATACTTAGGGAATGCTAACGTAACAGCTCGAATTCAGGGAACAATTGGTGGAAACGATGCGTCAGCAGAAGTAGGAAAAACATATATTTACCGCTTCGTCGGAACTGATAATTCTGGTGCCCAAGCTGCTGCTAATGTAGGCTACTATATTAAAGGTTTCAACGAACGTCATGATATCCAAAGTGGCGATACTGTTCAGGTTTCTGATTTGAACCATTTGACACCTGATGAAGTTAAGGAAGTTTATAATAATTTTGTTGGAAAACAATCAAACTTAGTTGATTTATCTAAAAATGGAGATCTTGCTCCAAATATTGCTCAAGCAAGTCAAACGACCAATCCAGATGGTAGCTTTACGCTATCTTACCCTGGTACCAAATCTAAAATTGACGTTGCAACAGATGGTACTATCACGGTTACTTATCGTGACGGTTCTACTAGTGTCATCAATGCTTCTTTAGAGAAGGAAAAAATACCTCCAGTAACAACCGTTACTGTGACCCGTAATGGTAAACCTCTAGCTGCAGAAACAGGACCAATAGCAGGAGGTAAATATTACTATATCTATGCGGGTGATGATTTCACAGTTGATATGACTGCGACTGATAACAAGGGCAAGTTGAGAGAATTTAAACTTGTTCCAGAATCAGACAATTTCAGACCTGCTTCTGACTTGGCTGACAATGTCTTTAAAGATTCAAAATATGGTACGGGGACAGTTGCTTCCCTGTCAGATCCTAATGGTGAAATCGTTGCGACTGAATCTAGTCCAGCTCGAATTACTGTTACAGGACACATGAAGGATGATTTGGCATTTGCCAATGGGAATCATTGGCGCAGAAATGCTGTCGCAACAGATAAGGCTGGTAACTATACTCAAGCTGGGGATGCAAATACAGGAAACTTCTTTATTAAGCAACGTGCTTTGAATGAGCGTTATAAGCATGAATCAGAATTTACAATAAAAAATCCTGAGTTCACGCCTGTTGTAGATAAGAATAATCTCACGGAGCCTGAGAAGAATGATGTTAAGGCTGCTATCTATGCCAAAAATGATAAGACAACTTACCGTATCCAGGATATCGAAGTTCAGGCCGATGGTACAGCGACGATTATTTACAAAGATGGTACGCGTAGCGATCCAATTCCACAGTCAGTAACAGTCAACGAACGTCCTAAGTTAGTTATTCCTTATGACAATCCGGTAACCAAAGAAATCTATCTATATCGCAACGAACCGGTTAATATTACCCTCAAAGCGATGGATGACTCTGGAAAAATCAATTCATTGAAATTGACTACGACATCTGGAGGTGCGGATGGTAATGCTGCTAACTATGGTGGCTTTACTGGTGTCACTCGTTCAAATCCAATCACTTCTACGGCAAACCAAGCCAATGCTACGATTACCTTGACAGGTACCCTAAATAAAAGCCTGCAAAAAGGGGCATTTACTGAACGTAAACTCGTAGCTACGGATAACCAGAACACATCAAATAAACTGATAATAATGAAGGTTATATCAAGTTTGTTGTTAAAGATCAAACGGATAAGTATAATGCCGTAGCTAAAGTAGATACCATTTATACCTATGCAGGTGAAACAGCCGCGGATTTGGGAAATGCAGCTAACTTTGTTCAACTTGAAGGAGGAAAGTCTCTGCCTGCAGGAGCAACGGTTGCCTGGACGAATACGATTAATAATTCGACTACTGGAACAAAGAGTGCTGTTGCGCGTGTTACATATTCGGATGGTTCAACCGATGATGTAACGGTCAACTATAAGGTTTTGGCTACGATTGCTCCTAAAGGACCGGTGAATGATATTCAAGGGACGCTACCTCATAATGGAACAGATTTGCATAATTATGTGACTAAGCAAGGAGACGATGTCTACCCAGATGGAGTTAGTAAAACTTGGAGAAAGAATGGTCAGGCTGTTTCAAGTTCACCGATTAGCACAGCAGAAACAGGTCGACACAACTACCAAGTCACCTTTACTTATCCTGTTGGTCGTACAGGTGCAGGGGATACTGTTAAACTAAGTAAAACTGTTGATGTTGTCCATGATGTCTATAAATTTGGAACAAATCGTTCTTATACTTTTACGCAGAATAAGACTGATGAACAAGGTTATAAACAAGCTGTAGCAAATCCTAAGGAAGTTGTTACTAATCTTTCTGGAAATCCAGATTTTAATGCAGCGCTTACTAATTATAAGTGGGTAGACGGTGCTCCGTCACTTACGACAGTTGGAATATTTACCAAGCAAGTGGAAGTAGAGTTACCAGCAGATTCAACGGGTGTTCGAGTTAAACAAAATGTCCCTGTTACTGTGAGAGTGAATCCACAAGCACCAGCTATCTCAGTAGATTCTACTAATGAAACGGGTGGTTTGCCAAATCGTTCGATCGTTGTTACGAATGTAACGCCTGGAGCTCTTGTAACCTTGACTTTAGCAGGCCATACGTTCGAGAAGAGAGCTAAGGCCAATGAAACAAGTGTGACATTTGAACCTACTGACCTGAAAAAGCTTACGACGGCAATAACGGTCTTCTTCCGACAGGTGATGTAACAGCTAAATCTACAGTTGCTGGTCTGAATTCAGAAGTAACGACAAGTAGGATTACTCCTGAACGTGTGAAACCAACAATTACTTATACTGTAACAGTAAATGGTCAAGAGCCTAAGAGAGATGGCAATGGTCGCTATTTGTTCTATGCTGGAGATAAAATCCAGATTACTTATACAGGTAAAGATAACAGTGGTAAGTTAGTCACCTTAAAGGTTTCTGGTAATAGAAAAGATTTGACAGATTTCTTCGAAAACACACCTGAGTGGGGAAGTGGTCCTATCACAAATATTATCAATACTTTAACCAATGATGACCAGACCACATTTACTATTAATGCGGTTGCTAATAAAGATCTTGCGTGGAAATCAGGGAACACCTGGGGACGTTGGCTCACTGCTACAGATCCTAGTGGCAACACTGTTGATGTAGGAGAAATTCGAATTCAGCAAGATCAGTTGCAAAACTTGTTTAAGAAGCCTGCTATTGAGCTGACAGAAGTTAAGGATAAAAATCACTTAACAGAAACTGATAAGGAAAACGTTCGTGAAGAAATAAGAAAAGCTCATGATAAAGTGACTCCAAACGGTCGGGGACGTATTTCTAGTATTGACGTAAGTGAGAATGGTGTTGCAACAGTTTATTATAAAGATAATGCTAAAGTAACATCTGGTAGTCAACCGTATGCACCAACGGTCTATAGTCAAGATGAAACTGTTTCAGATAAGAAATATCGTTCAGAGTCAGCTTCAACAAGTGCATCAGAGTCAGCTTCAACAAGCGCAAGTACATCGGCAAGTACGTCAGCTTCAACAAGTGCAAGCACATCAGCAAGTACGTCAGCTTCAACAAGTGCAAGCACATCAGCAAGTACGTCAGCTTCAACGAGCGCAAGCACATCGGCAAGCACGTCAGCTTCAACAAGTGCAAGCACATCAGCAAGTACATCAGCAAGTACATCAGCAAGTACATCAGCAAGTACATCAGCTTCAACAAGTGCAAGTACGTCAGCAAGCACGTCAGCTTCAACAAGTGCAAGCACATCAGCAAGTACGTCAGCTTCAACGAGCGCAAGCACATCGGCAAGCACGTCAGCTTCAACAAGTGCAAGCACATCAGCAAGTACATCAGCTTCAACAAGTGCAAGTACATCGGCTAGCACGTCAGCAAGTACGTCAGCTTCAACAAGCGCAAGCACATCAGCAAGTACATCGGCTTCAACAAGTGCAAGCACGTCAGCTTCAACAAGTGCAAGCACATCAGCAAGTACATCAGCTTCAACAAGTGCAAGTACGTCAGCAAGCACGTCAGCTTCAACAAGTGCAAGCACATCAGCAAGTACGTCAGCTTCAACAAGTGCAAGCACATCAGCAAGTACATCAGCTTCAACAAGTGCAAGTACATCAGCTTCAACAAGTGCAAGTACATCGGCTAGCACGTCAGCAAGTACGTCAGCTTCAACAAGTGCAAGCACATCAGCAAGTACATCAGCTTCAACAAGTGCAAGTACATCAGCTTCAACAAGTGCAAGTACATCGGCTAGCACGTCAGCAAGTACGTCAGCAAGTACATCAGCTTCAACAAGTGCAAGTACGTCAGCAAGTACATCAGCTTCAACAAGTGCAAGTACGTCAGCAAGCACGTCAGCTTCAACAAGTGCAAGCACATCAGCAAGTACGTCAGCTTCAACGAGCGCAAGCACATCGGCAAGCACGTCAGCTTCAACAAGTGCAAGCACATCAGCAAGTACATCAGCTTCAACAAGTGCAAGTACATCGGCTAGCACGTCAGCAAGTACGTCAGCTTCAACAAGCGCAAGCACATCAGCAAGTACATCGGCTTCAACAAGTGCAAGCACGTCAGCTTCAACAAGTGCAAGCACATCAGCAAGTACATCAGCTTCAACAAGTGCAAGTACGTCAGCAAGCACGTCAGCTTCAACAAGTGCAAGCACATCAGCAAGTACGTCAGCTTCAACAAGTGCAAGCACATCAGCAAGTACATCAGCTTCAACAAGTGCAAGTACATCAGCTTCAACAAGTGCAAGTACATCGGCTAGCACGTCAGCAAGTACGTCAGCTTCAACAAGTGCAAGCACATCAGCAAGTACATCAGCTTCAACAAGTGCAAGTACATCAGCTTCAACAAGTGCAAGTACATCGGCTAGCACGTCAGCAAGTACGTCAGCAAGTACATCAGCTTCAACAAGTGCAAGTACGTCAGCAAGCACGTCAGCTTCAACAAGTGCAAGCACATCAGCAAGTACGTCAGCTTCAACAAGTGCAAGCACATCAGCAAGTACATCAGCTTCAACAAGTGCAAGTACATCAGCTTCAACAAGTGCAAGCACGTCAGCAAGTACGTCGGCTTCAACGAGCGCAAGTACATCGGCAAGTACATCAGCTTCAACAAGTGCAAGCACATCAGCAAGCACATCAGCTTCAACAAGTGCAAGCACATCAGCAAGTACATCAGCTTCAACAAGTGCAAGCACATCAGCAAGTACGTCAGCTTCAACAAGCGCAAGTACATCAGCTTCAACGAGCGCAAGCACATCAGCAAGTACGTCAGCTTCAACAAGCGCAAGCACATCGGCAAGCACGTCAGCTTCAACAAGTGCAAGTACATCAGCAAGTACATCAGCTTCAACGAGCGCAAGCACATCAGCAAGTACATCGGCTTCAACAAGTGCAAGCACGTCAGCAAGTACATCAGCTTCAACAAGCGCAAGCACATCGGCAAGCACATCAGCAAGTACATCAGCTTCAACAAGTGCAAGTACGTCAGCAAGCACGTCAGCTTCAACAAGTGCAAGCACATCAGCAAGTACGTCAGCTTCAACGAGCGCAAGCACATCGGCAAGCACGTCAGCTTCAACAAGTGCAAGCACATCAGCAAGTACGTCAGCAAGTACATCAGCTTCAACGAGCGCAAGCACATCAGCAAGTACATCAGCTTCAACGAGCGCAAGTACGTCAGCAAGTACATCAGCTTCAACGAGCGCAAGCACATCAGCAAGTACATCGGCTTCAACAAGTGCAAGCACATCGGCAAGCACGTCAGCTTCAACAAGTGCAAGCACATCAGCAAGTACATCAGCTTCAACAAGTGCAAGTACATCGGCTAGCACGTCAGCAAGTACGTCAGCTTCAACGAGCGCAAGTACATCGGCAAGTACATCGGCTAGCACGTCAGCTTCAACAAGTGCAAGTACGTCAGCAAGCACGTCAGCTTCAACAAGTGCAAGCACATCAGCAAGTACGTCAGCTTCAACAAGTGCAAGTACGTCAGCAAGCACGTCAGCTTCAACAAGTGCAAGCACATCAGCAAGTACGTCAGCTTCAACAAGCGCAAGTACATCAGCTTCAACAAGTGCAAGTACGTCAGCAAGCACGTCAGCTTCAACAAGTGCAAGCACATCAGCAAGTACGTCAGCTTCAACAAGTGCAAGCACATCAGCAAGTACGTCAGCTTCAACGAGCGCAAGCACATCGGCAAGCACGTCAGCTTCAACAAGTGCAAGCACATCAGCAAGTACATCAGCTTCAACAAGTGCAAGTACATCGGCTAGCACGTCAGCAAGTACGTCAGCTTCAACGAGCGCAAGTACATCGGCAAGCACGTCAGCTTCAACATCAGCAAGTACGTCAGCAAGTACATCAGCTTCAACGAGCGCAAGCACATCAGCAAGTACATCAGCTTCAACGAGCGCAAGTACGTCAGCAAGTACATCAGCTTCAACGAGCGCAAGCACATCAGCAAGTACATCGGCTTCAACAAGTGCAAGCACATCGGCAAGCACGTCAGCTTCAACAAGTGCAAGCACATCAGCAAGTACATCAGCTTCAACAAGTGCAAGTACATCGGCTAGCACGTCAGCAAGTACGTCAGCTTCAACGAGCGCAAGTACATCGGCAAGTACATCAGCTTCAACGAGCGCAAGTACATCGGCAAGTACATCGGCAAGTACGTCAGCTTCAACAAGTGCAAGCACGTCAGCAAGTACATCAGCTTCAACAAGTGCAAGTACGTCAGCAAGCACGTCAGCTTCAACAAGTGCAAGCACATCAGCAAGTACGTCAGCTTCAACAAGTGCAAGCACATCAGCAAGTACATCAGCTTCAACAAGTGCAAGTACATCAGCTTCAACAAGTGCAAGTACATCGGCTAGCACGTCAGCAAGTACGTCAGCTTCAACGAGCGCAAGTACATCGGCAAGTACGTCAGCTTCAACAAGTGCAAGCACATCAGCAAGTACATCAGCTTCAACAAGTGCAAGCACATCAGCAAGTACGTCAGCTTCAACAAGCGCAAGTACATCAGCTTCAACGAGCGCAAGCACATCAGCAAGTACGTCAGCTTCAACAAGCGCAAGCACATCGGCAAGCACGTCAGCTTCAACAAGTGCAAGTACATCAGCAAGTACATCAGCTTCAACGAGCGCAAGCACATCAGCAAGTACATCGGCTTCAACAAGTGCAAGCACGTCAGCAAGTACATCAGCTTCAACAAGTGCAAGTACATCGGCTAGCACGTCAGCTTCAACAAGCGCAAGCACATCGGCAAGCACGTCAGCTTCAACAAGTGCAAGTACATCAGCTTCAACGAGCGCAAGCACATCAGCAAGTACGTCAGCTTCAACAAGTGCAAGCACATCAGCAAGTACATCAGCTTCAACAAGTGCAAGTACATCAGCTTCAACAAGTGCAAGCACGTCAGCAAGTACGTCGGCTTCAACGAGCGCAAGTACATCGGCAAGTACATCAGCTTCAACAAGTGCAAGCACATCAGCAAGCACATCAGCTTCAACAAGTACGTCAGCAAGTACGTCAGCTTCAGTCAAGTGCAAGCACATCAGCAAGTACATCAGCTTCAACAAGTGCAAGCACATCAGCAAGTACGTCAGCTTCAACAAGCGCAAGTACATCAGCTTCAACGAGCGCAAGCACATCAGCAAGTACGTCAGCTTCAACAAGCGCAAGCACATCGGCAAGCACGTCAGCTTCAACAAGTGCAAGTACATCAGCAAGTACATCAGCTTCAACGAGCGCAAGCACATCAGCAAGTACATCGGCTTCAACAAGTGCAAGCACGTCAGCAAGTACATCAGCTTCAACAAGCGCAAGCACATCGGCAAGCACATCAGCAAGTACATCAGCTTCAACAAGTGCAAGTACGTCAGCAAGCACGTCAGCTTCAACAAGTGCAAGCACATCAGCAAGTACGTCAGCTTCAACGAGCGCAAGCACATCGGCAAGCACGTCAGCTTCAACAAGTGCAAGCACATCAGCAAGTACATCAGCTTCAACAAGTGCAAGTACATCGGCTAGCACGTCAGCAAGTACGTCAGCTTCAACAAGCGCAAGCACATCGGCAAGCACGTCAGCTTCAACATCAGCAAGTACGTCAGCAAGTACATCAGCTTCAACGAGCGCAAGCACATCAGCAAGTACATCAGCTTCAACGAGCGCAAGTACGTCAGCAAGTACATCAGCTTCAACGAGCGCAAGCACATCAGCAAGTACATCGGCTTCAACAAGTGCAAGCACATCGGCAAGCACGTCAGCTTCAACAAGTGCAAGCACATCAGCAAGTACATCAGCTTCAACAAGTGCAAGTACATCGGCTAGCACGTCAGCAAGTACGTCAGCTTCAACGAGCGCAAGTACATCGGCAAGTACATCGGCTAGCACGTCAGCTTCAACAAGTGCAAGTACATCGGCTAGCACGTCAGCAAGTACGTCAGCTTCAACAAGTGCAAGCACGTCAGCAAGTACGTCAGCTTCAACAAGTGCAAGTACGTCAGCAAGCACGTCAGCTTCAACAAGTGCAAGCACATCAGCAAGTACGTCAGCTTCAACAAGCGCAAGTACATCAGCTTCAACAAGTGCAAGTACGTCAGCAAGCACGTCAGCTTCAACAAGTGCAAGCACATCAGCAAGTACGTCAGCTTCAACAAGTGCAAGCACATCAGCAAGTACGTCAGCTTCAACGAGCGCAAGCACATCGGCAAGCACGTCAGCTTCAACAAGTGCAAGCACATCAGCAAGTACATCAGCTTCAACAAGTGCAAGTACATCGGCTAGCACGTCAGCAAGTACGTCAGCTTCAACAAGCGCAAGCACATCGGCAAGCACGTCAGCTTCAACATCAGCAAGTACGTCAGCAAGTACATCAGCTTCAACGAGCGCAAGCACATCAGCAAGTACATCAGCTTCAACGAGCGCAAGTACGTCAGCAAGTACATCAGCTTCAACGAGCGCAAGCACATCAGCAAGTACATCAGCTTCAACAAGTGCAAGTACATCGGCAAGCACGTCAGCAAGTACGTCAGCTTCAACGAGCGCAAGTACATCGGCAAGTACATCAGCTTCAACGAGCGCAAGTACATCGGCAAGTACATCGGCAAGTACGTCAGCTTCAACAAGTGCAAGCACGTCAGCAAGTACATCAGCTTCAACAAGTGCAAGTACGTCAGCAAGCACGTCAGCTTCAACAAGTGCAAGTACATCAGCTTCAACAAGTGCAAGTACATCGGCAAGCACGTCAGCAAGTACGTCAGCAAGTACATCAGCTTCAACAAGTGCAAGTACGTCAGCAAGCACGTCAGCTTCAACAAGTGCAAGCACATCAGCAAGTACGTCAGCTTCAACAAGTGCAAGCACATCAGCAAGTACATCAGCTTCAACAAGTGCAAGTACATCAGCTTCAACAAGTGCAAGTACATCGGCTAGCACGTCAGCAAGTACGTCAGCTTCAACGAGAGCAAGTACATCGGCAAGTACGTCAGCTTCAACAAGTGCAAGCACGTCAGCAAGTACATCAGCTTCAACAAGTGCAAGCACATCAGCAAGTACGTCAGCTTCAACAAGCGCAAGTACATCAGCTTCAACGAGCGCAAGCACATCAGCAAGTACGTCAGCTTCAACAAGCGCAAGCACATCGGCAAGCACGTCAGCTTCAACAAGTGCAAGTACATCAGCAAGTACATCAGCTTCAACGAGCGCAAGCACATCAGCAAGTACATCGGCTTCAACAAGTGCAAGCACGTCAGCAAGTACATCAGCTTCAACAAGTGCAAGTACATCGGCTAGCACGTCAGCTTCAACAAGCGCAAGCACATCGGCAAGAACGTCAGCTTCAACAAGTGCAAGTACATCAGCTTCAACGAGCGCAAGCACATCAGCAAGTACATCGGCTTCAACAAGTGCAAGCACGTCAGCAAGTACGTCAGCTTCAACAAGCGCAAGCACATCGGCAAGCACGTCAGCTTCAACATCAGCAAGTACGTCAGCAAGTACATCAGCTTCAACGAGCGCAAGCACATCAGCAAGTACATCAGCTTCAACGAGCGCAAGTACGTCAGCAAGTACATCAGCTTCAACGAGCGCAAGCACATCAGCAAGTACATCGGCTTCAACAAGTGCAAGCACATCGGCAAGCACGTCAGCTTCAACAAGTGCAAGCACATCAGCAAGTACATCAGCTTCAACAAGTGCAAGTACATCGGCTAGCACGTCAGCAAGTACGTCAGCTTCAACGAGCGCAAGTACATCGGCTAGCACGTCAGCTTCAACAAGTGCAAGTACATCAGCTTCAACAAGTGCAAGTACATCAGCTTCAACAAGTGCAAGTACATCGGCTAGCACGTCAGCAAGTACGTCAGCTTCAACAAGTGCAAGCACGTCAGCAAGTACGTCAGCTTCAACAAGTGCAAGTACGTCAGCAAGCACGTCAGCTTCAACAAGTGCAAGCACATCAGCAAGTACGTCAGCTTCAACAAGCGCAAGTACATCAGCTTCAACAAGTGCAAGTACGTCAGCAAGCACGTCAGCTTCAACAAGTGCAAGCACATCAGCAAGTACGTCAGCTTCAACAAGTGCAAGCACATCAGCAAGTACGTCAGCTTCAACAAGCGCAAGTACATCGGCAAGTACATCAGCTTCAACAAGTGCAAGCACGTCAGCAAGTACGTCAGCTTCAACAAGTGCAAGCACATCAGCAAGTACATCAGCTTCAACAAGTGCAAGCACATCAGCAAGTACGTCAGCTTCAACAAGTGCAAGCACGTCAGCAAGTACGTCAGCTTCAACAAGTGCAAGTACGTCAGCAAGCACGTCAGCTTCAACAAGTGCAAGCACATCAGCAAGTACGTCAGCTTCAACAAGCGCAAGTACATCGGCTAGCACGTCAGCAAGTACGTCAGCAAGTACATCAGCTTCAACAAGTGCAAGTACGTCAGCAAGCACGTCAGCTTCAACAAGTGCAAGCACATCAGCAAGTACGTCAGCAAGTACATCAGCAAGTACGTCAGCTTCAACAAGCGCAAGCACATCGGCAAGCACGTCAGCTTCAACAAGTGCAAGTACATCAGCAAGTACATCAGCAAGTACATCAGCAAGTACGTCAGCAAGTACATCAGCAAGTACGTCAGCTTCAACAAGTGCAAGCACATCAGCAAGTACATCAGCTTCAACAAGTGCAAGTACATCGGCTAGCACGTCAGCAAGTACGTCAGCTTCAACGAGCGCAAGCACGTCAGCAAGTACGTCAGCAAGTACGTCGGCTTCAACGAGCGCAAGCACATCAGCAAGCACGTCAGCTTCAACAAGTGCAAGCACATCAGCAAGTACGTCAGCTTCAACAAGCGCAAGTACATCGGCAAGTACATCAGCTTCAACAAGTGCAAGCACGTCAGCAAGTACGTCAGCTTCAACAAGTGCAAGCACATCAGCAAGTACGTCGGCTTCAACGAGCGCAAGCACGTCAGCAAGTACATCAGCTTCAACAAGTGCAAGCACGTCAGCAAGTACGTCAGCTTCGACAAGTGCAAGCACATCAGCAAGTACGTCGGCTTCAACGAGCGCAAGTACATCAGCTTCAACAAGTGCAAGTACATCAGCTTCAACGAGCGCAAGCACATCAGCAAGTACATCTGTTGTAACAAGTAAGGGGCTTGCAGAGATCAGATCGCTTGATAGCTTAGATATCAATAGTATTATTGCTTCAGATTCAGTAAGTACATCTGTATCTCAATCATTGTCATTATCGGTAAGTATGAGTGAATCAATGGTACATTCAACATCGATTAACTCAGAGCCTCAAACTATTCCAACTAAGGCAGGTAAGCAGTTACCGAATACTGGTGAATCAGCTTCGGTTTCTTCAGCTCTTCTTGGAGCAGTAGCTGGTCTGACAGGATTAGGTTTGGTAGCGAAACGCCGTAAAAATGATAACGAAGAATAAAGGGTATTGGTAGATAGTTGAGAATTGGCTAATCGGTCAGAAAAAACTCCAAGAGTTAAAAAACTTTTGGAGTTTTTTTCTCTGCCAACTGTATTGAGTTGATCAAAAAGTTACAACGTGGAGAGGAGTAAGATAGTTCTTCCCTTATATTAAAATTGTTGAAAGTTAAGGTTACAAAGTTATTACAATGAGCCTAAAAAATAGTAGTCTTACATATCTTAAAAAAGTTAAGAAAAAGCGATAATAGAATCAGTAGTTGGAAATTTTTTTATTCGCTTTAAAAGTTAGTAGTTATCCATGTAATTGTTTATGAAATAGTGTAAAAAAATGGTATAATATATAGAGGGAATTTCTAAAGAGTCTCGTTTTTAGAGTAGTTAATCATAAATAAGTTAGGGATTCAGAATAAGGGAGTATAATTGAAAGATTTAATTAGTGTTGTTATACCTGTGTATAATGTGGAAAATTATTTGGAAGAGTGCATTCAAAGTGTTCTGAATCAGACTTATACAAATCTGGATATAGTTCTGGTAAACGATGGCTCTACAGATGCTTCAGCAGAAATATGTAATAGATTTGCTGAGTTGGATAGTCGAGTTCGTGTGTTTTATACTGAAAATAAAGGTGCAGCCTTAGCTAAAAATTTTGGTGTCGCTCAAGCACTCGGGGAGTATGTCCTTTTTGTAGATTCAGATGATATTGCTGAGAGCAGAATGGTAAATACCTTACACAGACAAGTGGAGGAGACAGGAGCAGATATCGTAATCGGTAATTATTTTATTTATGATGAGAATGATGGGCAGTGTAAATTCTATGTACTAGAAAGAGATTTTTGTATTGAAGAATTATCAGCTCAAGAATTAATAGATCGTCAAGCAGGTTATTGGCATCTAAATGCTTCGGCCTTCATTATGCCTGTGTTTAAGCTATTTAAAAAAGACTTGCTATTGCAAGTGCCATTCACTAATGGTCGGCGTTTTGACGATGAGGCAACTATTCATAGGTTGTTTATAAAAAGTCAGAAAACAATTTTTGTAAACGATAATCTTTATATCTATCGTGTTAGACAAGGCAGTATCATGACTTCGCAATTTGATATATCTTGGGTGCAGGATATCTTGCAAGTATTTAGTTTAAAACTTGCAGATCTTGTTCTTGCTGGTATTGATACCAGTGTTATGAGAACTCGTTTTATAAATATTCTGAATGAATATAAATACTTATGTGAAACTTATAATTTGACAGATACTGACGAGTATAGAGAGATTCTGTTTAGATTAGATTTGTGTAAGAAATAAGAAGTAGCTAGGGAAGTTATCTAGGATTATAGTAGAAAAAAATTGAAATCATATTGTGTCATTGATGATTAAAGGGGGAAGATGTATTTGAATGTTCCGATTAATTTTAAGGGAAATTATCATCATATTGAAATCTCAGAAGGTGCTCAGCTTCAGATTGGTCATGGGGTGGTGATGCGCTCCTTTACTAGTTTAGAAGTGTCAACGGAAGGGACTTTAGTGATTGGAGATAGAGTTTTTTTTAATGATCATTGTTCGATTCGTTGCTTGGACAAAATTACTATTGGGCATGATACTATGTTTGGGGATGGGGTGCGTATTTTTGATTTTAATCATAAGTTTAATAATTATAATGTATTTAAGACATCAATGAGTAGTTCACCGATTCATATTGGACGAGATTGTTGGATTGGAGCTAATACGGTTATTCTTAAAGGTGTCACTATAGGTGATAATGTTGTTATCGGGGCGAATTGTCTGATTTATCAAGACATTCCTGACAATTCTATCGTTACTCACAGTGAGCAATTAAATATCAAACCGAGGTATGTTGCAAAGTATCATGCTTTTGTTTATACTTATTCAGATCAGTTAGAAGGTTTGGAATATTTATTGAGTAGTTTACCTGAAGTTGATTTTCATATTGCGGCACCAACGAATGTATCAGACTATCTAAGAGGTTTTGAACGATTTAGTAATTTTCAACTGTACGAATATTGCCAAACAAGAGAAGTTTCTGATCGCATTTTAGAAATGTCTGATTTTTATTTAGATATCAATCAGTGGGATGAGGTTGATGATATTGTAGGACGTGCTTTGGAAAGAGGAAAACCAATCTTTGCATTTGAGAATGTAGCTCATAGAACGAGTGAGAAAATTCAAGTGTTTGGACTAGACGATAAAAATAAAATGGTTGCGGCAATTCGTCGACAATTAGAGAAAGATGAGAATGGAGACTAGGGATGGAGAATAGTAATATACAATCAAAAAATCCCATCGTACTTGGAGCCGACAGCAATTATATGGATAAGGTAGAAACGACGGTAAAGTCGGTTTGTAGCCATAATAGGGATATAAGATTTTATATTTTTAACAGTGATTTTCCGACAGAGTGGTTTCAATTAATGAACAAAAGACTATCTGTATTAAATTCGGAGATAATAAATATAAATAACGGATGATACAATCAGTCGCTTCCATCTTCCTACGCCCCACCTTAGCTCTGCGACTTACCTTCGATATTTTATTCCAAATTTTGTTTTTGAAAAGAAGGTCCTCTATCTTGATAGTGACATTATCGTAACTTCTAGTTTGACAACATTGTTTGAGCTTGATTTGGATGGTTACCCACTTGGGGCTGTTCCAGATATTCCTATTAGTAATGAGGAATTCAATGCAGGTGTATTACTGATTGATACGGATATGTGGCGTAAAGAAAATATTTCCAGTCAGTTATTTGAGTTAACTATAGCTCATCATGAACATGTTTATGGAGATCAGGGCATTTTCAATTTGCTATTTAAAGATAGATGGAAACGTTTGGAACTGACCTACAATTTACAAGTAGGTCAAGATTCCCATAGACACTATTTGGGAGATTTTGGATGGTACAGATTATTTGATGGTATTCCTAATATTATCCACTACACGACGGAGAATAAACCGTGGAAACATTTTCGCTTTAATCGCTTTCGGGAAATTTGGTGGTTTTATTATGGTTTGAATTGGAATGATATCCTCTTGGATTCTTATGTATTAACAGAACGATTTGAAGAATTGATTTTACCTATATCCCATCATGTAAGTGTTTTTACTAATACAGGAGATATCGAAAGTATAGGATATTTACTTGCAAGATTGCCAGATGTTCAATTTCATATTGTAGCTCCAACATACTTTTCCCCTAATATTATTGAATTGCAACGTTATTCAAATTGTTACATTTATCCATGTGCTGATCCTAAAATGAAGCGAGACATCATAGATAAAACAGATGTCTATCTAGATATTAACTATGGACCAGCTATGGACCAAGTGCTACAGGAGATGGTACGACAAGGTAAGACGATCTACTCATTTGATTCTACCAACCATTTTTCTAACGGAGAAAGCACGATCTTTACAGTTGGTGAGGTAGATGAATTGATTCGAAAAATAGAAGAAGGTAGAGATAGGAATGCATCAAAAAGTGATTGCTCTTGGAGCTGATATTCATTACCTTGATAAGGTAGAAACCGTGATAAAGTCAGTATCGGTTCATAATCATAAAGTGAAATTTTATGTGTTTAATGACGATTTGCCTAGTGAATGGTTTTTGTTGATGAGAAATCGTCTGAAGGTTATTGGTTCTGAGATTGTCAATGTCAAAAAAACAGCTCATAATCTTCGCGATTTCCACTTGCCGAATGCAATCCTGTCCTATGCGGCTTTCTTTAGATATTTCATTGCAGATGAAGTGCTAGAAGATAGGGTTCTCTACTTAGACTCGGATACGATTGTCAATGCAAAACTAGATGACTTATTCTACTTGGATTTACAGGGATACGCTATCGCAGCTGTTCAGGATTTTGATCAAGATGGTTGGTTAACAACCTTTAATTCAGGTGTGATGGTGATTGATGCAAAGAAATGGCGAGAAATCGGTTGACACAAAGTCTGCTAGAGTTGACTGCCCAACACCATGAACATGTCTATGGTGATCAAGGTGTTCTCAATATGTATTTCAGTGACCAGTGGTTACATTTGGATAAAGAGTATAATTTTATGGTTGGTTTGGATCAATTTTTACATTTAACAGGCAACAGTAAATGGTATCAATCTGACTATTATGGAAATTGTGAACCAAAGATTATCCACTATACTTCAGAGTTTAAACCATGGACTCATCTAACTTTGACTCGTTTTCGTAAATTGTGGTGGTTTTATTATGGTTTGAATTGGAATGATGTATTGTTAGAAACAGATATTATCAGACGTTCATTTGCAGAACTGGTGAAGGCTCCCTTATATCATACTTGTATTTTCACAAATAGTGCTGGTTTAGAATCAATAGAATATATATTATCCGAATTGCCAGAAGTTCATGTTACAATATTGGCTCCAACAGATTTTGCTGAGAGCGTAGTTGATATGCAACGATTCTTGAATCTTTCAATTTATCCAAACTTTAGTCCTTTTAACAAGAAGGAAACCTTGGATAAGATGGATTTCTATCTGGATATCAATCATGGTGGCGTTGTAGGGACTATTATCGAAGAAATTCATGATAAAAACAAACCAATCTTCGCTTTCGACACTACCAGTCATGACTCAAGTGGCAGAAGTCAGATTTTTTCATCTGCTGAACCAGAGAAAATGATAGACGGAATTCGAAAATTTTTAGGAGAAAAAACTGAATGGAAAATGAATTGATTAGTATTATTGTTCCCATTTTTAACGTGGAGAATTATCTTCGAGAATGTTTGGATAGTATTCACCATCAAACCTATAAAAATTTCGAATGCTTGTTAATCAATGATGGCTCTCCAGATAATTCAGCAGAGATTTGTAGAGAATATGTAGCTAAAGATTCACGTTTTCGCTATTTTGAGAAAGAAAATGGGGGCTTATCATCAGCTCGGAACTACGGTATTGATCGTGCAGAAGGATCTTTTGTCACTTTTGTAGATTCGGATGATTGGTTGGAATCTACCTGTCTAGAAATTTTATCCGAGAAAAAGAATCAATATGATGCAGATATTGTAGTATCTTGTTACTGTATCTATGATGAGGAAAAGAAAATGTACCTTTTCTTTACATACGGGGAAGAATATGACAAAGTTTATAGTTCGAAAGAACTGTTAGAAATTCTACCTGTGCTAGAGGGGAAAACGTTAAGTTTTCAAACTTCTTGGGGAATTCTATTTAAGAAAGAGTTGTTTGAACATGTTTCTTTCCCAGTTGGAAAATTAAATGAAGATATTGCGACAAATTATAAGTGTTATATGCAGGCAGAGAGGATAGTCTATACGCACAAAAATACTTACTGCTATCGTCTAAGGAGTACAAGTATTTCTCATGAATCATTTACAGAAAAAATGATGCGGGATGATCACGATGCTCGCATTGCAAGAATTGCCTTATTAGCATTAAAAGACTATGATATTAGTCATTATTTGACGCAACATAAACAGTATCTGAAAGTTTGGCATCGTATGGCTCTGGAAAAAGGTCTTGCTGAAAGCGGAGAGACTCGTCGTATGGAGGAATTAGATTATCTTCTTTCTGAAGAAGACTAACCATCCATTTTTTACTGGCAGGTTAGTCGCAGTGGAGCTAAAGTCGTAGTAAAATACGAATGCTATGTTTTTCTTGTGATTCTGTGATAGTAAGCGGGATTCCAAGGAGAAGAAAGTGATAAACTTTTATTAGGCAGTTTTAAAATAAGAACAGAGATAAAAGGATTTATATGGAAGCAATTGTTCTTGCTGGAGATAAGAATTATCTTACTCCAATGCTTACGACGATAAAGTCTATTTTGTATTATAATCAACAGGTTAAAATTTATATTCTGCATCAGAATATTCCTAGTGATTGGTTCCATGAACTTAAATTCAAGTGGAGAAGTTAGGAAGTATTGTAGAGGATGTTTATATTGGTGATACGATTGATTCTGAGTGGAAAACTCGTGCGCACATTTCACCGATAGCTTATGCTCGATACTTAATTCCACGCTTGATTACAGAAGCGAGAGTAGTCTATTTAGATAGTGATATCATTGTCCATGGAGATTTGAGTCCACTATTTGAATTAGATTTAGGTGACTACTCTTTAGCAGCAGTGAGAGATGCGGATGGAAACGGGTTTAACTCCGGGATGTTGGTCATTGATAGCCCAAAGTGGAGGGAGAAGGATATTACCACTATGCTGTTTGATAAGACAGTAGAGTATATGTCAGGTATTGAACAAGCTCCTCCTGAAGGCTTTAATGGAGATCAGACGATCTTTAATTTGGTTTTTCAACATCGTTGGTTGGAGTTGGATAAAAGTTTCAATCTTCAAGTAGGCCATGATTTGGTTGCTTTTTATAGTCACTGGGATTCACATTTTGAATTGGATAAAGAACCACTTATTATCCATTACACAACTCATCAAAAACCATGGAAGACGTTAATTGGTTATCGTTACTGGGATTTATGGTGGGCTTTTCGAGATGTTAGTTACGAACAGATTGCTGCCCATTATCAAGGATATTTTACCATTAAAGAGTTTATGAACGCCACGATGCTAATCTGTTTATATTTACAGATAGTCAGGATTTACTCTATATGGAGGAATTGGTTCAGTCACTTCCAGAGGTTGCTTTCCATATTGGTGCCTATACAGATATGGGGGACATTCTTTTATCTTTTGATCAGTATCCAAATGTTTACTTGTACCCGAATATGGTAGGAGTAGTGATTGATGAGATGATTGAGAAGTCAGATGCTTATCTGGATATTCATAAAGGAAGTCCGATGGAATTTATTGTCAACCGCTATGTCAGTGCAGGAAAACCGGTATTGACTTTTGATGTGACCAATAAAAATCAGTTAAAGAGAACAGTGGTTTCTTCTCAATCTTCTCTGGAAATGATAGAATCCATTAAAGAGTTACAGAGAAAAAAAGTTGAAAAAAAAGCAATTGCATTAGCTGCTAATTATCAATCTGCTGATCAGGTGCTAACGACAATCAAATCAGTCTGTTGTCATAATCGAGGGCTTCGTTTTTATCTGATTAACCGCGATTTTCCGACAGAATGGTTTTATAATCTTAATCGTAAATTAAAGAAGCTAGACTGTGAAATCGTCAATGCCCGTATTAATGCTTCCCATCTCAACCAATATGTGACAAATGTTCATAAAGAAGTATTTTTACCTTGTTTTATTTCGGATTTTGTTGAGGAAGATAAGGTCCTATATCTGGACTGCGATTTGGTTGTCACAAGAGATCTAAGTTCCCTGTTTGCTGTCGAATTGGAAGATTATCCCTTGGGTGCTGTTAAAGATTTGGGTGGACAAATTTATTTTGACCAACATATTTTTAATTCAGGTGTGATGCTAATCAATAATCGTCTTTGGAAACAAGAAGAAATACGCAAGCAGCTAATTGAAATGACCAATGAGTTGCATGACAAGGTTGCTCAAGATGTTCAAAGTATCTTGAATATCTTATTTAAAGACCATTGGTTGGCTTTAGACTTTAAATATAATTGTAGTACCTTGCACATGCACTTTCAGATTATCGACCAGAACCTGGGACTTATCCACCGATTGTCCATTATTTGACAGAGAGAAAGCCATGGGGATTGTATGAACGCTCCATCTATCGGGATGTTTGGTGGTATTACAATGCACTAGATTGGTCGGACATGAACGAGGTAACTCCTTATTTGACACAAGAACAGGTGGAACACTACACAGGGATTCAATATTCAGCCCTAGTCTATACCTTCTCAAGTGACTTGAGGAATATGGGATACTTGATTGAAAATCTACCAGATGTCAAGTTTTATGTAGCTGCCCCAGTCATGGTAGCTGATAGTATTACAGCTTTACTAGCCTACCCCAATGTCTCTGTCTTATCGGATATAGCTGGGCAACCAGTTTTGATTGATAGTTTAGTTGAAGGCTGTGACTTCTTACTGGACATTAATGCTGATATCGAAGTTGACGGGATCGTTGGTCGTTTCCAACAAGCAGGAAAACCAGTATTTGCTTTTGAAAGTGTAGCCCATGGTGAGCAAGGTCAGTTCCTGTATGACCAGTCACATCCTGAAGAGATGGTACGAGCTATTGAAGCTTATTGTCAAAATGGGAAGTTGCCTGTAAAAAAGCATCAAACTTATCCAAAGGTGCTGGATATCCAACAGAGTCTTGATTATATACTAGAGTACGATTCTTCTGTTATTCGCTATGGGGATGGAGAAATGGATATTATGATGGGACATGGGATTCCATATCAAGACTATGATGAGAAACTGGCAGCGCAACTTAGAAGTATAATCCAACTAGAGAGTTCCCCAGAATTGCTGATTTGTCTTTCAGATGTTTTTGAAGGCTTGGAACGTTACAATATTGAAGCTGTCAACTTTTGGAAAATACATTTGGAGCAATATAAAGATGCTTATCATAGACTTTGTACAGCACCTTTCTATGGTTCGACTTTTATATCCCGTCCATATATGGATCTCAAAGATAAGTCAGATTCAGTAGCACACTTTAAAAAATTAAAGAAACTATGGGATAAACGAGATATCTTGATTGTTGAAGGTGAAAACACACGTTCAGGAGTTGGTAATGATCTTTTTGATAACGCTCAGTCAGTTGAGCGTATTATCTGTCCTTCTAGAAATGCCTACAGAAAAGTTCAGGCTATTCAAGAAGCGGTTGAAAGTATGCAGATGGTAAATTAGTATTATTGATGCTTGGTCCTACAGCCAAGGTTTTAGCTTATCACTTAAGTAAAAAAAGTATACAAGCGATTGATTTAGGTCATATTGATTCCGAATATGAGTGGTTTAAGATGGGAGCAACTTCAAAAGTGAAATTCTCGCACAAGCATACCGCAGAGCATAATTTTGATCAAGAAATTCAGCTAGTTGAGGATGAAATCTATAATAAGCAAGTTGTTGTAAGGATTTAAATAGAATTATGAAGATAAATATTACAAATATTTACGGTATGTCTGGACAGAGTACAGCTTTAATCGCCCAGAATGAAACCGTTAAAATTGCAAGAAAGTTAGACTTTCACGAACTTGGTTTTTACTTTTACGATATTTATAGTGATAGTCAAGGTGAGCTGAATAGTCGTTTAGATGGTGTCATGGCTAAAGTAGGTTACGGAGATATTGTTGTTTATCAATCTCCTACATGGAATGGGAGAGAGTATGACCAGGCCTTTATCAGGAAATGTAAGATTTTAAATACGAAAATCATTACTTTTATCCATGATGTACCACCTCTCATGTTTCCATCAAATTATTACTTGATGCCTGAGTACATTGAGATGTACAACCAATCGGATCTAGTAGTTGTTCCGTCAGAGAAAATGAAGGAACGACTGATTCAGGAAGGATTGACAGTTCAAAAGGTTATTATCCAAGGCATGTGGGACCATGTTCATGACTATCCTTTGAGACAGCCTGTTTTCCAAAAAAAACTATCCTTTGCGGGTAGTGTGGAACGATTTGAACACTTATCCAACTGGGCTTACTCAACACCTCTCGATATTTTTTCAGAATCTAATCAAGAGAATCGTAACCCAAGAGTTTCCTTTAAAGGCTGGAAGACCGATCCAGAGTTGCTTCTTGCTTTGTCGGAGGGAGGCTTTGGCTTAGTATGGGGAACCAGTGAAAATCTAACTGATGAGGAAGATTACTATCGATTGAATATCTCTCATAAAGTCAGCACATATCTTGCTGCTGGGATTCCAGTGGTAGTGCCATCCTATCTCTCAAATGCCAGTTTCATAAAAGAAAAAAACTTAGGTTATGTAGTGGATAGTTTGGAAGAAGCTAATCGTCTTGTAGAGGAAATGACAGCAGAAACTTATCAACAGATGTGTGAAAATGTATATAAAGTTAGTTATGCCTTAAAAGAAGGCTACTTCACAAAAAAACTATTGATTGATGCAGTGTTGCAGGTTTTGGATGTCTAGAATAAAATAGTTATAGATTACCCTCATCCATTAGGATGAGGGAATGCCATTCTTAGTAAAAAATCATTTTATAGATTTAGCTATGTTCATCAGTATATCTCATTATTCGAATAAGGTAGGAGAAAAATTTGAAGATAAAAATGACATCAGTCGTCGTGAAACGTGTTATGTGGACGAGTTTTTTCTTGTTTATTTACGTTCTAGGGAGTAGATTGAGCCTTCCCTTTATAAATGTTAATGATACGAATTTTTTGGGTGGAACTACAGCTTTTTTAGCATTTTCTACGGCTATAACAGGTGGTAACCTTCGGAGTCTTTCCTTATTTTCCGTTGGACTATCTCCATGGATGTCGGCGATGATTTTATGGCAAATGTTTAGTATGTCTAAGAGACTTGGTTTTGGTAGCTTACCACTTGAAGTTCAAGAACGAAGAAAAATGATATTAACATTTGTCATAGCTTTAATCCAGGCATTAGCCATTACCATAAATCTCCCTATTCAATCGGGGGAAAATTATGGTTTGGTCTTGACCTTGAATGTTCTGCTCTTGATTACGGGTACATTTTTCTTGGTCTGGTTATCGGATCTCAATTCTCAGTTTGGTGTCGGAGGTTCTATAGTTATCTTGATGTCCAGTATGGTAGCTAGTATGCCACAAAATATAGTCCAAAGCATTAAAGAATTACAGGTTAGTCCTTTATTTGTTGTACTATTACTTATGTTTTCTCTAATTTTTTTATATACTGCTGTCATCATGCAGAGGGCACGTTATCGTATTCTAGTGAATAAGATTATGATTCACAATCGCTTTAAACGCTATTCTTATTTTGATATTCCGTTAAATCCTGCGGGAGGGATGCCGTTTATGTATGCTATGTCCTTGGTATCGATTCCGCAGTATTTTCTAATGTTACTCCAGATTATTTTTCCAAATGTTTCTTGGATACAGAACTGGATGGGACAATTTGCAATTGGACGGCCAGTTTGGTTATATACATATATTGTAGTACTATTTGTATTGGGACTGGCTTTCTCTTTTATTAATTTGAATGGAGAAGAAATCGCTGAAAAGATGAAAAAATCTGGAGAGTATATCTATAACGTTTATCCAGGAGAAGCAACAAGCCGATATATCAATTGGTTGATTTTGCGTTTTGCAATCATTGGCTCTACCTATACTGTTCTTATGGCTGGCTTGCCAATGTTGATAGTTATATTTGATATGCGCTATATGCAACTAACGATGCTCCCAGGTTTGTTCTTGATTTTTAACGGAATGGTATTTAATATCAAAGAAGAGATTCATGCCCTGACGCTAAATGAGAACTATAAACCACTATTAGAAATCGATTCATAATTGTGAGGAGAATATATGTATTATTTCATTCCTTTTTTGGAGCGTGACAATCCCTCTTGGCAGACAAATATTGTTCCATGGTATAGGAGTCCTTATCGCTTAGAATTTGATGATATCTTGCACCAAATTCGGATTTTTAAACGGCAAGAATTAGAATCTAAAATGCTATGGTTGACTTACCATCCCCACCTCCGCTATTTGTTACACAGACAAGATTTATTGGAGTCTGATGTTTTCTCTGTTTTTGATGCTATTCAAAATATTTCAAATGAGGAGATGCATCCTTTACAACTCAAAGATTTGACATGGGATAAAGATTGTGATTTTATCTATACTCCCTTTGTAATTGCAGTTAAACAAAAAGGGTCACTTTATGCTGAAATTGAATTTGGTTCAGAAGGATTTATCAGCTATATTACTTATTTTAAAGATAATCAAATTGATTTTATTTGCTATTTTTGATGATCGTGGTTTTTTTATCTAGCCTTATAGAGTATGATAGTCAAAAACCAGTCAATCGTTATTATTACAATGCAAAAGGACAGTGGCAATTGAGGGAAAATTTGCAGGGAGAAGAACCAATTGTAAAGGTAAACCCAGCAGTAGGTTACCGTTTTGAAAAATTAACTTATGAGAGTATAGATGAAGTTATTTGGGAATTCTTAACAATGTTTTTAAATCAAGACTATCAAGTTGGAGATTCATTTGTTTTAGCTGCTCATACCCAATTTCAAAATCAATTGTTAGAAAGATTGCCAGAAGAAGCTCCCAAAATTATAAGTTTCTTTATTGAAAGAAATAAAGCAGATGATTTACAAGCTCATCGCTATGTAGTAGAACAGTCTAGATTGTTGATTAGTGATCGTAAAGACTTTCTTGAACGATTACAAGAGACTTATCCCCAATTTGCTTCAAAAATGCATCATTTACCTTCTTTTGATACGCGTTTGAAATTAGGAGTTAGTCAACGATTAAAGGAATCAAAAATTTATGTCCAACTAGATGTACAGATGCAACAAGATCCAAAAGTTTTGTATGAAATCTTACATTTTGTCTCGAAAAATCCTTTGACGGAGGTTGTTTTTTCATTATTCAATGCAGAAGGTTATCAAATTGAAGCTTTGCAAAATCAACTCGATATGCTGATTATGGAGCGTCTTAACCCGAGGGATCTATTAAAGGATTCTGTGTTATCTGATGCAGAAAATACATTAGAGGAAAATACTAGAGATGATTATCGCTTTAAGATTATCAATCTAAATGATGAGATGGGATTAATCCGAGAATTGGAGTACACTCGTTTAATTGTTGATTTGAATCCAGTCGCAAATATTTATACTCAGATTGCAGGAATTAGTGCAGGAATTCCTCAAATAAACCTACAAGAGTCAGAATATGTTACTCATTTACAAAATGGGTATATCCTGTCGGATTTATCAGAATTTAGTAAAGCTGGACACTACTTTTTAGATACCTTGGAACATTGGAATCAAGCCTTAATTTACTCAATTGATAAGATTCGACAAAATACAGGTGAACAATTTGTAGATAAGTGGGAAAAATGGTTAGAGGAGGCAAAGGGTGAGCAATAAATTACAGATTTTGCAAATAGGTAGCAGAAACTGGAGCCATGACTATGAGATTCCTGAGAATATGGACTGGCATTTCTTTTGGCCAAAATCAACGACTGCAATAAGAAAGGTCATGGCAATGGAAGGCTTAAAATCTTTTTCAGCTATTTTGGTTGAAAATCCTGAGCATTTATCTGATTTGCTTCCGTTGATGAAAAAGGTGACCCCTTATACTATTTTCTACCCCGATACAGCTGAGGCTCAATCAAATGATCTTAAAGATTTTTTGAAAAAAACCTGTGCTCAAGCGACAGATTTTTCAAATCCAGTCGAACTTTTACGACTCCTATCTAAGGCTCTATTTAGAGGTCAGTATGGTGATAAATTGGTCGCGATTGACATGATTGTGAATCCTGGATTTACGGGGAAGGTTTGTTATAATGGTTATGACAATCTAGAACTCTTAGGGCAGTATGGGAAAGATTTCCATCCCTTAATCAGCTGGAAATATAATATCCGAGCAAGCGATTTTAATCCAATTGAACTCTGGCTAGAGTATGAGAAAGATTGGACTTGTGATATTCGTTTGATTGTTCGAAATATACAAGATGGCTCTACTGCTAGTTTTGTCAAAGAACGAGTCTTCACAGTTGAAGATATGAAGTCTGCTTTGGTATTGGATGATGATTTTTCTTCATTTATCAGTGTTTCTTTAGAAGCTCGTGGAGCAGGACGTCTGAAAATAGGGGCTCTTCATCAGCGTTTAACGCGTTACCAATTTGGTAAGTATGTTCTAGGTGGAGGAATTATCCATAATGAAAACCGTGAAGAAATCAATTACTTTTTCTATCCGGGAGACTTTAAGCCTCCTTTGAATGTTTACTTCTCTGGTTATCGGCGTGCGGAAGGATTTGAAGGTTTCGGTATTATGAAATATCTGGGAGCACCTTTTATCTTATTTTCTGATCCACGGATAGATGGAGGCGCCTTCTATTTAGGTGATGACAGTATTGAAAATGGAATTCGAAATATCATTCAGGAGTATTTGGATTTGTTAGGATTTTCAAATAAGGAATTAATTCTTTCAGGAATGTCTATGGGGACCTATGGTTCTATGTACTATAGTTCTTTCTTTGAACCTAAAGCTGTTATAGTTGCAAAACCTTTGACCAATCTAGGTTTAATAGCTGAGAGAGGTAGGCTTGAAGCACCAGGGCTTTTTCCAACTGCTTTTGATATTTTACGTCATCATTCTAAAGGGGATGCTAGTATAGATGCTATGAGAGCCTTGGATGATCGATTTTGGACTCCCTTCAAGCAAGCAGATTTTAGTCAAACAATTTTCGGATTATCTTATATGAAAGAGGAGGATTATGATCCACGTGCATTTGAGGAATTAGTAGAGGCTCTTTATCATTCGGGAGCTCATATCATGGTTAAAGGTACTTCGGGTCGCCATAACGATGATAGTGCTACAAGTACGGCATGGTTTATGAATTTTTATAAGATAGTATTAGAGCAAAATTTTGGGAGAAAGTTTTAATGATTATCGAACGGAATAAAGAGATTTACTGGGGAGAATTTAGAGGAGCAAGTTTAGGAGTTTTAGCAGAGAATAGCTTTTTATATGGATCAGTCGTTATCTACCATTCACGTAATCATGTTTATTTTGAAAATAGTATGGTAAATTCTGGGACTATGATTCACGAGTGGACCTCAAGTTTTAACTTTCAAGGGAATCGCTTAACCCCAACATTACCTCTTTTAAAAAAGGGACATACTTATCATTTGACGAGTCAGATGACTGTTCAACCTCAAAATAGTTTATATTTTAGGCTCATTTTTATGGATCGTTATGATAATCAGATTGATCAAGTGATTGAAAAGGACTTTGATTTCACATTTATCTATCCAGAAGAGGCCTATCATTATAAAGTCCAGCTTTTGAGCGCAGGATTACAATCAGTTGACTTTTATTCATTTTCAATAGAAGAGGACTATTCTAAACAAGATGTGGAATAATAATAGACAGTTGAGCAAGCTGAAAAAAATCTTGCATCAAATCAATCAAAAAAAAGAGGAGATGGCCTCGCTAACAGATGATGAATTAGCAGGTAAAACTCAAGAATTTAAAGAGAGATTGTCTACTGGAGAAACTTTAGATGATCTTTTAGTGGAAGCTTTTGCAGTTGTACGTGAAGCTGATAAGCGGATCATAGGAATGTTCCCTTATGATGTACAGGTCATGGGTGGGATTGTCATCCACCAAGGAAACGTTGCAGAGATGAATACAGGTGAGGGAAAAACTCTGACTGCTACAATGCCAATCTATCTCAATGCTTTATCAGGGCAAGGTGTTATGCTAGTGACGACAAACGACTATCTTGCCAAGCGTGACGCTGAGGAGATGGGGCCAGTTTATGAATTCTTAGGTTTGACAATTCGAACTCCTTTTCCTGAAGATGATGAAGACTTAACACCTGAGGATAAGCGAGAAGTTTATAGTGCAGATATTCTTTATACTACCAACAGTGGTCTTGGCTTTGACTATTTACTCGATAATCTAGCTTCTAGTGAGGATAAAAAATATATGCCAGAATTTAACTTTGTCATCATAGATGAAGTTGATGCGGTTTTGCTAGACAGTGCTCAAATACCATTGGTTATTTCAGGATCACCTAGGGTACAATCCAATTTTTATAGAATTATTGACACCTTAATGACAACTCTAGTTGAAGGCCAAGATTATATCTTTAAAGAAGAGAAAAAAGAAGTTTGGCTTACTACTATGGGTGCTAGAACTGCGGAGAGCTTTCTTGGAATTGACAACCTATATTCTAAAAACATAGCGTGCTAGCAAGACATTTGACCTTTGCTTTACGCGCTCATACTTTATTTAAGAGAGATAAAGACTATATTATTCGTAAGGGCGAGAAAGATGAAGAGCTGGTGTTAGTGGATCAAAGTACAGGCCGTTTATTAGAAATGACCAAGCTTCAGGGAGGTTTGCATCAAGCTATTGAAGCAAAGGAACAAGTCCCACTATCTGAAGAAACAAGGGCAATGGCTTCTATAACATATCAAAGTTTATTTAAGAAGTTTAAAAAGATTTCTGGTATGACTGGTACAGGAAAAGTTGCAGAGAAGGAATTTTTAGAAACCTATGGTATGTCAGTCGTGAAAATTCCAACTAACCGAAAGAACCAGCGAATTGATTATCCAGATAATCTCTATGTTACATTACCTGAAAAAGTTTATGCCTCGCTTGATGAGATTAAGTATTACCATGAAAAGGGAAATCCTTTATTGATTTTTGTGGGTTCAGTTGAGATGTCGGAACTTTATTCTTCTCTTTTACTGCGAGAAGGAATTGCTCATAATGTTTTGAATGCTCATAATGTAGCTCGTGAAGCGCAGATGATTGCTGAATCGGGACGTATGGGGGCTGTAACAGTTGCGACTTCAATGGCTGGTCGAGGTACAGATATTAAACTTGGACCAGGAGTTGCGGAGCTTGGAGGCTTGGTGGTTATTGGTACGGAGCGCATGGAAAGTAAGCGAATCGACTTACAGATTCGAGGGCGTTCAGGACGACAGGGAGATCCGGGCTTATCGAAATTTTTTGTATCACTGGAAGATGATGTGATTAAAAAGTTTGGTCCTTCTTGGGTCCATAAGATGTATAAGGACTATACAGTGAACAAACAGATAAGTCCTGAGCTTCTAGAAGGAAGACGCTATCGAAAATTAGTGGAAAAAGCGCAAAAAGCAAGCGATAGCTCCGCTAGATCAGCGAGAAGTCAAACATTAGAATATGCTGAGAGCATGAATATCCAGAGAGAGATGGTCTATAGTCAAAGAAACCGCTTGATTGATGGGACTGAGGATCTAGATGGTTTTGTTGTAGATGTACTAGATGAGTTCATAAAAAAGAGTTTGTCAAACGAACAATTTGAAAGCAAAGAGGAATTGTATCACTTTATCGTAAAAAATATCAGTTTTCTTTATCATGCAGTTCCTCAAGAGTTGGATATTACGGATAAGGATGCTATCAAACGAGTTTTGGAGACAACAGTCCAAAAAAGTCTAGAAGAGAAACGAACACTTCTGGAAATTCATGACTTCTTTTCAGATTTTCAGCGTTTGGCCTTGCTAAAGGCCATTGATGATAATTGGGTTGAACAAGTAGACTATCTTCAACAATTAACTTTTGCGATTGGCGGGCAATCAGCTGCTCAAAAGAATCCTATTGTCGAGTATTATCAAGAAGCTTATCATGGATTTGAAGAGATGAAAAGGCAAGTGAAGAAGGATATGGTTCGAAACCTTCTACTGAGCAGAGTAGATATTTCTCCAAAAGGTGAAATCGTGACTCATTTTCCATAAGAGGAGAAAATATGACAATTTACAATATAAATTTAGGAATTGGTTGGGCCAGTAGCGGTGTAGAATATGCTCAAGCCTATCGTGCCGGTATTTTTCGAAGTTTGAATTTACCCTCTAAATTTATCTTTACAGATATGATTTTAGCTGATAACATTGAGCATTTAACATCCAATATTGGTTTTGATGATGAGCAAGTTATCTGGCTTTATAATCACTTTACAGATATCAAGATTGCACCGACTAGTGTAACAGTTGCTGATGTCTTAGCTACTGTTGACGGTGTTGAAAGTCGTAGAGAAAAGAATGGCAAGGTTTTGCGTATCTTCTTTTCTGACCAAGATAAGTTTGTCACCTGTTATTTGGTTGATGAGAACAAGGACTTGGTCCAGCATGCCGAGTATGTTTTTAAGGGGAACCTGATTCGTAAGGATTACTTCTCTTATACGCGTTATTGTAGCGAGTATTTTGCTCCCAAGGACAATGTTGCAGTCTTATACCAACGAACTTTTTACAATGAAGACGGGACTCCAGCCTATGATATCTTGATGAATCAAGGGAAGGAAGAAGTTTATCGTTTTAAGGATAAGATTTTCTATGGGAAGCCAGCCTTCATGCGTGCTTTTATGAAATCCTTGAATTTGAACAAGTCTGATTTGGTCATTCTGGATAGGGAGACAGGTATTGGACAGGTTGTGTTTGAGGAAGCACAAGCTGCGCATTTAGCGGTAGTCGTTCATGCGGAGCATTATAGTGAAAATGCTACAAATGAGGATTACATCCTTTGGAATAACTATTATGACTATCAGTTTACCAATGCGGATAAGGTTGATTTCTTTATCGTATCAACTGACAGACAAATGAAGTGTTGCAGGAGCAATTTGCTAAATACACCCAGCATCAACCAAAGATTGTTACCATTCCTGTTGGTAGTATTGATGCATTAACTGAGTCAAGTCAGGGGCGTAAACCATTTTCATTGATTACTGCTTCACGTCTTGCCAAAGAAAAACATATTGACTGGTTGGTTAAGGCAGTTATTGAAGCTCGTAAGGAAATTCCTGAATTAACCTTTGATATCTATGGTAGTGGTGGAGAAGATTCTCTGCTTAGAGACATTATTGCAAATCATCAGGCTGAGGATTATATCCAACTTAAGGGACACGCAGAACTTTCGCAGATTTATAGCCAGTATGAAGTCTATTTGACTGCTTCTACCAGCGAAGGATTTGGTTTGACCTTGATGGAAGCTATTGGTTCAGGCCTTCCTCTAATCGGTTTTGATGTGCCTTATGGCAATCAGACTTTTATAGAGGATGGGAAAAATGGTTATTTGATTCCAAGTTCATCTGACCATGTGGAAGATCAAATCAAGCAAGCTTATGCAGCTAAGATTTGTCAATTGTATCAAGAAAATCGTTTGGAAGCTATGCGTGCCCATTCTTATCAAATTGCAGAAGGCTTCTTAACCGAAGAAATTTTAGAAAAGTGGAAGAAAACAGTAGAGGAGGTGCTCCATGATTGAACTTTATGATCGTTATAGTCAGGAAAGTCGAGATTTACATGAAAGTCTCGTGGCTACTGGTCTTTCTCAACTTGGAGTGGTCATCGATGCAGATGGTTTTCTGCCTGATGGTCTGGTTTCTCCTTTTACCTATTATCTAGGCTATGAAAAGGGAAAACCTCTCTATTTCAACCAAGTCCCTGTTCCAGCTTTTTGGGAAATTTCAGGAAATAATCAGTCTGCTCGTATTGAAGATATGACACAGGAGAGAGCTCTTATTCATTATGCTGATGGAATGCAGGCTCGCTTGGTTAAACAGGTAGATTGGAAAGACTTGGAAGGAAGAGTACGTCAGGCTGATCATTATAATCGTTTTGGAGCTTGCTTTGCTACAACGACCTATAGCTCAGATAGTGAGCCGATTATGACCGTTTACCAAGATGTCAATGGTCAGGAAGTTTTACTTGAAAACCACGTAACGGGTGATATCTTATTGACCTTACCTGGTCAGTCCATGCGTTACTTTGCAAATAAGGTTGAATTTATTACCTTCTTTTTGCAAGATTTGGAGCTAGCTAAGCATCAGATTGTCTTTAATACTCTAGCGACTCCTTTCTTGGTTTCCTTCCATCATCCAGATAAGTCTGGCTCAGATGTCTTAGTTTGGCAGGAACCCCTCTATGATACCATTCCAGGTAATATGCAGTTGATTTTGGAAAGTGATGATGTGCGTACTAAGAAAATCATCATTCCAAACAAGGGGACTTATGAACGCGCTTAGAGTTGACCGATGAGAAATACCATGCTCAGTTTGTGCACTTGGGTTACCATTACCAGTTCAAACGAGATAATTTCCTAAGACGAGATGCCTTAATCTTGACTAATTCAGATCAGATTGAGCAAGTGGAAGCAATCGTAGAAGCACTGCCTGATGTCACTTTCCGTATCGCAGCGGTGACAGAGATGTCTTCTAAGTTATTAGATATGCTTCGTTATCCTAATGTGGTCCTTTATCAGAACGCTAGTCCACAGAAAATTCAGGAGCTCTATCAACTGTCGGATATTTACTTGGATATCAATCACAGCAATGAGTTGTTGCAGGCAGTGCGTCAGGCCTTTGAGCACAATCTCTTGATTCTTGGATTTAACCAAACGGTCCACAATAGTTCTTATATCGCTCCTGATCATCTATTTGAAAGTAGTGAGGTTGCTCCTTTAGTTGAGACTATTAAACTGGCCCTTTCAGATGTTACCCAAATGAGTCTGGCACTTGGGAAGCAAGGTCAACATGCAAACTATGTTGATTTGGTACGATATCAGGAAACCATGCAAACCGTTTTAGGAGGCTAACATGTCAGACGAAGATTTATTTTACAAAGACGTTGAAGGTCGCATGGAAGAGTTGAAACAAAAACCTATCAAGAAGGAAAAAGAAACCCGAGGGGAAAAGATTAGTAAGACTTTTTCACTCCTCTTGGGTTTAATGATTCTGATTGGTTTACTCTTTACTTTGTTGGGAATTTTGAGGTAGGCCTATGACTGACATACTGATTGTTTTAGCTATTGTCCTCTCTCTTGCTTTGATTGTATTGGTGACCATACAACCCCGTCAAAATCAACTATTTTCCATGGATGCGACTAGTAATATTGGTAAACCAAGCTACTGGCAGAGCAATACCTTGGTCAAGGTTCTTACTTTATTGGTGAGTTTGGCCTTATTCGTTTTACTATTAACCTTTATGGTGATAACTTACAAATAAAAGAAAACTTCAGATATTCACCTTTTGTGATTGGTCTGAAGTTTTCTTTTTTACTGTCCATATTTTTGGTAAAAGTCAACTTTTACTTGGATGAAGGTTTTTGCTTCACGTAGGAGTTGAAGAAGGGTTGCCCGGGTTTCAAATTCGTCTCTTGTCTTGGGTAGACTGCGGTTACGGAAGACTTCTAGATAGCGTTCGATTTCATCTAGTAAATCAGAAGCAGGATTGGTCTGGCTCAGTTGACCGGCAATTTTTGAAAAGAGTTGCGCTAAAATCAGGCTTTCACTGGCAGCTAGGTGACAGGTGTTGATCTGCTGGGCCATATTTCGCAGGATGCGACTTTGTCGCTGTCTCATCTCAAAGTAGTGAATATGGTAATCGGTCTGGTGAAAGAGGTGGTCTGAGTGATCCAAATAGACCAGTCTGAGGGCTTCTTCCAAGAGGGTGTCTAATTCTTCTACTAGCTGTGCTCGGTTGCGTCCATCCCCTCTGGATAAATAATATTTGAAGCGTTGGAGGATATCTTTTAACTTTTCTTCTACCAATGTGTGGTAGTGATGAATTTCCTCTTCTCGTGAAGGCATGTAGAGATTGACAAGCAAGGCAAATCCTGTACCGATAGCAAAGAGAAGGAATTCGTTGACTAGGAGGTCTGGAGAGGTTGACTCTTGCACCAAGAGATGGCTAACCAAAACAGTGCTTGGTGTGATGCCAATTTCCCAACCCATCTTGTAGGCTAGAGGCACATAAAGTGCTAGATAGAGTCCGAGGCTCCAGATATGAAATCCGCTCAAGTGAAAAGCCAAAACGCCAATAGCAAGAGCTAGAAGCATAGAAAAGAGCCGATTGCGGGCCAGTTTTAAGGTACTTCTACGGGTGTCGGATAGGCTCAAGAGGGCGATGATTCCAGCTGAAATTGCTGAGGAGAGATTGAAAAAATAAGCAAGAAGGCAGGCAAGACAGGTAGCTAAGATGAGCTTGGTCGTACGTTGGCTAATAGACATAAGGATTTCCTAGTAAGTTAGATAAAAGCGGAAAAGACAAGACCTGAGCAGGCTTGCCTTTATGAGTTATTTTTACGGGCTGCTGCGTATTCGGCAACAGCAGTAAAGAGGACGTCAGTAGAAGAGTTGAGAGCTGTTTCACATGAATCTTGGATGACCCCAATCACAAATCCAACACCGACAACTTGCATGGCAATATCGTTAGAAATACCAAAAAGGCTACAAGCAACTGGGATAAGAAGGAGGGATCCTCCGGCAATACCAGAAGCACCACAGGCTGAGATTGCTGCTACTACACTGAGTACAAAGGCTGTCGCAAAGTCAACAGGGATTCCCAAAGTATTTACTGCAGCAAGGGTTAGAACGTTAATGGTAATCGCTGCCCCGGCCATATTGATAGTAGATCCAAGTGGGATAGAAACTGAATAGGTATCTGGATCTAGTCCAAGGTCATGGCATAGTTTCATGTTGACAGGGATGTTAGCCGCAGAACTACGAGTGAAGAAGGCTGTCACACCGCTGACACGCAAACATTTCCAAACGAGGGGATAAGGATTACTCTTCATAAAGAGGAAGGCTATTAGTGGATTGACTACAAGAGCCACAAAGAACATAGTTGTCACCAAGAGGGCAAGCAAGATTCCGTAGTTAGCTAGACTGCCGATTCCCTTATCAGAGATGGTTTTGAAGACAAGGCCAAGGATACCAAAGGGAGCTAGGTTGATAATCCATTCGACAATCTTAGAAGTCACATCAGCTATGGTGTTCAGCAATTCTTTACTATTTTTGCTGGCTTCTCTCATAGCAATCCCGAAAACAACTGCCCAGGATAGGATACCGATGTAGTTGGCTGTGACAAGGGCATTGACTGGGTTGTCAACCAGTTTGAGCAAGAGGTTGCTGAGGACTTGTCCAATCCCATCTGGTGGAGCAATATCGGTATTAGCACTATTTAGGGTAATTTCAACAGGTACGATGAAACTTGCTAGTACAGCGATAAGTGCAGCGGCAAAGGTTCCCACCAAGTAAAGGAAGATAACCGTTTTCATGTTGCTATCTTGGCCCTTTTGATGTTGGGAAAGGGCGTTAGCAACGAGGGCAAATACCAGAATTGGTGCGATGGCTTAAGGCCACCAACAAAGAGATCTCCAAGTAAACCAATTCCTGAAATGTTAGGAAGTGTCAGTCCTAGGGTTCCTCCAATAAGCATGCCAATTAAAATCCGTTTGATTAGGCTTGCCTTATTCCAAGCATGAATGAATTTTTTCATAACAATCTCCTTTGTTGTGTAATGTTTATGATTATAGTATAAATATGAACTAAAAATCAAGAATTTTCTGTCTATTTTTTTGCTATTATTTTTGAATATTTATGGAGATTCATCACTTGTGAAAGTATGGTATAATAAATGAAAGGAGTTTTTATATGCAAGAATTTTTTTCAAACCTACCTCAATAAGCTTGATATAACAACGATTATTGAAAATATCTTAACCAAGTTACTATCTCTGTTATTCCTATTTTTACTCTTTTTATATAGCTAAGAAATTGCTCCATACCATGGTGCAGAGAATTGTTAAACCTTCTCTAAAAATGTCTCGTCATGATGTCGGGCGTCAGAAAACCATTTCACGTTTATTAGAGAATGTGTTTAATTATACCCTCTATTTCTTTTTACTCTACTGTATCTTGTCTATTTTGGGTTTGCCAGTTTCTAGTTTGCTTGCTGGAGCTGGGATTGCTGGGGTGGCTATTGGGATGGGAGCCCAAGGTTTTCTGTCTGATGTCATCAATGGCTTTTTTATCCTCTTTGAACGTCAACTGGATGTGGGAGATGAGGTCGTTTTGACAAATGGCCCTATTACTGTCTCGGGCAAGGTTGTCAGTGTCGGCATTCGAACAACGCAACTCAGAGGAGAAGACCAGGTTCTGCACTTCGTTCCCAATCGGAATATCACCGTCGTCAGCAATTTCTCTCGTACAGACCAGGCCTGAAATTTTAGCAGATTTATGGTACAATAGAAAGAGTTTGGTAAAGGAGAGAAGATGTTTTTAGAAAAACAGTTGGGCAATGGTTGCGCCTGGATTAACCTAGATTTAGACAAGTTGAAAAAACTAGAGGACCTTTCTGAAATCTACGGTTTGGACAAGGAAACCATTGAATACGCACTAGATAGAAATGAGCGTGCCCACATGGATTATCACCGTGAAAATGGGACTGTAACCTTTATCTACAATGTCTTGAACTTGAAAAAGGATAAGGCATACTATGAAGCTTTTCCCATGACCTTTATCGTGGAACATCGTCGCCTGATTACCATTAGCAATACTAAGAACGCCTATGTCATTGAACAGATGACCCGTTATCTGGAGAGTCATGACATGCTTTCGATTTACAAGTTTCTCTTTGCCAGTCTGGAAATCATCAGCAATGCCTACTATCCTGTCATTGAGCAGATGGACAAGAGTAAGGATGAGGTCAATGGGCTCCTGCGCCAGCGGACAACTAAGAAACCTTTTTGCCCTTTCCGACTTGGAGACTGGTATGGTTTATCTTACTGCGGCTGCCAAGCAAAATCGCATGTTGCTGGAGCATATTCAAGGGCATGCCCTCTATCGCAGTTTTAACGAGATTGAGAGAGAACAGTTTGATGATGCCATGATTGAGGCTCATCAGCTGGTATCCATGACAGACTTGATTTCTCAAGTCCTCCAACAACTATCAGCATCTTACAACAACATCCTAAACAATAATCTGAATGATAATTTGACAACCTTGACCATCATTTCAGTCTTGCTAGCGGTTTTGGCAGTAGTGACAGGCTTTTTCGGAATGAATGTTCCCCTACCTTTAACAGATGAGCCCCATGCTTGGCTCTACATCAGTTTGGCTAGTGCTGGGTTGTGGATTGTCTTGTCATTGTTACTAAGGAAAATTGCGAAAAAAAGTTAAGAAAAGGAGCCAGAATGGCGATTGAAAATTACATGCCAGATTTCGCTGTGAAAGCAGTTTATGATCTGACAGTCCCAAGCCTGCAGGCGCAGGGAATCAAGGCTGTTTTGGTCGATTTGGACAATACCCTCATTGCTTGGAACAACCCTGATGGGACGCCAGAGATGAAGCAATGGCTACATGACCTTCGGGACGCGGGCATTCGCATTATCGTAGTCTCAAATAACACAAAAAAACGGGTTCAACGTGCAGTTGAGAAATTTGGGATTGATTACGTTTACTGGGCCTTGAAGCCTTTCACATTTGGGATTGATCGTGCCATGAAGGAATTCCACTATGAGAAAAGCGAAGTGGTCATGGTTGGCGACCAGCTCATGACAGATATTCGAGCAGCCCACCGTGCTGGCATTCGCTCGATTTTAGTAAAACCCTTGGTCCAACATGACTCGATCAAAACGCAGATTAACCGAGCTCGTGAGCGTCGTGTCATGCGAAAAATCACTGAAACGTACGGACCGATTACATATAAAAAAGGAATTTAACTATGGAAGAAATTCTCTGTATTGGTTGTGGAGCAACCATTCAGACGACAGACAAGGCTGGTCTTGGATTTACCCCCCAGTCGGCACTTGAAAAAGGTTTGGAGACAGGCGAAGTCTATTGCCAACGCTGTTTCCGTCTCCGCCACTACAATGAAATCACGGATGTCCAGTTGACGGACGATGATTTCCTCAAGCTCTTGCACGAGGTGGGAGACAGTGATGCTTTAGTGGTAAATGTCATTGATATCTTTGACTTTAATGGCTCTGTTATCCCAGGCTTGCCACGCTTTGTATCGGGCAATGATGTCCTCTTGGTCGGGAATAAAAAAGATATCCTGCCTAAGTCAGTTAAGCCGAGCAAGATTAGCCAGTGGCTGATGGAGCGTGCCCACGAAGAAGGTCTTCGTCCAGTCGATGTCGTCCTAACTTCGGCACAAATAAGCATGCCATTAAGGAAGTCATTGACAAGATTGAACACTACCGTAAGGGCCGTGATGTCTACGTGGTCGGCGTGACCAATGTTGGAAAGTCAACCCTTATCAATGCTATTATCCAAGAAATCACGGGTAATCAGAATGTCATCACGACTTCACGCTTCCCAGGGACAACCTTGGACAAGATTGAGATTCCGCTTGACGACGGATCTTATATCTATGATACGCCAGGGATCATCCACCGTCACCAGATGGCCCACTACTTGACGGCTAAAAATCTCAAGTATGTCAGCCCTAAAAAGGAAATCAAGCCTAAAACCTATCAGCTCAATCCTGAACAAACCCTGTTTCTAGGTGGCCTGGGACGCTTTGACTTCATTGCAGGTGAGAAGCAAGGATTCACAGCCTTCTTTGACAATGAACTCAAATTGCATCGTACCAAGTTAGAAGGAGCTAGTGCCTTTTACGATAAACACGTCGGAACCCTTCTGACTCCACCAAATAGCAAGGAAAAAGAAGATTTTCCAAAACTAGTCCAACATGTCTTTAACATCAAGGACAAGACCGACCTAGTGATTTCAGGACTAGGCTGGATCCGTGTAACAGGCACCGCCAAAGTCGCCGTCTGGGCACCAGAAGGCGTCGCAGTTGTCACACGAAAAGCAATTATTTAAACACAGAAAGGAAAGGGTTTTCTGAATTCGGGCGAGCAAGGCAAGCCTCATAGAGAATACTTTTCGCCGTGGTGTTAGTTGGTACAAGTGATTGTACCAACTGCGGAAAATTTGAGACCTTAGGCTCAAATTTTAGTCATGAAAGTCCGAAGGACTTTGCTGACGTCCGTCACCACTTCAGAAAAGTATAAAAAGAAACTCTTTTAAAGAAATTATGTCATTAACATCAAAACAACGTGCCTTCCTCAACAGCCAGGCACACACCCTCAAACCCATTATTCAAATCGGGAAAAATGGACTTAACGACCAAATCAAAACCAGTGTCCGTCAGGCTCTTGACGCCCGTGAATTGATCAAGGTTACTCTTTTGCAAAATACCGATGAAAATATCCACGAAGTAGCTGAAATTTTGGAAGAAGAAATCGGTGTGGACACAGTCCAAAAAATCGGACGCATCTTGATTTTGTTTAAACAATCCAGCAAGAAAGAAAATCGCAAGATTTCTAAAAAAGTCAAAGAAATCTAAAACTACTCCAAACAACTGTTTTTACAGAGAAATAAAGGAGACTAGCCTATGGCAATCGAACTATTGACTCCCTTTACCAAGGTAGAGTTGGAGCCAGAAATCAAGGAGAAAAAACGCAAACAAGTCGGGATTTTAGGGGGGAATTTTAACCCTGTTCACAATGCCCATCTCATCGTTTCGGACCAAGTACGCCAGCAGTTGGGACTAGATCAAGTTCTGCTTATGCCTGAATACCAACCTCCTCATGTAGATAAAAAGGAAACAATCCCTGAACACCATCGTCTCAAGATGCTTGAGTTGGCGATTGAGGGGATTGAAGGTCTGGATATTGAAACTATTGAGTTGGAGCGCAAGGGCATTTCCTATACCTACGACACCATGAAGATTTTAACAGAGAAGAATCCAGATACGGATTATTACTTTATCATCGGTGCCGATATGGTGGACTATCTGCCTAAGTGGTACCGAATTGATGAACTGGTTGATATGGTTCAGTTTGTGGGAGTTCAGCGCCCACGCTACAAGGCAGGGACTTCCTATCCAGTTATCTGGGTGGATGTGCCTCTCATGGATATCTCGTCCAGCATGGTGCGTGACTTCCTTGCCCAAGGTCGGAAACCTAACTTTCTCCTACCTCAGCCTGTGCTAGACTACATCGAGAAGGAGGGTCTCTACTGATGGCCTATCAAGACTATATCAACTGCTCTCGTGAGGTTTTGTTGGAAAAAATGGCAGAGCTTCTGCCTGAAAAACGCTTAATCCATTGTCTGGGTGTGGAGCGTGCAGCCATAGAACTGGCTCAGCGATTTGGAGTCGATGCCGAGAAAGCTGGTCTAGCAGGCCTTCTTCATGACTATGCTAAAAAGTTGTCAGATCAGGAATTTCTGAATTTGATTGACCGTTACCAGCTAGATTCTGATCTCAAAAACTGGGGCAATAATGTCTGGCATGGCATGGTTGGTATATACAAGATTCAAGAAGACTTGGATTTGCATGATTCAGAAATCTTGCGAGCTATTGAAATCCATACAGTCGGGACTGACCAGATGACTGATCTTGATAAGGTTATCTACGTCGCAGACTATATCGAGCACAATCGTGCCTTTCCAGGTGTTGAACAGGCACGTGAGATTGCTGAGCTATCGCTCAATAAGGCGGTGGCCTACGAAACAGCTCGAACCGTGGAGCATCTAGCTCATCAGGGATTCCCCATCTATCCCCAAACCCTTGAAACCTATAACGCCTTTGTGCACTATTTGAAAGAGGACTAAATGAAGACGGCTTTTATAATCATTGATGTTCAGAATATTTTAGTGGAAACCGGTTTTCAGACAAATAGTCTATTGGAAAAAATTTCTTATTTACAAAACCAGGCTAGAAGCAAGAATATCGAAATTATCTATGTTCAACATATTGAGGATTCTGAAGCTCAAACATCAGAAGATTGGCAGATATCTGGACTTTTAAATCGAAAGCCTAATGAAAAGGTCTTTCAGAAGAAGTATAACAGTATTTTCAAAGAAACTAGTTTAAAAGAATACTTGGATAAACAGGGGATTGAAAAATTAGTTTTATGTGGTATGCAGACAGAATATTGTGTGGATACCTCTGTCAAGGTTGCCTTTGAATATGGCTATCAGCTTATTATTCCAGAAGGAACTTGCACAACGTTTGATGGGGATGATATTCCAGCAGAAACGATTAATGAATTTTATGAGGACATTTGGGAGGAGCGCTTTGCAGATGTCCTAGATTACAAACATATTTTCTAAAAAAGAGGATTAAATGAACGAAAAAGAATTACTAGAACTAGTCGTGAAAGCGGCTGATGAGAAACGTGCGGAGGATATCCTCGCACTTGATGTACAAGATTTAACCAGTGTGACTGACTACTTTGTTATTACTAGTTCAATGAATAGCCGTCAGTTGGACGCTATCGCTGATAATATCCGTGAAAAAGTAGCGGAAGCAGGCTTTAAAGGCAGTCATGTCGAAGGAGATGCGTCTGGAGGCTGGGTTCTACTAGATCTCGGTGCTGTCGTAGTGCATGTCTTTTCAGAAGAAATGCGTGCCCACTATAACCTAGAAACTATGGCATGAGGCGAATTCAGTAGATTTATCTGAAACCCTGGCGTAGAAGATGAACTCAGTTGTAGTCAACTGGGTTTTATTTGCTTATTTTAGAAAAAATTGATAGAAAGGTAAAGAGCGTCGTGTTTGGCTCCTTTCGAAATTGAACACGAGCTAAAAGCTTTGAGAAAAAGATAAACTTCCTTTGTATCTGACGATACAGCAGAAAGTTTTCTATTTTCTCCTTGCTTTTAACGCTCTTGGTATCATGTTTTATGGCAACTTATGAAACCTTTGCGGCTGTTTACGATGCAGTGATGGATGATAGTTTATACGATAAATGGACGGATTTTTCGCTGCGTCATTTGCCTAAGACCAAGGAGAGAAAGAAACTCTTGGAACTGGCTTGTGGGACAGGAATTCAATCGGTGCGCTTCTCTCAAGATGGTTTTGATGTGACTGGACTTGACTTGAGTGGGGATATGTTGAAGATTGCTGAAAAGAGAGCGACTTCAGCCAAGCAAAAGATTGATTTTATTGAAGGCAATATGCTAGATTTGTCCAAGGCAGGTCAATATGATTTTGTCACGTGTTACTCGGACTCAATTTGCTACATGCAGGATGAGGTGGAAGTAGGGGACGTCTTTAAGGAAGTCTATAATGCCCTCAACGAAGACGGAGTTTTCATCTTTGATGTGCATTCGACCTACCAGACAGATGAAGTTTTTCCAGGCTATTCCTACCATGAAAATGCGGAAGATTTCGCCATACTATGGGATACCTATGAGGATGCGGCGCCTCACTCCATCGTGCATGAGTTGACCTTCTTTATCAAGGAAGCGGATGGTTCCTTTAGTCGCCACGATGAAGTGCATGAGGAGCGTACATACGAAGTCTTGACCTATGATATCTTGCTGGAGCAGGCTGGGTTTAAGTCTTTCAAACTCTATGCAGACTTTGAGGACAAGGAGCCAACAGAAACCAGTACCCGTTGGTTTTTTGTGGCGCAGAAGTAGGAGATCACTATGACCATCACAGGTATTATCGCGGAGTTCAATCCTTTTCATAATGGCCATAAATACCTGCTTGAGCAGGCGAAGGGGCTGAAAATCGTTGCCATGTCTGGAAATTTCATGCAGAGAGGCGAGCCTGCTATAATAGATAAGTGGACACGGGCCCAGATGGCGCTGGGAAATGGAGCGGATCTGGTAGTAGAATTGCCCTTTTTAGTCAGTGTTCAGGCAGCTGATTTCTTTGGTCAAGGAGCTGTGGATATCTTGGCTTGCTTGGGCATTGATAGCCTAGTTTTTTTGGGACAGAAGAAGTTCTGGATTACCAGAAAATCGCTGACTTATACACAGAGCAGGGTGCTGAGATGGAGCAATTTGTGGAAAAATCTGCCTGATTCCCTTTCCTATCCCCAGAAAAACTCAGGCCATGTGGAAGGAATTTGCAGGTCTTGATTTTTTTCAGGCAATACGCCCAATCATGTTCTTGCTCTTGCCTATGCCAAGGCGGTTGCTGGACGAAACATCAAGCTGCATCCAATTCAACGTCAGGGGGCAGGTTACCATTCTGTGGATAAGGATGTGCACTTTGCCTCGGCGACAGCCCTTCGTCAACACCAGAAGGACCAAGATTTCTTAGAACGCTTTATGCCTTCTGTTACCCTCTTTGAGGAGGCGAGTAAGGTGAGCTGGGAAGACTATTTTCCCTTGCTCCGCTATCAAATCTTGTCAAATCCAGGCCTAACCACTATCTATCAGGTCAATCAAGAAATGGCGGTTCGTATTAAGGAAGCTATTAAAACAGCCCAGTCTGTGGAAGAATTGGTCGAGGCGGTTGGCACCAAACGTTACACCAAGGCACGAGTCAGACGCCTCTTGACCTATATCTTGGTGCAAGCTAGAGAAAGTGACTTGCCAGAAACCATTCATATCCTTGGCTTTACCAAAAAAGGCAGACAACACCTTAAGTCTCTTAAAGGGCAGGTCAATCTAGTCAGCCGAATTGGCAAAGAACCTTGGGATGCTATGACCCAAAAGGCAGACCAGATTTATCAACTTGGAAATCCAAGTATAGCAGAGCAGAATTTTGGAAGAGTGCCGATTAGAATAAAAACAAACTAAGTCTACCGAAAGGTAGGCTTTTTGAGATTTTTTACGAATAATACTCTTCGAAAATCAAATTCAAACCACGTCAACGTCGCCTTGCCGTACTCAAGTACAGCCTGCGGCTAGTTTCCTAGTTTGCTCTTTGATTTTCATTGAGTATAAATAGATAGAAAAAGAAAATCTTGTACAAGTTCCTGACAATTTCTTTCTTTTCGTGTATAATAGTGGAAAAGAGGTAAAACGAGGTATGGCTATGGAAGCAGTTCTTTACTCAACATTCCGAAATCATTTAAAAGACTACATGAAAAAGGTAAATGATGAATTTGAGCCTTTAACGGTTGTCAATAAATCCAAACGAGGACATTGTAGTGCTTTCGAAGAGCGAGTGGGATAGTATTCAAGAAACTCTGAGAATAGCTCAAAACAAGGAGTTATCTGACAAGATCTTGCGAGGAATGGCTCAAGTTCGTGCTGGAAGCACTCAAGTCCATGTTATTGAGGAGTGAGGAATGCTACTCAAGTTTACAGAAGATGCCTGGGCAGATTATTGCTACTGGCAAACTCAGGACAAGAAAACCCTAAAACGAATCAACAAACTAATCAAGGATATTCAACGAGATCCATTTACAGGAATTGGTAAACCAGAACCACTCAAGTATGACTACCAAGGAGCTTGGTCACGGCGTATTGATGCAGAAAATCGCTTGATTTATATGATGGATGGGGATAGCATCGCTTTCTTGTCTTTCAAAGATCATTACTAAGTCTACTGTGAAGTAGGCTTTTTCTCAAATCTCTACTAAACTACTATTTCTAAACAAAACAATTTTATTTTTGTAAATGCGTTCCAAATTCCCCAAAACATATTCTATTTTAGGTTTGTGAAAATCACTTTTTTATGGTAGAATGTAAAAGAATGTATGTCATTCGGAATAACAATAAAATGAGGTAAAAACATGGAAATCATGTCGCTTGCGATTGCTGTTTTTGCCGTCATCATTGGTTTAGTCATTGGATATGTCAGCATCTCAGCTAAGATGAAATCATCTCAGGAAGCTGCAGAGTTGATGCTTTTAAATGCTGAACAAGAAGCAACTAATTTACGTGGACAAGCTGAGCGTGAAGCAGATTTACTTGTTAATGAAGCCAAACGTGAAAGCAAGTCTCTTAAAAAAAGAAGCACTATTGGAGGCCAAAGAAGAAGCCAGAAAATACCGTGAAGAAGTGGACGCTGAATTCAAATCAGAACGTCAAGAACTCAAACAAATCGAAAGTCGTTTGACAGAGAGAGCTACCAGCCTTGACCGTAAGGACGACAATTTGACGAGTAAGGAACAAACACTTGAACAAAAAGAACAAAGTATTTCTGATAGAGCGAAAAACCTTGATGCGCGTGAAGAGCAATTAGAGGAAGTCGAAAGACAAAAAGAAGCAGAACTAGAGCGTATTGGTGCTCTGTCTCAGGCAGAAGCACGAGATATTATCTTGGCTCAGACAGAGGAAAACTTGACCAAGGAGATTGCTAGCCGTATTCGCGAAGCTGAGCAAGAGGTCAAGGAACGTTCTGACAAAATGGCCAAGGATATCCTGGTTCAAGCTATGCAACGTATTGCTGGTGAATATGTAGCAGAGTCAACAAACTCAACGGTTCACCTGCCAGACGATACTATGAAGGGACGCATTATTGGTCGTGAAGGCCGTAATATTCGTACCTTTGAAAGTTTGACAGGGGTTGATGTGATTATCGACGATACACCAGAAGTGGTGACATTGTCAGGATTTGATCCGATTCGTCGTGAAATTGCTCGTATGACCATGGAAATGTTGCTTAAGGATGGACGTATCCATCCAGCTCGTATCGAAGAGTTGGTTGAGAAACCGTCAAGAGATTGACAATAAGATCCGTGAATACGGTGAGGCAGCAGCCTATGAGATTGGTGCGCCAAACCTTCATCCAGACTTGATGAAGATTATGGGACGTTTGCAGTTCCGTACTTCTTATGGACAAAATGTCTTGCGTCATTCGATTGAGGTTGCTAAGTTGGCTGGTATCATGGCGAGTGAACTTGGTGAAAATGCGGCTCTTGCCCGTCGTGCTGGATTCCTTCACGACATCGGGAAAGCCATTGACCGCGAGGTTGAAGGTAGCCACGTTGAAATCGGTATGGAATTGGCTCGTAAGTACAAGGAACACCCAGTTGTGGTCAATACGATTGCTAGCCACCACGGAGATGTTGAAGCTGAAAGCGTCATTGCAGTTATCGTTGCTGCAGCAGATGCCTTGAGTGCAGCCCGTCCAGGTGCTCGTAGTGAGTCTCTTGAGAGCTATATCAAGCGTCTCCATGATTTGGAAGAAATTGCGAACGGCTTTGAAGGAGTACAAACTAGCTTTGCCCTTCAAGCAGGACGTGAAATCCGTATCATGGTCAATCCAGGACAAATCAAGGACGACAAAGTCACAATCTTGGCTCACAAAGTTCGTGAGAAAATTGAAAACAATCTAGATTACCCAGGAAATATCAAGGTAACCGTGATTCGCGAGCTTCGTGCAGTAGATTATGCTAAATAAATAAGAAAGAGCAGTTGAAAAATTACTGCTTTTTTGTTACACTAGATAGAAAGACTGTAAAGGATAATCTGGCTTTTTGTCATTATTCTAGAGAAATGTTATTTCACAGACTGACTAAAAGGAGACACAATGGCAGACCGAGGCTTACTAATCGTTTTTTCTGGTCCTTCAGGGGTTGGAAAAGGAACGGTTAGAAGAGAGATTTTTGAGAGTTCTGAAAACCAATTTCAATACTCTGTATCGATGACGACACGCGCACAACGTCCTGGAGAAGTGGATGGTGTTGACTATTTCTTCCGCACTCGAGAAGAGTTTGAAGAGCTGATTCGTCAAGGACAGATGTTGGAATATGCAGAATATGTCGGCAACTATTACGGAACTCCTCTGACCTATGTCAATGAAACCTTGGACAAGGGAATCGATGTTTTCCTTGAAATTGAAGTTCAGGGCGCTCTTCAGGTCAAGAAAAAGGTTCCAGATGCTGTCTTTATCTTCCTGACACCACCAGATTTGGATGAATTGCAAGATCGTTTGGTAGGACGTGGAACAGATAGTGCAGAAGTGATTGCCCAACGAATCGAAAAAGCCAAGGAAGAAATTGCCCTCATGCGTGAGTATGATTATGCGATTGTCAACGATCAGGTGCCCCTAGCTGCTGAGCGTGTCAAACGTGTTATCGAAGCAGAACACTTCCGTGTGGATCGTGTCATTGGTCACTATCAGGAGATGTTACCAAAATCTCCAACTACCCGATAAAATTTAGAAAATAGGTACAAGCAAATGATGTTAAAACCCTCTATTGATACCTTGCTCGACAAGGTTCCTTCAAAATATTCACTCGTAATCTTGGAAGCAAAGCGTGCCCACGAATTGGAAGCAGGTGCGCCAGCAACTCAAGGTTTCAAGTCTGAAAAATCAACTCTTCGCGCTTTAGAAGAAATCGAATCAGGAAACGTTACAATTCACCCAGATCCAGAAGGAAAACGTGAAGCAGTGCGTCGCCGTATCGAAGAAGAAAAACGCCGCAAAGAAGAAGAAGAAAAGAAAATCAAAGAGCAAATCGCTAAAGAAAAAGAAGATGGTGAAAAAATTTAAGGTTGGGGGGACTCAATCTTATTTTTTCTATTTGAAGAATGTACTGACAAGGAGGAGGTGAGAAGATGACTATAGCCAAGATTATCGTAGATGTTCCCTTGATGCAGACAGACCAGCCCTATAGTTACAGAATTCCTGAGGAATTTGAGGGAATGCTGGAAGTTGGGATGCGGGTTCATGTGCCTTTTGGTAAGGGGAATCGCCTGATTCAAGGGATTGTTCTTGGTTTGGAGTCTCAATCAGATGAGGAAGAGATGGAGCAAGATTTAAAAGATATTGTCGAGGTGTTGGATTTTTCTCCTGTTCTCACGCAAGAACAACTCTGGCTAGCTGAGGAGTTACGCAAGTCCGTCTTCTCCTACAAAATCTCCATCCTCAAGGCTATGCTGCCGGGATTTCTGAACTCCAGCTATGATAAGATTCTCTATCCTCTGGTAGGTCTGAGTCAAGCAGACAAAAAGCGCTTGTTTGGTTCAGAAGATTCGCTTGCTTTTTCTTCTCTGGATTTAGCTAAGCAAGCTGAAATGATGCGATTGACTAGAAAAGGCCTGCTTGGTCTGGAGTATCAGGCAGTTGATCAAAAGAAGGTCAAGACCCAGTCTTGGTATGAGGTAGACCTTGCTCAATTAGAAAGTGTAGAGATTTCTACACGCGCCAAGAAAAAGTTAGAACTGAGAGACTATTTATTGTCTCATCCTGAGAGTGCTTCTTTAGCTAGTTTGTTAGAGTCCTATTCACGGGAGCAAGTCAACTTCTTTGTGGAACAAGGTGCTGTTACCATAGTCCAAAAGGAAGTTCAACGCTCGGCTGCTTATTTTGAAGGCATTGAAGCAAGTCAGCCTTTGGAATTGAATCCAGAGCAAAGACAGGCGCGTGATGCGGTTGTCAGTGCGATTGGCAGTCATCAGCCTCCCTTCCTCCTTCAAGGGATTACAGGAAGTGGGAAGACCGAGGTTTATTTGCAGATTATCCAAGGAGCCTTGGACAAGGGCAAGACAGCTATTTTGCTGGTGCCTGAGATTTCCTTGACTCCACAAATGACGGAGCGTTTTATTGCTCGATTTGGTGAGAAAGTGGCCATTCTTCACTCAGGCTTGTCTAATGGTGAAAAGTATGATGAATGGCGCAAGGTGGAACGCGGCGATGCCCAAGTTGTGGTTGGTGCCAGATCGGCCATCTTTGCTCCGCTGAAAAATCTAGGTGTTATGATTATCGATGAGGAGCATGAAGCGACTTATAAGCAGGACAGTAATCCCCGTTATCATGCTAGAGAGGTAGCTATTTTACGGGCCCAGTATAATCAAGCAGCCCTGGTACTTGGTTCAGCAACTCCTAGTCTGGAAAGCCGTGCTCGGGCTGGAAAAGGCGTCTATCAACACTTGCGTCTGACCCAACGCGCCAATCCTTTGGCTAGGATCCCTGAGGTTCAAGTGGTTGACTTTCGTGACTATATTGGACAAAACGAGACATCAAACTTTACTCCTCCTTTGCTAGAAGCTATTCAAGACCGTCTGTCTAAAAAAGAGCAGGTGGTTCTCATGCTCAATCGCCGTGGTTATTCTAGCTTTGTTATGTGTCGAGAGTGTGGGACGGTGGATACTTGTCCCAACTGTGACATTTCCTTGACCTTGCACATGGATACCAAGACCATGAACTGCCATTATTGTGGTTTTTCGAAGGACATTCCTCAGGTCTGTCCTAACTGTAAGAGTCGCAGTATTCGTTACTACGGGACGGGAACTCAGAAGGCTTATGACGAGCTAGCAGAACTCTTTCCCCATGCACGCATTCTACGCATGGATGTGGATACGACTCGTAAGAAAGGTAGTCACCAAGCTCTGCTTGACCAGTTTGGGCGAGGAGAAGCAGATATTTTACTAGGTACTCAGATGATTGCCAAGGGATTGGATTTTCCCAATGTGACTTTGGTCGGAGTTCTAAATGCCGATACAGCCTTGAATCTGCCTGATTTCCGTTCTTCTGAGAGAACCTTCCAGCTCTTGACTCAGGTGGCAGGCCGTGCAGGTCGTGCTGAAAAAGCTGGTCAGGTCTTGATTCAGTCTTACAATCCGCAGCACTATGCTATTCGATTTGCCAAGGATCAGGACTACGAAGGCTTTTATGCCTATGAAATGGGAATTAGACGACAACTTGGTTATCCACCTTACTATTTCACCATTGGAATTACCCTTTCTCACAAGAAGGAAGAAGAGGTTGTCAAACGTGCTTATGAAGTCATGAATATTTTGCGGTCAGGTTTGTCCGAAACCAGTAACATCCTTGGGCCGACGCCAAAAACCGATTGCTCGTACCCACAACCTCTATCATTACCAGATTTTTAATTAAATACCGTTTAGAAGATGAGCTGGGGCCGACCCTCAATCAGGTCTTGGACCTGACTCAAGAACGGGGAAAAATAGTGAGCTCCGTCTCAGCATTGACCATGAGCCACAGCAATTTTTATAAGAAGGAGAAGATATGACAAAATTAATCTTTATGGGGACCCCCGACTTTTCAGCAACAGTTTTAAAAGGGCTTTTGACAGATGACCGTTACGAAATTCTAGCCGTTGTGACCCAGCCAGACCGTGCCGTCGGCCGTAAAAAAGTTATTCAAGAAACCCCAGTCAAGCAGGCTGCCAAAGAGGCAGGACTTCCTATCTACCAACCTGAAAAACTATCTGGAAGTCCAGAGATGGAAGCTATTATGAAACTAGGAGCGGATGGAATTGTGACTGCTGCTTTTGGGCAATTTCTTCCAAGTAAACTCCTTGATAGCATGGATTTTGCGGTCAATGTTCACGCCTCCCTTCTTCCTAAACACCGTGGTGGAGCGCCAATCCATTATGCCTTGATTCAAGGGGATGAGGAAGCTGGTGTGACCATTATGGAAATGGTTAAGGAAATGGATGCAGGAGATATGATTTCTCGTCGTAGCATTCCGATCACAGATGAGGACAATGTTGGAACCTTGTTTGAAAAATTGGCGCTAGTTGGTCGTGATTTACTTCTGGACACTTTGCCTGCCTATATTGCTGGGGAAATCCAACCTGAACCGCAGGAACTAAGTCAGGTTACCTTCTCGCCCAATATCAAGCCAGAAGAAGAAAAATTGGACTGGAATAAAAGTAATCGTCAACTTTTTAACCAAATCCGTGGGATGAACCCCTGGCCTGTTGCCCATACTTTCCTTAAGGGCGACCGCTTTAAGATTTATGAATCTCTAGCTGTAGAAGGTCAGGGAAATCCAGGAGAAATCCTCTCTATCGGCAAGAAAGAATTGATTGTCGCAACGGCAGAAGGGGCTCTATCCCTCAAACAAGTGCAGCCAGCCGGTAAACCTAAGATGGACATTGCTTCCTTCCTCAACGGAGTTGGACGTACATTGACTGTAGGAGAACGATTTGGTGACTAAAGTAGAAACGGCTAGAAGTTTAGCCCTAGCGGTATTAGAAGATGTCTTTATCAATCAAGCATACTCAAACATCGCCTTGAATAAGCATCTCAAGGGAAGTCAACTTTCTGTAGCAGACAAGGGCTTGGTGACCGAGCTGGTCTATGGAACGGTAGCCCGTAAACTGACTCTAGAATGGTATCTGTCCCACTTTATCGAAGACAGAGACCAGTTAGATAGTTGGCTTTATGTCCTTCTTCTCATGAGTGCCTACCAGCTCCGCTATTTGAACAAGATTCCAGATCATGCTGTGGTCAATGAAGCAGTGGAATTGGCCAAAGTTCGTAAAAAAGGCAGTGAAAAATTAGTCAACGCCGTCCTTCGTCGTATTCTGCGTGAAGGCTGGCCAGATATTGCTAGCATCAAACGAAAAAACAAGCGTGATTCCATTGCCTATTCTCTCCCAGTTTGGCTAGTTGCCAAGCTCAAGGAAGAATACGGAGAAGAGCGAGCGCAAGCTATCTTTGAAAGTCTTTTGGTGCGAAACAAGGCCAGCATTCGTGTAACAGACTTAGGACGAAAAGAGGAAATCCAAGCCTTGTTGGAGGCCAGTGATTCATCCTTGTCTCCTTCTGGTTTGGTTAAGGAGCAGGGGCATTTTGCAGGCCATGATTTGTTTGCGGATGGAGCCATTACCATCCAAGACGAGTCCAGTCAGCTTGTTGCTCCGACGCTTGATTTACAAGGTGATGAGCAGGTTCTAGATGCCTGTGCAGCTCCAGGTGGAAAAACAGCCCATATAGCCTCTTATCTCACGACAGGTCAGGTTACTGCTCTGGACTTGTATGACCACAAGTTGGACTTAATCCAAGAAAATGCCCAACGTCTGGGTGTGGCGGATCGGGTTCAAACGCAAAAATTGGATGCCAGAAAGGTACATGAGTTTTTTGGTCAGGATTCTTTTGATAAGATTTTGGTGGATGCTCCCTGTTCAGGAATCGGTCTTCTGCGCCGAAAACCAGACATCAAATACAATAAAGAAACGGCAGATTTCGCTTCCTTGCAGGAAATTCAGCTAGAAATATTAGGTAGTGTTTGTCAAACACTACGCAAAGGTGGTATAATAACTTATAGTACCTGTACTATTGTCTCAGAGGAGAACTTTCAAGTCGTACAGGCATTTAGAAAGTCATCCTGAATTTGAGCAGGTAACACTAGAACATGAATGTAAGGATATCATGAAAGATGGCTGTATCCTCATCACCCCTGAATTGTATGGAAGTGATGGATTCTTCATCAGTCAATTTCGCAAGATATCGGATTAGGAAGGAACTAACACATGGAAATTTCATTATTAACAGATGTTGGTCAGAAACGAACAAATAACCAAGACTATGTCAACCACTATGTCAATAGAGCTGGACGTACCATGATTATCCTAGCTGATGGTATGGGAGGTCATCGTGCGGGGAATATCGCTAGTGAGATGGCGGTAACAGACCTAGGTGTAGCTTGGGTAGATACTCAAATCGATACGGTTAATGAAGTACGTGAATGGTTTGCTAACAACCTTGAGATTGAAAATCAAAAGATTAACCAATTGGGACAAGATGAAGCCTATAAAGGAATGGGAACAACTCTCGAGGCTGTTGCTATTATTGGCAATCAGGCTATCTATGCTCATATTGGAGATTCTCGTATCGGTTTAATTCGTGGAGAAGAATACCATCAGTTAACGAGCGACCATTCCTTGGTCAATGAATTGCTCAAGGCTGGTCAATTGACACCTGAAGAAGCAGCTAGCCACCCACAGAAAAATATTATTACCCAGTCAATTGGTCAAAAAGACGAAATTCAGCCTGATTTTGGAATGATTACCCTTGCGACAGGAGATTATCTCCTACTTAATAGCGATGGATTAACCAACATGATTTCAGGCAGTGAGATTTGTGATATTGTAACCAGTGATATTCCTTTGGCAGATAAAACAGCGACGCTCGTGCGTTTTGCTAACAATGCAGGAGGTTTAGACAATATTACGGTTGCCCTTGTTTCTATGAACGAGGAGGATGAAGAATGATCCAAATCGGCAAGATTTTTGCCGGGCGGTATCGGATTATCAAACAAATTGGTCGAGGAGGCATGGCAGATGTATACTTGGCCAAGGATTTGATTCTAGACGGGGAAGAAGTGGCAGTAAAGGTCCTGAGGACCAACTACCAAACAGATCCCATTGCAGTGGCTCGTTTCAGCGTGAAGCGAGAGCCATGGCAGATCTGGACCATCCTCATATCGTTCGGATTACAGATATTGGTGAGGAAGACGGTCAACAGTACTTAGCTATGGAGTACGTAGCAGGACTTGACCTCAAACGCTATATCAAGGAACACCATCCTCTTTCAAATGAAGAAGCGGTTCGAATCATGGGACAAATCCTCTTGGCTATGCGCTTAGCCCATACTAGAGGCATTGTTCACCGCGATTTGAAACCTCAAAATATCCTCTTGACACCAGATGGGACTGCCAAAGTCACAGATTTTGGGATTGCGGTAGCCTTTGCTGAGACGAGTCTGACTCAGACCAACTCTATGCTGGGCTCGGTTCATTACTTGTCACCAGAGCAGGCGCGTGGCTCTAAAGCAACTGTGCAGAGTGATATCTATGCCATGGGGATTATTTTCTATGAGATGCTGACAGGTCATATTCCTTACGATGGGGATAGTGCAGTGACCATCGCCCTCCAGCATTTCCAGAAACCACTGCCATCGGTTATAGCTGAAAATCCATCTGTGCCTCAGGCTTTAGAGAATGTTGTCATCAAGGCAACTGCCAAGAAATTGACAGATCGTTATCAGTCAGTTGCAGAGATGTATGTGGACTTGTCTAGTAGTTTGTCTTATAATCGTCGCAATGAGCCTAAATTGGTGTTTAATGATACCACTAAGGCTGACACCAAGACTCTTCCTAAAGTTCCACAAAGTACCTTGACTTCTATTCCTAAAGCTTCGGTGAAAGAAGAACCTTCTCAAATAAAGAAAGCGAATCCGCAGGTCGAAGAGCAAGCGCATACGCAAAAATTAAAGAAAAAGCGGAAGTTTAAAGCTCGATATTTGATTATTTTGGCAAGTGTTCTATTAGTAGCTGCTTCTTTAATCTGGATTGTCTCTAGAACACCGGCAACAATTTCCATTCCGAATGTGACTGGACAAACTGTGGCTGAAGCTAAAGAAGCTCTTAAAAAAGCTAATTTCGAAGCAGGTGAAGAAAAATCAGAAGCTAGCGATACAGTAGCAGAAGGACGTGTCATTCGAACGGATCCTGAAGCGGGTAGTAGTCGAAAAGAAGGGACAAAGGTCAATTTGATTGTTTCTTCTGGTAAGCAGTCTTTCCAATTGAGTAATTATGTCGGTCGGAAATATACTGATGTTGTAGCTGAACTTAAGGATAAGAAGGTTCCTGAAAATCTCATTAAGATGGAAGAGGAAGAATCCAGCGAAAGTGAACCAGGAACGGTTTTAAGACAAACACCAGCAGCAGGAACTACGTATGACTTATCAAAGGCTAGTACGATTGTTTTAACAGTTGCTAAAAAGGTAACTAGTGTAACCATGCCGGGTTATATCGGTTCAAGTCTTGAATTCACTAAAAATAATTTGATTCAAATTGTTGGGGTGAAAGAGGCTAATATCGAAGTTGTAGAAGTGTCTAAAGCTCCTGAAGGAACTGCTGAGGGGACTGTTGTAGAGCAAAGTCCAAAAGCGGGTGAAAAAATTGATCTAGCCAGCACACGTATTAAAATTTCGATTTATAAACCCAAACACCACCATCAAGTTCCTCTTCAACGTCAGTTCAACGTGGTAACCAAGGTTCACCTACTACTCCAAATCAAGGGAATCAACAAGGTGGCCAGCAAGGAAATCAACAAGGAACGGTTCCTACTCCGAGTCAACCAAATAGTGAAGGAAACCACGAAAATTCTCGTGATTAAACGAATCTTTGTCATGATTTCATGGCAAAGATTTTTTTTTGACTCCAGATTTGTGATAGAATAGAGGAAGTTGATAAAAGGAGGAAAGTATGGAAGAATCAAGAGAATTAAATGCCGTCATCGATGTGATTATGTTAGCTGGAACCATTCTTCTCAAAAGTGGCTCAGAGATTCATCGTGTAGAAGATACCATGATTCGGATTGCGCATTCACAGGGGATTGTGGATTGCAATGTTCTTGCCATGCCTGCTGCCATCTTTTTCTCCATTGAAAATACCAATATTTCGCGAATGAAACGCGTGACCTCATCTTCTTATAACATCGAAAAAGTCTGTGATGTGAACCAAATTTCTCGTCAGTTGGTAGGAGGAAATCTTGATTTAGAGACAGCCTTCAAGCAATTGAAGGCCTTGCAAGCCCAGCCCCTTCCTTATACTAAGTTGCAGGTAACTTTGGCTGCAACCTTTAGTGCTCCTTTCTTTTCGATTATGTTTAGTGGAAATATCTACGACGCACTTGGGGCAGGAGTGGCTACCTTATTTGGTTTTGCCTTTTCCCTCTATGTAGAGAAGTTTATCCGAATTCCCTTTGTGACAGCCTTTGCTGGAGCCTTTGTTTTTGGGATGATAGCCCAGTTTTGGGCTCGCTACACAGGCTTTCCTTCAACGGCAGATTTGATTATAGCTGGTGCGGTCATGCCTTTTGTACCAGGAATTGCCTTGACCAATGCGGTTCGTGATATTATGACCAACCACATAAACTCTGGTATGAGTAAGATGTTTGAATCTCTACTCATTACCCTTGCTTTAGGGGCGGGAACTTCTGTCGCCTTGGTATTGATGAATTAATATGACACTAACAACCTTTTTATTACAAGCAGTAGCAAGTCTTCTTGCTATTATAACTTTTTTAATTGTACTCAATGTGCAACGGTCTATGCTCTTACCTGGAGGGATTTTGGGCATGGCTGTCTGGCTGATTTATCTCTTGCTTAAAGAACCGACCAATGTCATCGTAGCCACCTTCATTGCGGCTATTATCGGTTCTTGTATCAGCCAGATTTTAAGTATTCTTTATAAGACTCCTGCTGTGGTCTTTATCTTGGCCATCTTGGCACCTCTGGTTCCGGGTTATCTTTCCTATCGGACAACTGCCTTTTTTGTGACAGGAGATTACAGTCATGCCATTGCTAGTGCAACCTTGGTTGTTATGTTGGCTTTGGTGATTTCCATTGGAATGGCTAGCGGAACAGTGATTCTTAGACTTTATTCCTACTTAAGAAAGTAGCATAATGGTTAGAATAATAAGCGACTTGATTTGGTGAATCAAGTCTTTTTTATCTCTTTTACTGTCATTTGTGATAAAATAGTATAGAACGATTTTTTACAATGAATGATAAAACAGAGGTAAATATGACAATCGGTATTGATAAGATTGGTTTTGCGACCAGTCAATATGTCTTGAAATTACAAGACTTAGCAGAAGCGAGGGGAATTGACCCTGAAAAATTAAGTAAAGGACTCTTGCTCAAGGAATTGAGTATTGCGCCTCTAACTGAGGATATCGTGACCTTGGCGGCCAGTGCAAGTGACTCTATTTTAACTGAGCAAGAAAGACAAGAAATCGATATGGTCATTGTGGCGACTGAGTCAGGAATTGACCAGAGTAAAGCTGCGGCCGTCTTTGTGCATGGTTTGCTGGGCATCCAGCCCTTTGCTCGTAGTTTCGAGATTAAAGAAGCCTGCTATGGAGCGACAGCTGCCCTCCATTATGCAAAACTGCATGTGGAAAATTCTCCAGAGTCCAAGGTCTTGGTCATTGCCAGTGATATTGCCAAATATGGTATTGAAACTCCAGGAGAACCAACTCAAGGTGCTGGAAGTGTAGCTATGTTGATTACACAGAATCCACGCATTATGGCCTTTAATAATGACAATGTGGCTCAGACTCGTGACATCATGGATTTCTGGCGTCCAAATTACTCAACAACTCCTTATGTAAATGGTGTCTATTCTACCCAACAATATTTGGATAGTTTGAAAACGACTTGGCTTGAATACCAAAAAAACGCTACCAGCTTACCTTAGATGATTTTTGCGGCTATTTGCTTCCACTTGCCTTATCCTAAATTAGCGCTAAAAAGGCTTGAAAAAAATCATGGATAAGAGCCTGCCTCAAGAGAAAAAAAGACCTCTTGCAAAAAGCATTTTGACCAGTCTATTCTCTACAGTCAAAAAGGTGGGGAATATCTACACAGGTTCACTTTTTCCTTGGACTTTTGTCTCTCTTAGAAAATACAGATAGCTTGAAGGCTGGAGATAAAATTGCCCTTTATAGTTACGGAAGTGGGGCTGTGGCTGAGTTCTTCAGTGGTGAATTGGTTGAAGGATATGAAGCTTATCTGGATAAAGACCGTTTGAACAAGCTCAACCAACGAACTGCCCTGTCTGTTGCTGACTATGAAAAAGTCTTCTTTGAGGAAGTAGACTTGGATGAAACAAACTCTGCCCAGTTTGCTGGCTATGAAAATCAAGATTTTGCTTTGGTTGAAATTATCGACCACCAACGCCGTTATAGCAAGGTTGAAAAATAATGAAGATAAGTTGGAATGGATTTTCTAAAAAATCATACCAAGAGCGCCTCGATCTGTTAAAAGCTCAGGCGCTCCTTAGTCCTGAGAAGCAAGTGAGTTTGGAGCAGGATGAACAGATGAGTGTGACTGTAGCAGACCAGCTGAGTGAGAATGTAGTGGGAATTTTTTCTCTGCCTTATTCGCTGGTCCCAGAGGTTCTCGTTAACGGTCAGGAATATACAGTTCCTTATGTGACAGAAGAGCCCTCAGTGGTTGCTGCGGCCAGCTATGCCAGTAAAATCATCAAGCGAGCAGGCGGTTTTACTGCTCAAGTCCATGAGCGTCAGATGATTGGACAGGTAGCCCTTTATCAAGTTGTTGAACCTGAACAGGCGCAAGAGAAGATTACCAGCAAGAAGACGGAGCTCTTGGATCTTGCTAATCAAGCCTATCCTTCCATTGTTAAACGCGGGGGCGGAGCGCGTGATTTACATGTGGAACAGCTCAAAGGCGAAACAGACTTTCTCGTTGTTTATCTCCATGTCGATACCCAGGAAGCCATGGGTGCTAATATGCTCAACACCATGCTGGAGGCCTTGAAACCAGTCTTAGAAGAACTCAGCCAGGGACAAAGTCTCATGGGAATCCTGTCCAACTACGCGACCGATTCTCTAGTGACTGCAAGCTGTCGCATCGCCTTTCGCTACTTGAGCCGCCAAAAGGATCAAGGACGAGAAATCGCGGAGAAATTGCGTTGGCTAGTCAGTTTGCGCAGGCTGATCCTTATCGAGCAGCTACCCACAATAAAGGAATTTTTAACGGTATTGATGCCATTTTAATTGCTACTGGTAATGACTGGCGTGCCATGGAGGCAGGGGCCCATGCTTTTGCCAGTCGAGACGGACACTATCAAGGTCTTAGTCAATGGACGCTGGACCTTGAAAGAGAAGAATTGGTCGGTGAGATGACCCTGCCCATGCCTGTGGCGACCAAGGGTGGCTCTATCGGTCTCAACCCTCGTGTAGTCCTCAGTCATGAACTACTGGGAAATCCTTCTGCCAAAGAATTAGCTCAGATTATTGTTTCTATCGGGCTAGCCCAAAACTTTGCGGCCCTCAAAGCCTTGGTGAGTACGGGCATCCAGCAAGGCCACATGAAATTGCAGGCCAAATCCTTAGCTCTCCTAGCAGGAGCCAGTGAATCCGAGGTAGCTCCCCTAGTCGAGCGCCTCATCGCAGAGAAAACCTTTAACTTAGAGACAGCCCAGCATTATTTAGAAAACTTAAGATCATAAAAAACTCAGACGAATTTGTCTGAGTTTTCTTGTACTTAAATACTTTTTCCTGGTAATAGTGTAACTGGTAAGAAGTAACCAGTTGTTGCGACTTCCTTGCCTTCAATCTTTGCAAGAGAAGATCAACAGTGAGGCAGGCAATCTCTTCCAAAGGTTGCTTGATGGTCGCGAGTTGAGGATAGTAATTCTCGATAAAGTAAGTCCCATCATAACCGATGACCTTGAGTTCTTCTGGGACAGAAATGCCCAGCTCCTGAGCGATTTTAATGACCAGAATAGCGGTCAAGTCATCCGAAGTAAAAATGGCATCTGGTTTTTGTCGAGTTAAGATATTCTTGATTTCCATTTCTTTTCTGACAGGAGAAAAGTCACTGGAAACATTGATAATAGGTGCTTTCGGGAGAACAGAGGCAAAGCCAGCGTGGCGTAGCCCAGTTGGCGAATTGGAATTGTCATTCCCCGTAATCATGATGATAGACTGGGCACCTGTCTTAACCAAGGTCTGGGCAGCAAGAACCCCACCAGCATAGTTGTCAGAGGAGACGACAGGAATATCTGGTGACAGATTTCGGTCAAAGGAAATAATTGGTGCCGTCACGCGATTGTAGTCTTCGATTCCCAAGTTGTGACTACCCGAAATGATGCCGTCCACCTGATTAGCTTCCAACATTTCGATGTATTCGCGTTCCTTTTCAGAATCGTGCTCACTGTTGCAGATGATGGTCTTATATCCATTTTTGAAGAGTTGGTGTTCCAACTTATCAATCAATTCTGCATAGAAAACGTTAGAAATATTGGGGAAAATCAAGCCGATTAACTTAGCTGATTTTCCTTGTAGACTGCGAGCCAGGTTGTTGGGTTTATAGCCCAATTCTCGCATAGCTTCATTGACCTTTTGAATGGTTTTTTCAGATAGATAGCCTTTTTTATTGATAACCCGAGAAACGGTAGTAGGGCTGACGCCTGCAAGTTTGGCGACATCAGTTAGTTTTGCGACCATAATCTAATTCATAGTAAGTTCCAGTTGGGTTTCCAGATTTGATGAGGATCCCATTTTGGTCCGCATGTGGGAAGACACGACCAGAAAATACTTTCTCCTTTATTGATGAAAATTTCAAAGACAGAGTTATCGATGAAGATTGCAGCAGTAGTAGCCTGATTCTCGATAGGGCAAGAACGAGTTGTCCCAAATTCTTGAGCGTATTGTTCACCAGCCTGGCTACGATCTACTGTCACTTGACCATTTACAAGGTCAAAGTTGATGGAAAGTCCCTTGCCTTCTTTATCAGCAAGTAAGACAATCTCGCTCTGGCTATTGGCTTCCAAGTTGAGCTCGAGTTCGTAGGTGTTATTGGTTTGAGCACGGTTTGAGAAGGTTTCTTCAGAAGCACGAAGGTCCTTGATAGCTGCGACTGGGTATTGATAGAGTTTGCCGTCTTTGATAGTGAGTTCCTTGACCAAAGAGAAGGTTCCTTGGTGGTCAAAGCGGTCAGATGGGTAAGAAACATCTGGTAAACCAAGCCAGCTAACTGCTAGAGCACGTCCGTCAGGAGCGTTGAAGGCTTGGGTAGCATAGGCTTCAAAACCATAATCCATGTTTTGAAGTTGAGATACATCTACCATTTTGGCATTTTCAGGGTCAAAGGAAGCCCCAATTTTATACATATTTGGATAAATATTATCGTAATCTAGAACTTTCTTATCCAATCCTTGTGGGCAGTAGAGAAGGACAGGCTGCTCTCCTACAAAGACAAGATTTGGACATTCCATCATGTAGGCAGTGCGGTCGTTAGCAAAGTCAAGGTCGCCAACTGCTTGCCAGTTTGTGTAGTCATTGTCAATAGCTTTGTAGAGACGGACGAAGCCTTTTTTCTCCAAGTCTTGTCCACCGACAATGACATAATATTGCCCCTTGAAGTTAAAAATTTGCGGATCACGGAAGTGGTCAGTAGAGTCTGCTGGCTGGTTGATCAAGATCTTATCAATCTTTGTAATCTTGCCATCCTTATCCATCAAAGCACCAATCTGGTAAGGGTGACGGATCCAGTGTTCATCGCGAACATTTCCCGTATAAAATAGGAACAAGTTATTACCAAATTGCATGGCAGAACCAGAGTAGGCACCGTGACTATCTAATGGAGTATCAGGCAAAACTTTGACTCCAGTTTCTGTGAAGTGAACCAAGTCCTCGCTTTCCAATTGCACCCAAGATTTTAAACCGTGGGCTGCACCAAAAGGAAAGTTTTGATAAAATAGGATCCACTTGCCATCAAAGTAAGAAAAGCCATTTGGGTCGTTGAGAAGTCCTGTTTTTGGCTCAACATGGTAATGAGTATGCCATGGAGATTGTGCCATATTTTTCTTTATATGTTGAATTTCTGCTTGCGTCCAATCTTGATAAAGTCTGTAACGACGCTCAGTTGTCCATTCCATTCATTCATTCCTCCAAAAAAATCTTATCACTTTTAATAGTAATCGTTTTTCGATTAAAAATGCAAAGCCTTTTATGTTAAAAAAATAGAAAAAAACTGTCAAACGTTTATCACAAATCAAAACCAGAAAAATCAATCAACTTTTCAAGAAAAAGATGAAAGATAATGAAATAAAATCCTGATAACAAAGATTTTAAACTTATTTTTTTCAAGGAATTCCTGATAAAAATAGTCAAAAAAACAATCAATCTAAAGCGTGTCCACTAAGTGGATAGAATATTTTTCTGCAAAACGCTTGACATATTTTTAAAACATGATAAAATAATAGTCGTAAGGGCGGATAAAATCGCTTTCAAACAAGAACAAAATTTTATATAAGGAGATTTTTGCAAATGAACAATCAGGAAATTGCAAAAAAAGTCATCGATGCCTTGGGCGGACGTGAAAATGTCAACAGTGTTGCCCACTGTGCGACTCGTCTTCGTGTCATGGTCAAAGATGAAGGAAAAATCAATAAAGAAGTGATTGAGAACTTGGAAAAAGTTCAAGGTGCTTTCTTTAACTCAGGTCAATACCAAATCATCTTTGGTACAGGTACAGTTAACAAAATGTACGATGAAGTTGTTGCACTTGGTTTGCCAACATCATCTAAAGCTGACATGAAAGCAGAAGCTGCTAAACAAGGGAACTGGTTCCAACGTGCTATCCGTACTTTCGGTGACGTTTTCGTTCCAATCATCCCAGTTATCGTAGCAACAGGTCTCTTCATGGGTGTGCGTGGTCTTTTCAATGCTCTTGAAATGCCACTTCCAGGAGACTTTGCAACTTACACACAAATCTTGACAGATACAGCCTTCATCATCTTGCCAGGTTTGGTTGTGTGGTCAACCTTCCGTGTATTCGGTGGAAATCCTGCCGTTGGTATCGTTCTTGGTATGATGCTTGTTTCTGGCTCACTTCCAAACGCTTGGGTAGTCGCTTCAGGTGGTGAAGTAACGGCTATGAACTTCTTTGGTTTCATCCCTGTTGTTGGTTTGCAAGGTTCCGTTCTTCCAGCCTTCATCATCGGGGTTGTCGGAGCAAAATTTGAAAAAGCTGTCCGCAAGGTTGTTCCAGATGTCATTGACCTCTTGGTAACACCATTCGTGACACTTTTGGTCATGTCTATCCTTGGACTCTTTGTTATCGGACCAGTCTTCCACGTTGTTGAAAACTACATCCTTATTGGTACAAAAGCAATTCTTGGCTTGCCATTTGGTCTTGGTGGTTTCTTGATTGGTGGGGTTCACCAATTGATTGTCGTGTCAGGTGTGCACCACATCTTCAACTTGCTTGAAGTTCAATTACTCGCTGCTGACCATGCTAACCCATTCAACGCTATCATCACTGCGGCTATGACAGCCCAAGGTGCTGCGACTGTTGCCGTTGGTGTGAAAACTAAAAATCCAAAACTGAAACACTTGCTTTCCCAGCTGCTCTTTCTGCCTTCCTTGGTATTACTGAGCCTGCTATCTTCGGGGTGAACTTGCGTTTCCGTAAACCATTCTTTCTTTCATTGATTGCTGGTGCAATCGGTGGTGGATTGGCTTCTATCCTTGGACTTGCTGGTAATGGTAGTGGTATCACCATCATCCCTGGTACAATGCTTTATGTTGGTAACGGACAACTTGCCCAATACCTTCTTATGGTAGCTGTATCATTTGCCCTTGGTTTTGCTCTTACTTACATGTTTGGTTACGAAGATGAAGTAGAGGTTGCTGAAGGAACTACTACAGAACGCTTCGTTGAAGAAGCAGTTACTGGAAATGTTATTGCTCTTCAAAATGAAACACTTGTAACTCCTATCGTTGGTGATGTTGTCGCTCTTGCTGATGTCAATGACCCAGTCTTCTCAAGTGGAGCTATGGGACAAGGTATCGCTGTGAAACCTAGCCAAGGTGTGGTATATGCACCAGCTGATGCGGAAGTTTCAATTGCCTTTCCAACAGGACACGCTTTTGGTTTGAAAACAACTGATGGTGCTGAAGTTTTGATCCACGTTGGTATTGACACTGTGTCTATGAACGGTGATGGTTTTGAAGCAAAAGTTGCTCAAGGTGATAAGGTTAAAGCGGGCGATGTTCTTGGAACATTTGACTCAAACAAAATCGCTGCAGCTGGTCTTGATGATACAACAATGGTTATCGTTACAAACACAGCTGACTATGCTTCAGTAGCTCCAGTCGCAACAGGTTCAGTTGCTAAGGGTGATGCTGTGATCGAAGTGAAAATCTAATACTCTTCGAAAATCAAATTCAAACCATGTCAGCTTCGCCTTGCCGTACTCAAGTACAGCCTTCGGCTAGCTTCCTAGTTTGCTCTTTGATTTTCATTGAGTACAATATTCCCTCTCACAATGAAAACGAACAAATGACATGTTTGTTCGTTTTTTTGCTTGAATGGTAAGATTTACAGAGGAAAATCTAAAAAATAGAGAAATTTAGACTTTCGAAATATGCTATAATAAAGAAAATAAAAACAAGAGGTTTATCATGACAAAATTATATGGAAGCTTGGAAGCGGGCGGTACAAAGTTTGTCTGTGCTGTCGGTGATGAAAACTTTAACGTTGTGGAAAAAACACAATTTCCAACAACAACTCCAATCGAAACAATCGATAAAACCATCGAGTTCTTCTCAAAATTCGATAACCTTGCTGGTCTTGCAGTTGGTTCATTTGGTCCGATTGATATTGATAAAAACTCAAAAACTTATGGCTTTATCACAACGACTCCAAACCAAACTGGGCAAATGTGGACTTGCTTGGTGCCCTTCGTCGCGCCCTCAACGTGCCAATGTACTTCACTACAGACGTAAACAGCTCTGCTTATGGTGAAGTGGTTGCCCGTAATAATGCTGGTGGTCGTATCGAAAACTTGGTTTACTACACAATCGGTACAGGTATCGGTGCAGGTGTCATCCAACGTGGTGAGTTTATCGGCGGTGTGGGTCATCCTGAAATGGGTCATTATTATGTTGCTAGACACCCAATGGATATTGAAAAAGAGTTTAAGGGTGTTTGTCCTTTCCATAAGGGATGTCTGGAAGGCTATGCAGCTGGTCCAAGTTTGGAAGCTCGTACAGGTGTTCGTGGGGAAAACATTGAACTCAACAATCCTGTTTGGGATGTTCAAGCCTACTATATCGCTCAAGCTGCGGTCAATGCGACAGTGACTTTCCGCCCAGACGTGATTGTCTTTGGTGGAGGGGTCATGGCTCAACAACACATGCTGGACCGTGTCCGTGAGAAATTTACATCTCTTCTCAATGGTTACCTACCAGTACCTGATGTGCGTGATTACATCGTGACGCCAGCGGTCGCAGGAAATGGTTCTGCTACTCTTGGAAACTTTGTCCTTGCAAAAGAAGTTTCAAAATAAAGCACAAAATCCGCTTGGGAAACCAAACGGATTTTTTACATATCAAAGCATTTGCCAGAAAAAGTCGATAATATAGGTCAGACCGTAGGTATAAACCACGAGGGTAAAGGGCTTGGTCAGAATGATGATGGTCATATAGCGCTTGAAGCTCATCTTGGTCAGGGCGGCTAGCATACAGAGAAAGTCAGCTGGACTAATGGGCCAAATCATCATAAAGATAAAGAAACGGTCAAAACGATTGCCCTTATCCAACCAACCAATATACTTGTCATAGGTGCGCTTGCTGACGACAGACTGAACAAAGGCAGCCCCATAGAGGCGCACTAGATAAAAGATAATGGCACAGCCGATCACGATGCCGATATAGTTGTAGATAGTCCCGATAATGTGGCCGTAAATAAAGACCCCTGCCACAGAGGTCAAGGCCCCAGGAATGATAGGGACGACAGTCTGTAAAATCTGTAAAAAGATAAAGAGAGGTGGACCCCAGATACCTGCCTGATGGATAAAAGCAGAGAGGGTTTCCTTAGACTGTAAAATCCCAGCCTGATAAGCCCAAATACAGAAAATCAAACTCCCGACTCCCCCGACGATAGATGAGATATTGATGACTTGCTGTAGAAGGGGAGAAACAGCTTTCATTTGTTTATCCTGTGACATGTAAACTCCTCATAGATAGTATAACTCTACTATACCATATTTTGGAGGAGAAAGGGGGAATGAGTCTTTTTGATGAGGAATGGATAGTGAATAGGCCTTCGAGACTTAGAACAGGTCTCATTACTAAAGTTTACATGTATTCTAGCTTTAGAACAATCGTCACTCCATAAATTTAAAGTATTCTATGATTCGAATAGCTTATCTACGAAATTTTTGAGGTCTTCGAACTTTCGAATAGTCGTCTTTCCTAAAGTTTAAATGTATTCTAAAGCTCGAAAAGGTAAAATATAAAAATAGTAAGAGTCTCTATCTGATGGACGGTATGTATGTCTAGTCAGATAGGGATTTTTTAATTTGGAAATGTCTGATTTGTTCTGAAAAGTACATTTTAGATGGAAATAATGACAGTTGAGCGGATGGGAGTCGAAATGGTTTGGAGAACTGTTAGAATGGATGTATCAACTTAAAGGAGAAAATTGATGAAGAAAGTTAAAGATGATGAGGAGAGTATGCTATCGACACTTCCTTTATGGGGGCTTCTATTTTTGGTCTGTGCATTGTTTCAAGTCTTTGTATTTAAGGATAGACCTTTGATTCAACCTCCTAGACAAGGAAGCATTGTAAAAACAGATCAAGAACAGGTCTATCTTCCAGAACTAATCCAGTCTTGGTTTGATAAAGAAAAAACTAAATGATTTGTTAAATAGAAAGGATATCATCATGACAAAAACATACGCTATTCGCCCACTTAGTTACAGCAACTTTACAAACCGTGAGTTTGAAAGCCTGATGATGGATACTCATCAAAGCTTGTCTACTTTTTCTAAGGCAAACAAGGATGAAGCTATGTATGCCAAACATTTGGAAGCCTTCAAGACCAAGCTAGATGATTTTCAAGCTAAACTTGCGGTGGTGGAGACGAAAGAGTCTAGTAATCTGACAGAAGTCGATCGCAATCGTGATAGTGCCCTGGTCGGTCTCTTTACCCTTCATAGAGGATTTGCTAAGATTAAGGATGTCAAGCTCAAAGAAGCTCATGAAACTCTGAAACCAGTCTTTGCTAAAAGTATAAGGACATCACTAAGCACAGCAATGATGTGGAAACGGCAGAAATCAAGAGCCTGCTCAAAACGCTTAGTGAAACACCCTATCATGAGGCAGTTACCAGTCTAGGACTTACTCCTATGCTGACGGCAGTGGTCAACGCTCAAGAGGGATATGACCAAGTGGAGAGTAAGGCGCGTGCTTCTAAGTCTGCCAAGGAAGTTGGCAAGACCAGACAACTCCGTACCGAACTTTCAACCAGCTACGACCTCTTTATGCGCTATACCGCAGCTAGTGCAGAAGCCTACCCTGAAAAGGAACACTTGACTCAACTCCTCAAGGAACTCAATAGCATCCGAGATAGTAAGCGCCGTCTCATCACTAGTAGCAAGAAAGATAAAAAGACCAAACCAGTAGAACCAGCCCAAGCAGCAGGATAAAGACAACCCCTTAGAAGCGGAATTCTAAGGGGATTTTGTGACTTTACCTTTTAGTAGGAGTTAAGAAAGATTTTCATGTTATAATGTAAGTTAGTAGACTTATTGGAGAATTAAAATGAAATCAACAATAGAGAAAAATTAATAAATTTCGGGATGATCGTGATTGGAGAAAAATTTCACAATGAAAAAGATTTAGCTATTTCTATCTTGCTGGAATCTAGTGAACTTCTAGAGTTGTTCCAATGGAAGCAGCCTGAAGAAGTTACAACAAATTCTCTTGAAAAGAATTAAAGAAGAACTAGCGGATGTGCTAATATATTCAATGATGTTAGCTGATAATTTACAACTGGATATAGAACAGATTATTGAAGAAAAAAATTAGAAAAAAATAAAGCGAAATATCCTGTTAAATTAAGTAAGGGGAATAATAAAAAAATATACTGAATTATAGTGTTGAGTAACTGATATGAGTAAAATATTGAAACCAGTAATTGAAGAAGTAAAAATATGAAAGTGGTTCATTAGACACTTTACAGGAAACTTTAAAAAAATCAGTTTTCGTGATGAAAACAAGATGCTATTGTTTGAGTATCCGACTATATATATTGTAAATGATAAAAAAATTCTGATGGATATAGTGTTTATGTAGGGTGAAACAACAGATATTGTACGTCGTACAAATCAACATTTAGGTGAAATTAGAGAAGATTGGACTAAATTTTCAAAAATCAAATACTACTAAAAATGTTTGTTATAGGTCATCATCACTTTAATAAGTCTTTGACACTAGATATTGAGAATAGACTAATGTTGTATTTATTAAGTGTTGATAATGTTTCAAATGTTCAAAAACAGACGAGGGAATCCTCAAAATAAATATTATACTTCTGATGAGCTTGATGAGATTTTTACCAAAATTTGGAGTTCGTTAAATAAGAAAAAAATAAGTATTTATTTCAGCAGAAAGTATTGTTAGAAATTCTGCAATTTTTAAATCTTCCCATTTCATAAATTAACCAATGAGCAATTAAAAGCGAAAAATGAAATCATTTTTAAAATTACATCAGCGCTTAGTAAGAACGAGTTTGGAACTTTAATCTTGGTTAAAGGAGAAGCTGGTGCTGGTAAAACTGTTTTGATGAGTTCTTTAATCGATGATCTATTAAATTCTGATGACACGGATTTCCTAAGAGAAAATAATGCAATTAATTTGGTTGTTAATCATGATGATCAATTGAGTGTCTATAAAGAAATAGAGAAAAAGCTCGAATGGAAGAGTGGTTCAACTCTTGATGTTGCTATGAAACCAACTCAGTTTTTAAACGCACTAAAAAAGCAAGATGCTAATGCTGGTATAGTTGTTATTGACGAAGGACACTTACTTTTGACTGCAAAAAATCAAGCTTATCAAGGCGGTAATCATTTAAAGGATATAATATCAAAATCGAAAGTAGTAGTTTTAGTGTACGATGATAATCAAATAATGAGTAAATCTCAAATATGGGTAGATGATTCATTTTTGACTTTACAGCATCAAGCGAGGCTGTCTGGCAATTTAATTGAATTAAATAATCAAATGCGTATAAAAGCTAGTGAATCAACAATTAGTTGGATTAGAAATATTATTGATAAAAGAGAAATTACCAAATTAAAAGAAGATAATAACTATGATATCCAGATATTTAATTCTCCCAAGGAATTACAGGATGCTATTAAATTAAAAGATGAGAATCGTCATTTAGGGATTTCTAGGTTAATAGCAACTTATGATTGGGAATATAGTAGTCAATCTAAACCTGAATCTAAAGATTATTGGTGTGTGGAAATAGATGACTGGTCTTGTCCTTGGAATAGAGAATTGAGTAGGGATAGGAAAAACTCTAAACTTTCTTGGATTGAACAACCACAAACTATTGGTGAAGTAGGATCCACTTTTACTGTGCAAGGTTTTGATTTGAATTATGCTGGAGTCATTATTGGTCCATCGGTTAAATATAGAGATGGTAAAATTAAGTTTGATATCTCTGCTAGTAAAAATAAAGGAGCAGTTCAAAATAGGAAACTCGAAAATGGTGAAATGAAAAATTTTGGTGAAGATCTTTTAAAAAATGAATTAAATGTTTTACTTACAAGAGGAGTAAATGGACTCTATATCTACGCAGTAGATGAAGAACTTCAAGCGGCTTTAAAAAAGGCAATTTTATAAGATTATAAGGTAGGAATAGATATTTCTGAATCCAAACATGGTATAATGTCAATTATGAATAATAACCAACGTGCTCAGTGCCAGCAACTCTGGGCTATAAACAAATATCTTGTTTGAGCCATTCCAGCAATATTTACAATGAGATTCGTCAGTATCTCAAGAATGAAGAGGTGGAGGTGAGTCTGGTTCAAGAGATGATTGACCGTGCCTTTCAGATTCCAGAACACAGGGGTCAGGTTTGCAATGCTTTTCAGCATATTTGGGGCTATTTCAAAAAGAAAGCGACAGATGCTGAGCGTAAGGACTACATGCTCTTGCTAGATCGCTATCGCTTTGGTCAAGCTTCTAAGGAAGACTTGATTGCTAAGACGAGGGAGTTGCTTGATTGCTATCCAAATACCTACTTGCAACATTCGACTTTACTGAAAGGAGACTCCCAGGAGACTTTGGCATGAGGACTTAATTTCACAACTTCCCCGTCCTCAACTCTTGGGGCAGCATCGAGAGTGTTGCGCTCTACGTGGCAATGGCTGGGGTAGAAAGCATGCGACGGTGAACTATGTCTTTACCCACTCGCCCTATCGTCTCTATGCTTATCATCGTTTGATTATGGAAGAGATGGCTGGCCGTGGCTACAATGTTAGTCAAGAGTGGTTGGACAAGAACTACCGTGGCAAGACCTGCCCTCCTTATGAAGATTTAGCAGAGGAAAAATTGACCAGTCCTATATACAGCGAACATGACGATGCCTACTATGAGGAGTGTCTGGCTAATCTTCGAGAGAAGGGAATTGAGCTGGAGTAAACGTAAGGATTACCAGCACTTTATACCTCTTCTCGTAATTTTTTCGAATAATAAAGATGAGACCTTTAGAGTTTTTCTAAGGTCGTCTTTTTATGAGTGTTCAGATTTACTTTTAATAACTTTTGAGTTATAATTTTAAAAAAACCAAGCGTGAACTAAAGGACTTAAAAGAAAGAGGGTTAAGTGATGAAGAATAGTGCTATTGGAGTAACTGGAAGGATGTCCGGTCAGAACTCTTTACCAAGGAGGAAATACTTGAAAGTGATATGCGAGTAGCTATCATGAGTGAGTTGATTGAGGCTAGACATGAGCAAGGAATCAGTCAGAAAAAGCTAGAAGAACTCAGTGGAGTAAGCCAGCCGGTTATAGCTAGGATGGAAACAGGTAAGACTAGCCCTCAGTTGGACACAGTCTTAAAAGTCCTAGCCAGTTTAGGAAAGACACTAGCAGTCGTCCCACTTGAACAGGGGAAAAGTTGATAGGAAGAGGTTGGAAAACTTTAACAAATTTAACAGTTATAGTGCCTCAAGTGTATAATATAGAAAAATTATGCTTTATTTATATCAAGTGCGAACGAAGTGAGCTTTTAGCAGATATTTCCCGCTATAGTGGTATTCTAGATAATAATTTATTATTATCTAGAACGGAATTTTTGAGACATTCTGGCTCAAAAATTAGGTATGAAAATTACAAGTAAGTTGCTCCCGTCCGCACTTTTCAGGGAAATATCAGAATTACAAAAGAAAAAAATCAACCTATAGTCTTTTTCTAATAACAAGCCATAGTCGCTTATAAGAATTACTAATAACGCGTTTGAACCGTCTAACTGAAATAAAGCTATAAAACAAGCTATACAAAGGATTTGAGGCATTTGTCTCAGGTCTTTTTCTTTTGTTTAAAATGGAGATATAGTTTCAAACTATATCAAATCCTAATTTTTTACAATTATACAGATGATTTCTTTTCTGTTAAGATAGTTTCAACAACAAATTTTTGGAGGACACATCATGTCAACTACAATCATCGGTTTCCCTCGTTTGGGCGAATTCAGCGAATTAAAATTTACAACTGAAAAATACTTTAGAAAAGAAATCTCAGAAGAAGAACTCTTGGCAGCAGCAAAAGACTTGCGTGCGAAACACTGGAACATTGTCAAAGAAAAAGGCATCACTGAAATTCCATCAAATGACTTTTCTCACTATGACAACTTCCTAGATGCAGCTTTCCTTTTCAACGTGGTACCTGCTTCAGTTCAAAACTTGGACTTGTCTGACCTTGAGCGCTACTTCGCTTTGGGTCGTGGTTACCAAGGAGAAAAAGGAGACGTTCGCGCCCTTCCAATGAAGAAATGGTTCAACACCAACTACCACTACATCGTTCCTAAATTTGAAAAAGACACTCAAGTCAAACTTGCAGGTCACAAAATCTTTGATGAGTTCCAAGAAGCAAAAGAACTTGGATTGAACACTCGTCCAGTTCTTGTAGGTCCATTCACTTTCCTTCAATTGTCAGACTTTGAAGAGGGTGTGAAAGCAGAAGACTTCGTAGATAGCTTAGTAGCTGCTTACCAAGAAGTTTTTGCTAAATTGGCAGAACTTGGTGCGACTCGTATCCAATTGGATGAAGCTGCTCTTGTCAAAGATTTGACAGCTGAAGAAAAAGCTCTCTTCTTGAACCTCTACAACAAACTCTTGGCTGACAAAAAAGGTCTTGAAGTCTTGCTTCAAACGTACTTCGGAGACGTTCGTGACGTTTACGCTGACCTTGTAAACTTGCCAGTAGATGCTATCGGTCTTGATTTCGTTGAAGGTAAGAAAACTCTTGAATTGGTTAAAGGTGGCTTCCCAGCTGACAAGACTCTTTATGCAGGTATTGTCAATGGTAAAAACATCTGGCGCAACAACTACGAAAAGAGCTTGGCTGTTCTTGAGCAAATCCCAGCTGAAAACATTGTCTTGACAAGCTCATGCTCACTTCTTCATGTGCCATTTACAACTGCTAATGAAGAATTTGAACCAGCTATCTTGAACCACTTTGCCTTCGCAGTTGAAAAATTAGACGAAATCCGTGATTTGGATGCTATCCGCAATGGCCAAGGTTCAGAAGCTCTAGCAGCCAACAAAGAACTTTTTGCGACTGAACGTGTGGGTGAAAATGCAGAACTTCGTGCGCGTATCGCTGGTTTGACTGATGCAGACTACACTCGTTTGCCAGCCTTTGCAGAACGTGAAGCTATCCAAGAAGAAGCTTTCAAACTTCCAGCTCTTCCAACAACAACTATCGGTTCATTCCCTCAAACTAAAGAAGTTCGTGCGAAGCGTTTGGCTTACCGTAAAGGTGAATTGTCTCAAGAAGAGTACGACGCTTTCCTTGCTGAAACAATTGACGAATGGATCAAATGGCAAGAAGATATCGACTTTGATGTCCTTGTTCACGGTGAATTTGAGCGTAATGACATGGTTGAGTACTTCGGTCAAAAACTTGTCAGGTTACCTCTTCTCTAAAAATGGTTGGGTACAATCATACGGTATGCGTGGAGTTAAACCACCAATCATCTGGGGTGATGTCACTCGTCTTAACCCTATCACTGTTAAATGGTCTAGCTATGCACAAAGCCGTACAAACAAACCTGTTAAAGGTATGTTAACTGGACCTGTTACCATCCTCAACTGGTCATTCCCACGTGAAGACATCTCTATCAAGGATTCTACTCTTCAAATCGCCCTTGCTATCAAGGATGAGGTGCTTGACCTTGAAGCTGCTGGTGTTAAAATCATCCAAATCGACGAGGCTGCTCTTCGTGAGAAATTGCCACTCCGTCGTAGCGACTGGTACGAAGACTACCTTGACTGGGCAATTCCTGCCTTCCGCTTGGTACATTCAACAGTAGCGCCAGACACACAAATCCACACTCACATGTGTTACTCAGAATTTACAGATATCATTCCAGCTATCGACAACTTGGATGCGGACGTTATCTCATTTGAGGCTAGCCGTTCAAACCTTGAAATCTTGGACGAACTCAAAGCGAAAAACTTCCAAACAGAAGTGGGACCTGGGGTTTATGATATCCACTCACCTCGTGTGCCAAATGAAGGCGAAATCGACAATACAATCGAAGCTATCCTTGCTAAAGTGCCAAGCAAGAAAGTTTGGATCAACCCTGACTGTGGTTTGAAAACACGTGGTATTCCAGAAACAAAAGAAAGCTTGATCCGCCTTGTTGAAGCAGCGAAAGCTGCGCGTGAGAAATTGTAAGATAAGGATTTCTCAAGAAGCGCTGTTTGGCCAATCTACCTGTTTCACTTGGATTCCAGAGTCCAGCTAACAAAAAATCAATTAGAAAAGGATAAAGACTATGTCACGCCAAACACCGTCACTCTCATTTGAAGTGTTCCCTCCCAACCCAGCCGTGGGTAATGATAACATTATTTCTGCTCTTCAAGATATGCAGGAGTTGGCTCCTCACTTTATCAGTGTAACTGCCAGCAATAATAAATTTAATATCAAGGAAACGACGGTTCGTTTGGCTGACTTTATCCAAAATGACTTGGCGATTCCGACTATTGCTCACTTGCCAGCCATCTATTTGACTAAGGACAAGGTTGCTGAAACCATTGCTGATTTGGACAAGGTTGGAGTGCAGAAAATTTTGGCTCTTCGTGGGGATATTATTCCAGATGTGGAACCACAAAAGGATTTCCGCTACGCAACTGACTTGATCGAGTTCATCAAGGAACAAGCCCCTCACTTTGATATTGTCGGTGCTTGTTATCCAGAAGGTCATCCAGATTCACCAAATCAGATTTCAGATATTCAAAATCTTAAGAAGAAAGTGGATGCAGGTTGTTCGAGCCTTGTAACTCAGCTTTTCTTTGACAATGAGCGCTTCTATGATTTCCAAGACAAGTGCATCTTGGCTGGGATTGATGTTCCCATTCATGCAGGGATTATGCCAATTCTGAATCGAAGTCAGGCTCTCCGCCTCTTGAAGACTTGTGAGAATATCCATCTTCCACGCAAATTCAAAGCCATTTTAGACAAGTATGAGCATGACCCTGAGTCGCTCAGAGCAGCAGGACTTGCCTATGCAGTGGACCAAATCGTGGACTTGGTAACTCAGGATGTTGCAGGTGTGCATCTCTACACCATGAACAATGCAGAAACAGCAAAATACATCCACCAAGCAACCCATGCCTTGTTTAATCATCAGTCTCTAGGATAATAAAAAGCAAACCATTCTTCTCAGGTGAGGGGAATGGTTCCTTTTTAATGGTAAAGGCCGCACTTTTTAAGAAAAATATGATAAAATAGACTCTGTACGTACTTGATACAAAGATGAGGGTATAAACAGATTTTTAACTATTCAAATCTGCTATAAAAAGGAAAAATACTAAAGAATAATATTTTTAAACTTTTCAAAGTATCTAGATAGTTGAACACGGGCTAAATCCCTAGTGAAAAAGATAGATTTCCTGCTGTGCATCGCACACTGCGTCAATCGAATGCTCTCTTGTGTAATTGAACCCGACCGAAAAGCTGTGTAAAAAAGATAAACTGTCTTGTCTTCATCGAAGACTTCGTCAGTTTCCTATTTTTACTTTGCTTTTGACGTCCTTGGTATCTTGATCTTTGTAGGCAAGGCGTATAATTTCATCAATCCAAAGGGGATTAAAATGACAAAACAAGTGTTTCAAACGACTTTTGCGGGTCGTGAGTTAATTGTAGAGACTGGTCAGGTTGCTAAGCAGGCAAATGGCTCTGTTGTTGTACGTTACGGTGAGTCAACTGTCTTGACTGCGGCCGTTATGTCTAAAAAGATGGCAACTGGGGATTTCTTCCCACTCCAAGTCAACTACGAAGAAAAAATGTATGCGGCTGGGAAGTTTCCTGGTGGCTTTATGAAACGTGAAGGACGTCCTTCAACGGATGCGACTTTGACAGCGCGTTTGATTGACCGTCCAATCCGTCCTATGTTTGCGGAAGGTTTCCGTAACGAAGTCCAAGTCATCAACACCGTTCTTTCTTATGATGAAAATGCTTCTGCACCAATGGCTGCTATGTTTGGTTCATCCTTGGCGCTTTCTATCTCAGATATTCCATTTGACGGACCAATCGCTGGGGTACAAGTGGGTTATGTGGATGGTCAAATCATTATCAACCCTACGCAAGAACAAGCAGAGCAATCTCTCCTTGAATTGACAGTAGCTGGTACCAAACACGCCATCAACATGGTAGAGTCTGGTGCTAAAGAATTGTCAGAAGAAATCATGTTGGAAGCTCTCCTTAAAGGGCACGAAGCAGTTAAAGAATTGATTGCCTTCCAAGAAGAAATCGTTGCAGCAGTCGGTAAAGAAAAAGCAGAAGTGGAATTGCTTCATGTTGATGCTGACTTGCAAGCTGAAATTATCGCAACCTACAACAGCGACCTCCAAAAAGCGGTTCAAGTAGAAGAGAAATTGGCCCGTGAAGCTGCAACTCAAGCAGTTAAGGACCAAGTTACTGCCGTTTACGAAGAAAAATATGCGGATCACGAAGAATTTGACCGTATCATGCGTGATGTGGCTGAAATCTTGGAACAAATGGAACACGCTGAAGTGCGCCGCTTGATTACAGAAGACAAGGTTCGTCCTGATGGTCGTAAGGTCGATGAAATCCGTCCTTTGGATGCGGTTGTTGACTTCCTTCCTCGTGTGCACGGCTCTGGTCTCTTCACTCGTGGACAAACTCAGGCTCTTTCAGTCTTGACTTTGGCTCCGATGGGTGAAACTCAAATCATTGATGGTTTGGATCCAGAGTATAAGAAACGCTTTATGCACCACTATAACTTCCCTCAATACTCTGTAGGGGAAACTGGTCGTTACGGTGCGCCAGGTCGTCGTGAAATCGGTCACGGTGCTCTTGGTGAGCGTGCTCTTGCTCAAGTCTTGCCAAGTTTGGAAGAATTCCCATACGCTATCCGTTTGGTAGCAGAAGTCTTGGAATCAAATGGTTCTTCATCTCAGGCTTCTATCTGTGCTGGAACTCTTGCCCTTATGGCTGGTGGTGTGCCAATCAAGGCGCCAGTAGCAGGAATTGCCATGGGTCTCATCTCAGATGGAAACAACTATACAGTCTTGACAGATATCCAAGGTTTGGAAGACCACTTTGGAGACATGGACTTCAAGGTTGCAGGAACTCGTGACGGAATTACAGCCCTTCAAATGGATATCAAGATCCAAGGGATTACTGCAGAAATCTTGACTGAGGCTCTTGCCCAAGCCAAGAAAGCCCGTTTTGAAATTCTTGATGTGATTGAAGCAACCATTCCAGAAGTTCGTCCAGAATTGGCTCCAACTGCTCCGAAAATTGATACGATCAAGATTGATGTGGATAAAATCAAGATTGTCATCGGTAAGGGTGGAGAAACCATCGACAAGATTATCGCTGAAACAGGCGTTAAGATTGATATCGACGAAGAAGGAAATGTGTCTATCTACTCTAGCGACCAAGATGCTATTAACCGTGCTAAAGAAATTATTGCTGGTTTGGTCCGTGAAGCTAAGGTGGATGAAGTTTACCGTGCTAAAGTCGTTCGTATCGAGAAATTTGGTGCTTTTGTTAACCTCTTTGACAAGACAGATGCCCTTGTTCATATCTCTGAGATGGCTTGGACGCGTACCAATAATGTCGAAGACTTGGTAGCAATCGGGGATGAAGTTGATGTTAAGGTTATCAAGATTGATGAAAAAGGACGTGTGGATGCTTCTATGAAAGCCCTTCTTCCTCGTCCTCCAAAACCTGAACGTGATGAAAAAGGTGAAAAATCAGAGCGTCCTCATCGCCCACGTCATCACAAGGATCACAAACCTAAGAAAGAATTTACAGAAACACCAAAAGATTCAGAATAAGAAAAGGAGAAATGTATGGGATGGTGGCGCGAAACCATTGATATCGTAAAAGAAATGATCCAGCGGCCCGCACCACTTTGGAGGTTTTGCTGACTTATCCAGGTGTCAAGGCCTTGGCGGCCCACCGTCTCTCGCATTTTCTCTGGAAGCACGGCTTCAAACTCTTTGCTCGTATGCACAGTCAGTTTTGGCGCTTCTGGACTCAGATTGAAATCCATCCAGGTGCCCAGATTGATTCAGGTGTCTTTATCGACCATGGCTCTGGTTTGGTGATTGGGGAGACAGCTATTGTTGAAAAAGGTGTTCTCCTTTATCACGGAGTGACTCTTGGGGGAACAGGGAAAGACTGTGGCAAACGCCATCCAACCGTGCGAAAGGGAGCTTTAATATCTGCTCATGCCCAAGTCATTGGACCCGTTGAAATCGGTGAAAATGCCAAAGTCGGTGCAGCAGCAGTTGTTGTGGCAGACGTACCTAGTGATGTGACGGTTGTCGGTATTCCTGCTAAGATTGTCCGTGTTCATGGTAAAAAGGATGAGCCGGTCATTCACGAAGTCGAAGAAAAACGAGAGTACTACGTCAATAAACTCGAGCAGGCTAAAGATGTAAGTCACAGATCGTCTGGTTTGTAGAGGATACCTATATGATTCAAGCAAGAAACAAGTTAAGCCAAGAGGAGTTATCTGAGGCGAAAAAACTAATTAACTGTTGCCAAAACTATGACGGTACCTATCGTGATCCCTATCTTTCTAACATGCTTAATTTTGACCCAAACATGCCCGCCTTTTTCCTTTATTATGAAAAAGGCGAACTTGTTGGTCTTTTAACTGTCTATGCTGATGACCAAGATGTGGAGGTGACGATACTGGTTCATCCAGATCATCGCCGTCAGGGAATTGCGCGTGCATTGTTTACTAGTTTTGAGAGAGAAACAGTTTCTTTTTCTATTCGTTCAGTCACTTTTCAGACAGAGCGTGTTTTTCTAGACCGCCATCCTGATTTTGTCAGCAACTGGGGATTGGTCGAGGATGAAGAGACAGAAACTTGGTTAGGTAAGGATAGAAGACCATATCCGTTAGCAAATGTTTCCAATCTTGAAGTTTTGTTAGCAGATAGTTCGTATCAGGATCAAATTAGTCAGTTAAAATTTCAGGCATTCTCAGAGGAGCATGAATCCAGAGAGATTGTGGATAGATATGTCGCTGAAGCTCTGAAAGATCCAGAAAGTCGCTTATATATTTTGTTAAAAAACGATCAGGTCATTGGAACTTGCACGGTTGATTTATCGAGCGATACGAATTACCTCTATGGTTTGGCAATATCGGAACCTGAACGCGGAAAAGGCTATGGAAGCTATTTAGCAAAATCACTTGTCAACCAACTGATTGAGCAAAATGATAAGAAATTTCAGATTGCAGTAGAAGATAGCAATGTAGGTGCCAAACGTTTGTATGAAAAAATTGGCTTTGTCAAACAGACTCAGGTGGTTTATCTGAATGAGAAAGAGTAATAAATGATATTAGAAGAATTTGAAAATGTACCTGCTGTTATAGAGCCAACTGATCGAAGCCTCCTTAGTGGTGGAGAAATCTGTGATACCATTATCTTGTCTTTTAATGGAAAAATCCTTGAACGAGTAAAGCAGATAGATGGTGTCTACGAAGGTGGCTATCTTACCAATCTAAATGGTAAACTGCCATGGTATATCTATGAAAAAGATGGGAGTAAGGTAGCAGTTGCTATGGCTCTTATTGGAGCTCCAATGGTTGTTGGCCTCTTGGAAGAACTCAAAGCAAGAGGATTTAGGAACTTTATCGTTTTAGGATCTTGCGGAGTTCTAGACCAGTCTATTCAAGCAGATAAGATTATCCTACCAAGTTCGGCTTTACGTGATGAAGGTACTAGTTATCACTATGCTCCAGCAAGTGAAGAAATAGCCTATGAGCAATCTCTACTCTTAACTATGGAAAAAGCCTTGGATAAAGCTGGCATTGAGCATATTCGAACAAAGTCTTGGACCACAGATGCCTCCTATCGTGAGACAGCTGCTAAGGTCAAACGAAGACTAGCAGCAGGAGCTAGAGTTGTCGATATGGAAGCTTCAGCTATCATGGCCTGGGCCCAATATCGACTAGCCAATGTCTATCAATTTTTCTACACAGCTGACTATGTCGATCATCAAAATCACGAATGGGATGCTAGACGCGAGGATAGAAAAGCGGATGCTATGACTTTCTTTGAGATAGCATTAGTAATTGCTAGAGATTTGGATTGAAACTACTCTCTACTAATAGGTACGAATTGTAATTACTCTTGTCTGGTTTATTTTTCTTGTCCAGCAAGGATTTTGCTGAATACTTTGATTAGCTTAGGTCTAATCATCTGGGGCTATCCCGCTAAGTGAAGGCGAAGCAGAAGTAGAAAGGAAACTACAAGAATGGCAGTATATTTTTACGGCTGTATCACCATGGATGGCTACTTGGCAGACAGCCAGCACAGGATAGACTGGCTGCATCAGCTTGGTTCTGTAGAGGATACAGGCTATGATGACTTTTACAGGCAAATGGATATCACCATCATGGGCAAGCGGACCTTTGAAGAAATCCAAGATTTGCAAGATGTAGAAAGTTTTTATCAAGCTACGGAAAACTATGTCTTTACGCATGATAGGCACCTGCCTGTCAAAAATTACCAGCCAGTAGCTGGGGATGTGGTGGACTTTGTTCACCAGATTGACAAAGGCAAAAATGTCTTTGTGATTGGTGGTAATTCCTTAGTAGGACCGCTCTTGGATGCGGATCTTTTCGACCACCTCATTATTCAGATAGCGCCCCTTATCCTAGGAAAGGGGGTTCCCCTCTTTACCCAAGAGGAAGGGCAGCGCTTTTACAAACTGGATAGCCTCAGACAATTTGGTCCTTTTGCAGAGCTGGTTTTCAGCAGAAAAAGTCAGAAATAGAGAAGGGAGTGGACCGCATGGTTAAAATTTACGACACTATGTCTCGTGATTTGCGAGAATTTATCCCAATTGAGGACGGCAAAGTCAAGATGTATGTTTGTGGGCCAACCGTGTACAACTATATCCACGTGGGGAATGCCCGTTCGACGGTAGCTTTTGATACGATTCGTCGTTATTTTGAGTATCGTGGGTATGAGGTTGCCTATATTTCCAATTTTACAGATGTAGATGATAAAATTATCAACCGTGCCAAGGAAGAAGGTATCACGCCCCAGGAGGTTGCGGACAAGTACATTGCTGCCTTTCGTGAGGATGTGACGGCCTTAGGCGTGAAGCCTGCGACCCGCCATCCGCGTGTAGTGGAGTTTATGGCGGATATCATCCGCTTTGTGGAAGAGTTGATTGAAAAAGGTTTTGCCTATGAGAGCCAAGGGGATGTTTACTTCCGTGTTGAAAAATCCCATAACTATGCTAAATTAGCAAATAAAACATTGGAAGATTTGGAGCTAGGTGCTTCAGGTCGAACCGATGAAGAAACGGCTCGTAAGGAAAATCCTGTAGACTTTGCCCTCTGGAAAGCTGCCAAATTAGGCGAGATTTCTTGGGACAGTCCTTGGGGACCTGGTCGTCCGGGCTGGCACATCGAGTGTTCAGTCATGTCAACAGAGATTTGGGCGACACCATTGATATTCACGGTGGTGGAGCTGACCTTGAGTTTCCTCACCACACCAATGAAATTGCCCAGTCTGAAGCTAAAACAGGTAAGACCTTTGCCAACTACTGGATGCACAATGGTTTTGTCAATATCGATAATGTCAAGATGTCCAAATCCTTGGGCAACTTTATTACAGTGCATGATGCCCTCAAAACCCTCGATGGGCAAGTGCTTCGTTTCTTCTTTGCGACTCAACATTATCGCAAGCCAATCAACTTTACAGAAAAGGCAGTGCGTGATGCAGAGACTAATCTCAAGTATCTAAAGAACACTTACGAACAACCATTTTCTGGGACTGTAGATGCTCAAGAGTTACAGGCTTTTAAAGACAAGTTTGTGGCTGCAATGGATGAAGATTTTAACGCTGCAAATGGAATCACAGTTGTCTTTGAAATGGCCAAGTGGATCAATTCCGGCAACTATGATGCAAGTGTCAAGCAAGCTCTTGCGGATATGTTGGAAGTCTTTGGAATTGTCTTTGTCGAGGAAGTTTTAGATGCAGACATTGAAGCCTTGATTCAAAAACGTCAAGAAGCGCGTGCCAATCGTGATTTTGCGACAGCGGATCAGATCCGTGACCAATTGGCTGCTCAAGGGATTAAGCTCCTTGACACCAAGGATGGAGTGAGGTGGACACGTGATTGATGTCAATCTCATTAATGGGATTGCGTTAGCTTTTGAGGGGGACGCGGTGTATTCTATGTATATTCGTCGTCACCTCATCCTCAAAGGCATGACCAAACCCAATAAACTCCACCAAGAAGCGACCAAGTATGTCTCAGCCAAAGCTCAAGCTCGCCTGATTTTCCTTATGTTAGAGGAGCAAGTCCTGACGGAAAAAGAAGAAGAAATCTACAAACGTGGTCGTAATACCAATAGCCACACAAAGGCTAAAAATGCTGATGTGGTGACTTACCGTATGTCCACAGGTTTTGAAGCAGTCATGGGCTATCTCCATATGACTGAAAATCTGGAACGTCTTGAGAGCTTGATTTCGTGGTGCATCCAAAAAGTGGAGGGCTAGGACATGATTGCAAAAGAACTACAAGACTGGTTTCCTGAGGCTCAGATTTCAGACCAACCAGTAGAGAAAGAGGGCTATCTCACGCTCCCTTTAGCTTCTCAGCAGTGGATTTTGCTGGAGGAAGCTAGTCTTAGCGAGCGTGAAAAACAACTGGTGGCTCTCTTAACCAAACAGGAGCAAACTGTTTCGCTCAATCCTTGGTATCCATATCTGATTGAGGGGAAGGGGCAGGCACCACAAGCTTTTAAAAAGATTCAGTTGGTTTATTGTCATCTTTCCTATTTTCAGCAGGAAAATCTAGCTTCTTGGCTGGATATGATGAGGACCCTTTTTCCTAACTGTCAGACGGTGCTTCAGGTCGGAGCTCAGGATTATGTTTTCGTGCTTCAACAAGACAAATACACCTCTGTACGAGCTATTTTAAGTGATACGATTGAAGCGGTTGAGTATGACTTTGGACTTCGTCTCTCTATCATGTTAGGACAGGTTTGGTCTCAGACGGGCAATCAAGCCCTATCAGACTTAATCAAAGCTGAGCGCGATTTGTTCAAGACTTGGTGGCGTCAGAGTCACCAAGGTGTTCATACTTTTTCTCAGCTCTATCTTTGGAGTATGGGAGAAAGACTCGTGGACTTGAAGGCAATCAAGGAATGTCTACACCAGATGATTTTGGATCAAGATCAGATTCAGGAAATCATTCTCTCTCTTTGGGAAAATAGTGCTATCCTAACAAAAACAGCCCAGCAACTCTATCTGCACCGCAATTCTCTCCAATACAAGATTGATAAATGGGAAGAATTGACAGGGCTTCAGTTGAAGGAATTGACCGACCTGACCTTGTGTTATCAATTGATTTTACCAGATATTCTCTAAAGTTTTGTGCAAGTTGCACAGAACTTTTTTGTTTTTTTGGTCACCTTGCCATAGAAAAATAAAGCGTTTTCATCTATAATAAAATTATCAAAATACAAAAGGAGTTCACCTCATGGTAGAATTGAATCTTAAAAATATTTACAAAAAATATCCAAACAGCGAACACTATTCAGTTGAAGACTTCAACTTGGACATTAAAGACAAAGAATTTATCGTTTTCGTAGGTCCTTCAGGATGTGGTAAATCAACAACTCTTCGTATGATCGCAGGTCTTGAAGATATTACAGAAGGAACTGCATCTATCGATGGCGTGGTTGTCAACGACGTAGCTCCAAAAGACCGTGACATCGCCATGGTATTCCAAAACTACGCTCTTTACCCACACATGACTGTTTATGACAACATGGCTTTCGGTTTGAAATTGCGTAAATACAGCAAAGAAGACATCGACAAACGTGTGCAAGAAGCAGCTGAAATCCTTGGATTGAAAGAATTCTTGGAACGTAAACCTGCTGACCTTTCAGGTGGTCAACGTCAACGTGTTGCCATGGGGCGTGCGATTGTCCGTGATGCAAAAGTATTCTTGATGGACGAACCTTTGTCAAACTTGGATGCAAAACTTCGTGTATCAATGCGTGCTGAAATCGCTAAAATCCACCGTCGTATCGGAGCTACAACTATCTACGTAACTCACGACCAAACAGAAGCGATGACACTTGCAGACCGTATCGTTATCATGTCAGCAACTAAGAACCCTGCTGGTACAGGTACTATCGGACGTGTAGAACAAATCGGTTCTCCTCAAGAAGTTTACAAAAACCCAGTTAACAAATTCGTTGCAGGATTCATTGGAAGCCCAGCTATGAACTTCATTAATGTGAAATTGGTTGGAAGCGAAATTGTTTCTGATGGTTTCCGTTTGAAAGTTCCAGAAGGAGCATTGAAAGTTCTTCGTGAAAAAGGCTACGAAGGTAAAGAATTGATCTTCGGTGTTCGTCCAGAAGACGTGAATGCAGAACCTGCTTTCCTTGAAACATTCCCAGAATCAGTTGTCAAAGCTACTATCTCTGTATCAGAGTTGCTTGGTTCAGAATCTCACCTTTACTGCCAAGTTGGTAAAGATGAATTTGTTGCCAAAGTTGATGCTCGTGACTACTTGCAAACAGGTGCAACAGTTGAACTTGGATTTGACTTGAACAAAGCACACTTCTTCGATGTAGAAACTGAAAAAACAGTCTACTAAGATAAATGAAACTCAAAACACTGCTAGAGAAATCTGGCAGTGTTTTTTGAGATGTGGATTGATTGAGAGGGAATTTTCTAGTTTTCATATTCTTAAAAAAGTGATAAAATGGTAGGAAGAATTGGAGAGTAGAGATGCCAAAAGAAGTGAATTTAACAGGCGAAGAAGTTGTCGCTTTAACTAAAGAATATTTAACGGGAGAGGATGTTCATTTGTCCATAAGGCCTTGGTCTATGCGGTGGAATGCCATAGTGGTCAATATCGCAAATCAGGCGAACCTTATATCATTCACCCTATCCAAGTGGCAGGGATTTTAGCCAAACTTAAGCTAGATGCTGTAACGGTAGCTTGTGGTTTCTTGCATGATGTGGTGGAAGATACAGACGCGACCTTGGATGATTTGGAAAGAGAGTTTGGTCCAGATGTGCGCGTGATTGTCGATGGAGTTACCAAGCTCGGTAAGGTCAAGTATAAGTCTCACGAAGAGCAGTTGGCTGAAAACCACCGCAAGATGCTCATGGCCATGTCTGAGGACATCCGCGTTATCTTGGTCAAACTGTCTGACCGCTTGCACAATATGCGGACCCTGAAACATCTTCGAAAAGACAAGCAGGAGCGTATTTCCAAAGAAACTATGGAAATCTATGCGCCGCTTGCCCACCGTCTGGGGATTTCTAGCGTCAAATGGGAATTAGAAGATCTATCTTTCCGTTATCTCAACCCAACGGAGTTTTACAAGATTACCCATATGATGAAGGAAAAACGCAGAGAGCGTGAAGCCTTGGTGGATGAGGTGGTCACAAAATTAGAGGAATATACGACAGATCGTCACTTGAAAGGGAAGATTTACGGTCGTCCCAAGCATATTTACTCGATTTTCCGCAAAATGCAGGATAAGAGAAAACGTTTTGAGGAAATCTATGACCTGATTGCCATTCGCTGTATTTTAGATACCCAAAGTGATGTTTATGCCATGCTTGGTTATGTGCATGAACTTTGGAAACCAATGCCAGGTCGTTTCAAAGACTATATCGCTAACCGCAAGGCCAATGGTTATCAGTCTATCCATACGACTGTCTATGGGCCAAAAGGGCCGATTGAATTCCAGATTCGGACCAAGGAAATGCACGAGGTCGCTGAGTACGGGGTTGCAGCTCATTGGGCTTATAAGAAGGGCATCAAGGGGCAGGTTAACAGCAAGGAATCAGCTATCGGGATGAACTGGATCAAGGAGATGATGGAGCTACAAGACCAGGCTGATGATGCCAAGGAATTTGTCGATTCAGTTAAGGAAAACTATCTGGCTGAGGAGATTTACGTCTTTACCCCAGATGGAGCTGTCCGCTCTCTTCCAAAAGATTCAGGACCGATTGACTTTGCCTATGAGATCCATACAAAAGTTGGGGAAAAGCAACTGGTGCCAAGGTCAATGGTCGAATGGTTCCGCTGACAACTAAGCTCAAGACAGGGGATCAGGTTGAAATTGTCACCAACCCTAACTCATTTGGGCCGAGCCGTGACTGGCTCAATATGGTCAAGACCAGCAAGGCGCGTAACAAGATTCGTCAGTTCTTTAAAAACCAAGATAAGGAATTATCCGTTAACAAGGGTCGTGAAATGCTGATGGCTCAGTTCCAAGAAAACGGCTATGTAGCCAATAAATTCATGGACAAGCGTCATATGGACCAAGTTCTTCAAAAGACCAGCTACAAGACAGAAGAATCCCTCTTTGCGGCCATTGGTTTTGGAGAAATTGGAGCTATTACTGTCTTTAACCGTCTGACTGAAAAGGAACGCCGTGAAGAAGAACGTGCCAAGGCCAAGGCTGAGGCAGAAGAACTTGTCAAAGGTGGTGAGGTCAAGGTTGAGAACAAAGAAACCCTCAAGGTTAAGCATGAGGGTGGAGTGGTCATTGAAGGTGCTTCAGGTCTCCTAGTGCGGATTGCCAAGTGTTGTAATCCTGTTCCTGGTGACGATATTGTCGGCTACATTACCAAGGGTCGTGGTGTGGCTATTCACCGTGTGGACTGTATGAACCTGCGTGCCCAAGAAAACTATGAGCAACGTCTTCTTGATGTGGAATGGGAAGACCAGTACTCTAGCTCAAATAAGGAGTATATGGCCCATATCGATATCTATGGTCTCAACCGTACAGGACTGTTGAACGATGTACTGCAAGTTCTTTCAAACACAACCAAGAATATTTCAACGGTCAATGCTCAACCAACTAAGGATATGAAATTTGCCAATATTCATGTGTCCTTCGGTATTGCCAACCTCTCTACATTGACCACAGTCGTGGACAAGATTAAGAGTGTGCCAGAAGTCTATTCTGTCAAACGGACCAACGGCTAATTGTCCTAGCTCTTACTAGAAAGGCTATTATGAAAATCATTATCCAACGGGTTACAAAAGCCCAAGTGAGTATCGAAGGTCAGGTTCAGGGAAAAATCAATCAGGGGCTCCTATTGCTGGTTGGTGTTGGACCAGAGGACCAAGAGGAAGATTTGGACTATGCTATGAGAAAGCTTGTCAACATGCGGATTTTTTCAGACGCAGAAGGCAAGATGAACCTGTCTGTCAAAGATATTGAAGGAGAAATCCTCTCTATTTCTCAGTTTACCCTCTTTGCGGATACTAAGAAAGGCAATCGTCCAACCTTTACAGGGGCAGCTAAGCCTAATATGGCATCAGACTTCTATAATGCTTTCAATCAAAAATTAGCGCAAGAAGTTCCCGTTCAGACAGGTGTCTTTGGAGCGGATATGCAGGTTGAGCTGGTCAATGACGGACCAGTCACCATTATCCTTGATACTAAAAATAGATAAGAAAGACCAAGCCCAGCCGGCTTGGTTTTTCTCATCTATCATAAAATACTCCAAAAAGAAATCGGTTCTTGATAGGCCTTGGGGAAATCTTGTTTCAGGATTCGGCTTATGCGATAGGAAGGGATGAGATGGCCTAGGATTAGGAGAGTTCCCTGAAGGAGAAGTGGCATACCACTTAAACATATCAAGGAGAGAATCATCAAGATATCCCATAGGAGGATTTGTAAGGCAAAACGCCAGAATCTAGGTCTAATCTGGAAATAGAGTTGACTAAAGTGGTCACAAAGCTGGTTAGACAGATAGGTCAATAGCACAGGATGAAAGAAAATGATCCAACCGCTATAAATCAAAATCCAGTCCCAAGTAAGCCCCCCTTTAAATGTCAAAAATGCCAGCATGATTCCATCAATGACAAGGAGTTGAATGCTTTTGATGAAGATGATTTTTTTCATGCTAGAACCTCCTTCTCCTTAGAGACACTTCCATAAAGAAATGCGTTTGTCATAAAAGTCTGGATAGTTTTTTCTTAGGTAGTCCGCTGTCCTATAATAAAAAGTAGAATGGCAAGCAGTGATGATTGGCATAAGAGAGTAAAAACGCTGAGAACTAACGAAGGCTAAAAGGACAAAAAATAGAAAATCAATGGAGAGAACCCCTAAATAGTAGAAGCGAATCTTTTTATTGATTTGAGGATAAATCTCAGCGAATTGATGTTTGAGTCGGATAAGCAAGCGAAATAACAGGAGTCCCTGAGCAAGGATGAAAATAAAACCAGAGAGCAAGAGCCATTCTAAAGCTGTCTCGGGTCTAGTGATAAAAAATGCAAATAGTAGTAAATCAATGATTGCAATTGCTGTAAAATGGATTCTAAAGAGTTTTTTCATGACAAGACCTCCCTCTTTTATCTATCTTCATTCTACTCCAAAAGAATGGAAGTTACAACTAAAATGATAAAAAATTTTAGTAAGGAGATTCAGTTAGATTTCTTTATTTGATTTCCCTCTTATTGTTCCACCTCTTCATCATTCCAGACAAATAAAGCTCCGATTGCATTGAGGATATAAAAGATGTATTTTCCGATATTGGCAAAATTTCCTTGAATACCAGCTTTTGTCAGCTGAACGAAATTGTAAATCAACCAAAAGCCCCACTGAGTTGTTAGTTTCAATGCGTTAAAAGCATTGGCAATGAGGGACAGTGCAAAGGCAATAGTTGTTACGTAGGCAAGGAGATTCATCTTGCCCCCATATCCGATATAGTTGGTCACAAAGGCAAAGAGGAAGGCGATGATGGAAATGATGATGGCCGCCAATTTTACCTGTTTTTGGCTCATTTGGTTGGGTCTGCCTTCTTGCGAAGCTTCCCATTTCTTAATAGCAAAGGTATAAATGAGGAAGGTGACGGGATAGGTAATGATGGCCGCCTTATTTCCAAGGATATAATCAATAGCACCGGACAAAATAGTATTAACAATACCAAAGTAATTTCCCCATTTGCTTAATTTCCCCGTGAAACGAGTGGATAACATGGAAATCCCAACGTTGGTTACAGAAATCAATCCAAATGGAACAAGAGCTGTCCATGGTCCCCAGTCTACAAATTTGTCGAGACGGGAGTTGAGGTAACCAGATGCAATCGCAATCCCAACGACCAAAGCAACCCCGAAGAGGTCAAACCATTTGGATGTCGCAAAAAATTTTTTTAGTGATTTTTTTCATATATTAAAATATCTTTCTTTTTTTTAACAAATATTATACAACTAAATGAAAGTAAAATCAAATGATAGAAATAAAACCCTGAAAATAAAATTTTCAGGGGTGGTTGGGGTACTTGAGAAATTAGTCGATTTTTTCGACATAGAGTTGTTTGGCAATGTCCATACTTACTTGTAAGTCCTCGTCTTTACTAAGGATAGTGAAGGTATTGCTGAAGCCATCAAACTGCTGGACTTGGATATGGTCACCGATGTGAAGTGAGTGCTTATCCAAATAATTGAGAATGTCAAAACTATCATGCACCCGAGTCAGGCGGTAGGCGCCAGCTTCCTTGATATCAGCTAGTGGGAGGTTATTGATTTCAACTAAGAGTTCTCCCTTGGCAGGAATAGTACCTCCGTGGGGGCAGGTCTTGGGGAATCCTAGTAGTTTATCCAGTCTTTCCACGAACAGGTCAGAGACAGTGTGTTCCAATACCTCAGCTTCCTCGTGAATCTGGTCACTCGTATAGTCTAAATGATGAACTAGAAAAACTTCAATCAAACGGTGCTTACGATAGAGCTCAGAGACAAGTTTGAGGCCAATGTCCGTCAGTAGATAGCCACATTCCTTGTCCTTGAGGATGAGGTTTTCGCTCTTCATCCGTTTAATCATTTCAGTTACGGCAGGGGGAGAGACTTGCATACGAGCCGCAATTTCCTTGTTGGTAATCTTATGCAAATCTATGCCAATTTCATAAATACACTTTAGATAATCTTCTTTATTCGGGGTCATTCGTTTCCTCTTGTCTAATATCTTTATCTAGTATATCAAAAAAAGCTAGATTTCTCTAGCTATCTGCCATAATGGCTTCTAATTTAGTTCTTTAGCAGCTGCAATTGCGGCTTCGAAGTTTGGTTCAGAGTTGATATTGTCCACGTATTCAACGTAGCGAATCGTATTGTCAGTATCGAGGACAAAGACTGCGCGTGCCAATAAGTGCCACTCATTGATTAAGAGGGCATAATCACGTCCAAAGGAATGGTCGAAATAGTCTGAGAGCATGATGGCATTTTCAATACCTTCAGCACCACACCAACGTTTTTGGGCAAAAGGAAGGTCCATTGAAACAGTCAAGACAACCGTATTATCCAGTCCAGCCAGTTCTTCATTAAAACGACGCGTTTGAGTTGAGCAGATGCCTGTATCGATAGAAGGCACGACACTCAAGACTTTTTTCTTGCCATCAAAATCAGCCAGAGATTTTTTAGAAAGGTCTGTTGTAGTGAGTGAAAAATCAAGTGCCTTGTCGCCGACTTGTAGTTGTTTACCTGTAAAGCTCACAGGATTTCCGAGAAAAGTTACCATAGGATACTCCAATCTTTTTTCTTCCATTTTAGCTGAAACAGTCGGAATTTTCCAATGATTTGACCGGAAATATGGGCATAGAAAAAACGCCAGCTCATGTGAGAATGACGTTTTTCAGAGGCTTATACTCAATGAAAATCAAAGAGCAAACTAGGAAGCTAGCCGCAGGTTGCTCAAAGCACCGCTTTGAGGTTGCAGATAAGCTGACGTGGTTTGAAGAGATTTTCGAAGAGTATTATTTTGCCAATCCTTCAGCAATCTTGTCAAGGTTGTATTTCATCATGTTGTAGTAGCTGTCGCCTTCTTTACCTTGTTCTGCGATAGAGTCAGTAAAGATTTGTGCGTAGATTGGGATGTTTGTATCTTGTGAAACAGTCTTCATTGGACGGTCATCTACACTTGATTCTACAAAGAGGGAAGGAGTTTTTGTTTGGCGAAGTTTTTCAACCAAGGTCTTGATTTGGTCAGGTGTTCCTTCTTCTTCAGTGTTGATTTCCCAGATATAGGCACTTGGGACACCGTAGGCTTTAGAGAAGTATTTGAAGCATCCTTCGCTGGTTACGATGAGTTTTTTCTCAGCAGGAATGTTGTTAAATTTCTCTTTAGCTTCCTTGTCAAGTTTGTCTAGCTTATCAGTATATTCTTTGAGATTTTTTTCGTAGAATTCCTTGTTGCTAGGGTCTTTAGCGCTCAATTGTTTTGCGATATTTTTAGCAAAGATCATACCGTTTTTCAAGGTTAAAGCCAAGCGTGTGGGTCTTCTTTGCCTTTTTCGTTTTGGCCTTCAAGGTAGATAACATCAACACCTTCGCTGACTGCAAAGTAGTCTTTGTTTTCAGTTTTCTTGGCATTTTCTACCAATTTTGTAAACCAAGCATTGCCACCTGTTTCAAGGTTGATACCGTTATAGAAAATCAAATCAGCTTGAGAAGTTTTCTTAACGTCTTCAGGAAGTGGTTCGTATTCGTGTGGGTCTTGGCCAACAGGAACGATACTGTGAAGATCAATCTTGTCACCAGCAATATTTTTAGTAATATCAGCGATGATTGAGTTTGTAGCAACAACTTTTAGTTTTTGACCAGAAGCTGCATCTTTTTTTCCACTAGCACATGCTACAAGAGCGATGACGGAAAGAAAGAGAACGAGTAATGTACCTAATTTTTTCATTAGATCCTCCAATTTATTGGGGTTTTGCCCCTTATTTTAACAAATGTTTATTTTTCAGTTTCAAATATCGTTGTTTTGGAGCGATAAAGAAGCTAATGAGAAAGAAACTAGCAGCTGTAAGCACGATACTAGAACCTGCCGCAATGTTAAAGCTATAACCGATAAAGAGTCCCAAAACTGAAGCTATAGCTCCAAAGGTTGAGGAAAGAAAAATCATACTTTTCAGGCTGTTAGCATACAGATAAGCAGTTGCGGCTGGGGTAATCAGCATGGCTACAATCAGGATAGTTCCGACACTTTGCATGGCTGTCACAGACACGAGAGTCAGGAGTACCATGAGAAGGTAGTGATAGAAATTGACAGGCATTCCCATGGCTTTGGCCAAGAGTTCATCAAAGGAAGTTATCAAGAGTTGCTTGAAGAAAATCCAGATCAACAAGAGAATGGCTGCCCCTACACCCATAGTAATAAACATATCCGTATCTTGGACGGCTAGGATATTACCAAAAAGGATATGGAAAAGGTCAGTTGAACTTTTAGCGACACTAATCAAGATGATACCGAGGGCTAAGAAAGAAGAAAAGGTAATGCCGATGGCGGTATCGCTTTTGATAATCGAGTTCCCCTTGATGTAGGTAATGATGATGGCGGCTAGCAATCCAAAGACAATGGCTCCAATAAAGAAGTCAAGGCCCAAGATAAAGGAGAGGGCTACACCTGGCAAGACAGCATGTGAAATAGCATCTCCCATGAGTGACATCCCGCGTAGAATGATGAAACATCCCACAGCTCCAGCTACGACCCCGACGACAATAGCTGTTATCAAGGCATTTTGTAGGAAATGGAATTTTTGCAATCCATCGATAAATTCTGCAATCATAGGTCACCTCCATTGAAAAAGAGTCGATTACCGTAAGCTTCTTTGAGATTAGTTTCGGTAAAGGTTTCTTTGGTCGGACCAAAGGCGATCACTTCTCGATTGACAAGTAAGACTTGATCGAAGTAGTGGGGAACCTTGCTGAGATCGTGGTGAACGATGAGAACCGTCTTACCAGCTTTTTTCAGATCTCTCAGCGTATTCATGATGATTTCCTCACTGACAGAGTCAATCCCAACAAAAGGTTCATCCAAGAGGATATAGTCGGCTTCCTGCACCAAGCATCTGGCAATCAAACCCGCTGAAATTGACCTCCAGACAGTTGACTGATTTGACGTTCAGCGTAGTCAGCTAGGCCGACGATTTCAAGGGCTTCTTGCACTTTCTTCCAATGTTTAGCGTTTAAACTGCGAAAGAGAGGAATAGAGGGAAATAGTCCTAGCGAGACGCATTCCTTGACCTTGATGGGAAAGTTGTAGTCGATATTGATTTTTTGTTCGACATAGGCAATTCGGTGTAAGGATTTTTTAACTTCCTTGTCATCGAGAAATGCCTGACCTTGATGTGGGATAATTCCCAGCATACCTTTTAATAATGTTGATTTTCCGGCACCGTTTGGACCAATGATTCCGGTAATTGTTGGTCCTTGGAGCACTAGTGAAATATCCTTAAGTGCCAACGTTTCTTTGTAGGAGACACTGAGGTTTTCGATACGTATCATAAACTTGTATTCCTCCTTACTCTTAATATACCTTAAAAAAAATTAAGTCAAGTTAATTTTTGAAAAAAATTTAAAATAATAACTGAAAAAAATGATGAAAAAGGAAAGTCCATTTTTAATTGCATTCCCAAGCAATTTTTGTTAAGCTAGCAATAACTTAAAAAATGAAAGCGAGAACAAGATGACACGTTATCAAGATGATTTTTATGACGCAATCAATGGAGAATGGCAGAAGACAGCTGAAATCCCAGCAGATAAGTCTCAAACTGGAGGTTTTGTTGATTTAGACCAGGAAATTGAAGACCTGATGCTGGCGACAACAGACAAGTGGTTGGCAGGAGAAGAGGTGCCTGAGGATGCTATCTTGGAAAACTTTGTCAAATACCACCGCCTAGTTCGTGATTTTGACAAGAGAGAAGCTGACGGTATCAAACCTGTCTTACCACTTCTTAAAGAATTCCAAGAATTAGAGACTTTTGTGGATTTTACAGCTAGACTAGCAGAGTTTGAACTTGCAGGAAAACCTAACTTCCTTCCTTTTGGTGTATCGCTAGACTTTATGGATGCCAGAATCAATGTTCTATGGGCCAGTGCTCCAAGCACAATCCTGCCAGATACGACCTACTATGCAGAAGACCATCCTCAGCGCGAAGAGCTCTTGACTCTTTGGAAAGAAAGCAACGCAAATCTCCTCAAGGCTTATGATTTCACTGATGAAGAAATTGAAGACTTGCTAGAGAAAGACTAGAATTGGACCGCCGAATTGCGGCAGTGGTGCTCTCTAATGAAGAAAGTTCAGAATATGCTAAACTCTACCATCCATATACTTACGAAGATTTCAAGAAATTCGCACCTGCCCTACCTTTGGATGACTTCTTCCAAGCTGTTCTTGGACAAGCACCAGACAAGGTTATCGTAGACGAGGAACGTTTCTGGCAAGCAGCAGACCAATTCTATAGTGAAGAAGCCTGGCCTCTCCTCAAGGCAACCTTAATTTTAAGTGTTGTTAATCTCTCAACCAGCTATTTAACAGAAGAAATTCGTGTCTTGTCAGGTGCCTATAGCCGTGCGCTTTCAGGAGTTCCAGAAGCCAAAGACAAGGTCAAGGCAGCCTACCAGCTAGCACAAGGTCCTTTCAAACAAGCCTTGGGTCTCTGGTATGCCCATGAAAAATTCTCTCCAGAGGCCAAGGCAGATGTGGAGAAAAAAGTGGCAACCATGATTGATGTCTATAAGGAACGCTTGGCTAAAAATGACTGGCTGACTCCTGAAACTCGTGACAAGGCCATCGTTAAACTCAATGTTATCAAGCCTTATATCGGTTACCCAGAAGAATTGCCAGAACGCTACAAGGACAAGGTAGTGGATGAGACTGCTAGTCTTTTTGACAATGCTCTAGCCTTTGCGCGTGTGGAAATCAAACACAGTTGGAGCAAGTGGAATCAGCCTGTAGACTACAAGGAATGGGGCATGCCTGCTCATATGGTCAACGCCTACTACAATCCACAGAAGAATCTGATTGTCTTCCCGGCGGCCATTTTACAGGCTCCTTTCTATGACTTGCATCAGTCATCATCTGCTAACTACGGTGGTATTGGGGCAGTTATTGCTCATGAAATTTCCCACGCCTTTGATACCAACGGAGCTTCCTTTGATGAAAATGGTAGCCTTAAGGATTGGTGGACAGAGAGCGACTATGCTGCTTTCACGGAGAAAACACAAAAAGTTATTGACCAATTTGATGGACAGGATTCTTATGGAGCAACCATCAACGGTAAATTGACTGTATCGGAAAACGTGGCTGACTTGGGAGGAATCGCTGCAGCACTTGAAGCAGCTAAGAGAGAACCAGACTTTTCAGCAGAAGAGTTCTTCTACAATTTCGGTCGCATCTGGCGCATGAAAGGTCGTCCAGAATTTATGAAACTTTTGGCTAGCGTCGATGTGCACGCACCAGCCAAACTCCGTGTCAATGTGCAAGTACCAAACTTCGATGATTTCTTTACAACCTATGATGTCAAAGAAGGAGACGGTATGTGGCGTTCACCAGAAGACCGCGTGATTATTTGGTAATGAATTCAATCTAATACTAAAATCCGTAAATCTGCATAGGATGGGTTAAAGAGGTTAACATGAAGAAATTTTTAATGATGCTTTCAGCTATTCTTACTGTTTTTGTTTTAGCATCTTGTGGTGCAAACAAAAAAGATGAAAAAATAGAACCTTCGGCAACACAATCATCTTCTACCAAAGAGGAACAGAAGGAAACCTCTACGAAGTCAGAGAGTCAAACTAGTAGGAGTTCTTCAATGGCAACGCCGTCAACAACAATGGAAAAGAAAAGTGAAACAGGAAAAGATTTGTACGAGGGTGTAATAGAGCGCTACAATCACTATCAGGCACTTTTAAGTAGTGGTGACCGAGAATCTTTATATGAAAAGTTGAAACAGAACAAGATTTTTTCTGAAGAGTATGGCTATATCTTTACACTAAGCACCTACGATAAACCAGCTAGTCTCCATTATGTGTTTGTTGATTTAAATAATGATGGTCAGGATGAATTGATTATTGGAGATAAAAAATATATAGGGGCCATTTACTATTTAGAGAATAAACAACCAAAGTTGCTTCATACAGCTTATGTAGCTTCTGCAGGTGGTTTTCGTTCCAGTTTAGTTATTTATGAAAACGGTCAAGTCAGATATGCAGACTGGCAGTCAACACGACCAGAAATGAACTTAAGTCTGTATGCTTTTGATAAAGACGGAGTACAGAAGATTAAGGAAGGTATCTTTCAAATTGGTAGTGATCAAAAGCCAGAGCAAATCTTAGAGATTTCTTCTAATGAACTTGATTTAGCTAAATTTGAATGGAAAGAATTTGAGCCAGTCAACTAGTATTCGATGAAATTCAATACTAGGCTAGATTCTAAAATCAAAGAATGGAGAATTGAATAGCAATACACAAAAACCAAGGATAAAAATTCCTTGGTTTTTTGCTACTTAGAAAAAAGGATTAAAGGTCTTTTCATGGGCGATGGTTGTAGCTGGACCATGTCCTGGATAGACATCGTAGTTTGGTAGGGTGAAGAGTTGGGTCTGGATACTGTGAAGAAGTTGTTCCATGCTACCAGTCGGAAGATCCGTTCGTCCGATGGTTTCACGGAAAAGAGCATCTCCTGTCAAGACTAGGTGAGAATCAGGAAAGACGATAGAAACGCCGCCGATAGAGTGACCTGGTGTTGGCAAGACGGTGAAACGAAATTCCTCTAGTTGGTATTCCTTATGAAAGACAAAGGTGTGTTCAGCTGGTTTGCGACCACATCTGCCATATCATCGTGGCGGGGAAGCCCAGAGAGATTATCGACAGGAGTATAGAGCCAGCTGGCTTCGCTCTCTGCGATATAGACAGGAGGATTGCCAAAAGTTTCGCGAACTAAGTCCAGACTCATGATATGGTCATAATGGGCGTGGGTAAGGAGAATAGCGCAGATCGGTTTGTTGTTCTTCTCTATTGTTTGACGAATTGCTTCCCAATGGCTACCAGGATCGACAACGATGAGGTGCTTTTCTCCTTCTAGGTAATAGGTGTTTTCATAGGCAACAGGATTCACAGTTTTATGGATTTTCATATTAGCTCCAATCTCAAAGAATGTACTAAATTAAGTATAGCATAGAAGAGAGAAATAAAGTGAAAAGAAAGTCCCTCTTTTGTCTTAGAGGGACAAGGACCTTATTTAAATTTGAAACCTTCGTAAGTCAGTTTTGCCTTGAGATTCTTTTTCTTGATTTGCTTAGCAAGGGCCTTCATCATAGGAAGAGGTCCAGACCTGACCGTAGTCTGGTCTGGGATTTCTTCTTGCTCCAAAGTCAGGTATCCATTTTCATTGCTATCGACTAGCCGAAGGTCAAAGTTAGCATTTTGACGGGCGTATTCACGAAGTAGATCTAGGTAGACAGCATTTTCCTCTCCACGGAACTATAGTAGAAGCGGACGTTCCTGTCTAGGATAGGATGCTCTCGGATATAAGAGATGAAAGGTGTAATTCCAATACCACCTGCAATCCAGATTTGCTGCTTTGAACCGTGTTCCATAGTCATATGCCCATAGGCACGATCAACAGCAATCTTGCTACCAATTTGAAGTTTGTCATAGATATTCTTGGTGTGGTCACCAGAATTTTTAACTGTAAAATAAAGAGTTCGTCCTTGCCCTCCTGAGATGGAGAGAGGGTGTGGAGCAGTCTCAAAACCTTTTTGGAAAATTTTTAGAAAGGCGAATTGTCCATAGTCGTAGTTGAAAGGATGGCTGAGTTCCATTTCAATTTCAGTCGTATCGTGGTTGAGGTGTTTGATTCCTACGATTTTTCCAAGATAGGTGAAACCGACCTTTTGATAAAGGAAAATAATATAAAAATCTGCGAGCAAGCCTAAAGTAGAATAGATTCCAAAGATAAGACCTAGGAAACTAAAGGAGAGGAGACGATTTTCCATGATCATCAAAACATGAAAGAGTCCAAAGATATAGGCTAGATAAACCAATTAATGAATCCATCTCCACGCTTCATACTGGATGTATTGTCCCAGATAGGCAACCAGAACAATACTGATAAAGATATAGATAGCGATATTTCCAAACTGGGCAGCCAAATGCGAACCCCAGAGACCGCCCATGCTAAAGTTGTATAGGGTTAGTAGGAGAATGGATAGAAACGCGGTGAATTTGTGAGCCAGATACATCTTTTCAAGACCGTTAAACCAAGCCTCAAGCAGAGGTACGCGGCTAGCTAACATAAAAGTAAGTGAGAGGGTAGTGAGAGCTAAACCAGGGATCAGAAATTGACTAGCGCTTGAACTGAACCAAGCTAGGATAGTCAGAAGCATACTAAGTCCGATAAATAAAATACCTTTTAATGATTTCAGAGTAGATGTCCTTTCATAGATTAACTTACGTTAGATATAATGATGTTTATTACATTTCGACAAAAAGAATCTGTCGTCAAGGTTTAGGATTTAGACTTACTTTTCTGACACTTTTTTTCTAAAAAAGCCAACGAATCGTGTGATTCATTGGCTTTTCTACCTAACAATTTTTCCATGCTTGGTAACGGGTATCAATCAATAACTGGGTGAGGCGTCCCATGGTTTCCC